>ERZ802822.1072-NODE-1072-length-17934-cov-13.889567_pt1 | contig 17934 bp, 30 predicted proteins | sample MGYA00345649_ERZ802822 | MGnify/ENA primary metagenome ERZ802822 (study PRJEB30503, sample SAMEA104212359) | marine metagenome | biome: Westerlies Biome; feature: [SRF] surface water layer (ENVO:00010504) within the epipelagic zone...; material: water...
TCAAAATCATTTCTGTTACGTCTTCCACTACTCCAGGGAGCGTTGAGAATTCGTGATCAACCTTGTCGATGCGAACAGAAGTAATCGCAAAACCTTCGAGCGATGCAAGCATCACACGACGTAGTGCGTTTCCAACCGTTAGCCCATACCCCGGCTCTAGTGGACGAAATTCGAATTTACCTTCGAATTCGTCTGAATCAATCATGATTACCTTATCTGGTTTTTGAAAATTAAATAGTGCCATAGGATTATTTTGAATACAATTCGACAATTAGTTGCTCCTTTATGTTTTCTGTGATTTGCTCACGGGTAGGAACTGAAACCAGTGTGCCTTCAAGCGTTGCATCATTCCATGACAACCACTCTAAATCGTGACTGGCAACAGAAAGAGAACGCTCTATTACTTCAAGCGATTTAGATTTTTCACGAACGCCAATCACATCACCAACTTTTACGTGACACGAAGGAATGTTCATGATTTCTCCATTTAAAGTTATGTGGCGGTGCCCCACAAGTTGGCGGGCAGCGCTTCTAGTTGGTGCAATACCTAAGCGGTATACCAAGTTATCTAAGCGTGACTCACAAAGTTGAAGTAACACTTCACCTGTTACGTCCTTACTAGCATTAGCTTTAAGAAAAAGATTGCGGAACTGACGCTCTAAGATACCATAGGTAAATTTTGCTTTTTGCTTTTCCATTAACTGGATTGCATATTCCGATTTTTTGGGTCTACGGCGGTTATTTCCGTGCTGTCCAGGAGGATAATTACGCTTTTCGAACGACTTGTCTTCGCCGAATATAGCTTCGCCAAACTTACGGGCGATTTTTGTCTTTGGACCAGTATATCTTGCCATATTATAAAAATTAAGTGCTGGGAATTAAGGTCAATCCTTCGCCAGCGGGGTTAGTATTAAACTCTACGTCTTTTTGGTGGACGACATCCGTTGTGCGGCATAGGCGTCACGTCAACTATTTCGGTGACTTCGATGCCACCATTGTGAAGGGTTCTGATAGCTGACTCGCGTCCGTTACCGGGTCCCTTTACAAATACTTTTACCTTTCTAAGGCCTGCTTCCTGTGCTACTTTCGCAGCATCTTCAGCTGCAAGTTGTGCAGCATAGGGTGTATTTTTCTTTGAGCCTCTAAAGCCCATTTTACCTGCGGAAGACCATGAAATCACCTCACCTTTGTTATTGGTTAGGGATACAATGATATTATTAAACGATGCGTTAATGTGGGCTTCGCCAAAGGCTTCCACCACAACTTTACGCTTTTTTGAACTTGATTTTGCCATCTGTTGACTACTTTATTTAGTTACTTTCTTTTTGTTAGCAACTGTCTTGCGTTTTCCTTTACGTGTTCTCGAGTTATTCTTGGTGCGTTGACCACGGAGTGGTAAACCGACACGGTGACGAATACCTCTAAAAGAACCGATGTCCATCAATCGCTTGATGTTCAATTGGGTTTCCGAGCGAAGTTCACCTTCAATCTTAAATGAAGCAACAGCATCACGGATACGACCAATTTCGTCGTCATTCCATTCGTTTACTTTTTTGCTTTCGTCAACACCAGCAGTAGCCAAAATTTCTTTAGCACGGCTGCGTCCAATCCCATATATATAGGTTAGCGAAATGACGCCTCTTTTTTGTTTAGGAATATCTACTCCAGAAATTCTAGCCATAATTATCCTTGTCTTTGTTTAAACCTAGGGTTCTTTTTGTTAATTACGTATAAGCGTCCATTGCGACGTACAATCTTGCAGTCGGCGCTTCTTTTTTTAAGTGATGCTCTTACTTTCATATCTTAATATCTAAATGTGATGCGTGCCTTTGTTAAATCATAAGGCGACATCTCTAACTTTACTTTATCACCAGGAAGGAGCTTAATATAGTGCATGCGCATCTTTCCAGAAATATGTGCCGTTACCACGTGACCGTTTTCCAACTCCACGCGAAACATCGCGTTGGAAAGCGCTTCAATGATTTGACCATCTTGTTCTATAGCTGCTTGCTTTGCCATTAGTTTCCTGCTGTTTTATTTCGTTTACTACCTGTTTTCATTAAGCCATCATAATGACGGTTCAACAAATACGCATTGATTTGCTGAATGGTATCAATCGCAACACCTACCATAATAAGAAGGGAAGTTCCTCCGTAGAACAACGCCCATCCTTGTTGCATCCCAAACAAGTGGTACACCACTGCTGGTAACACGGCCACGGCTGCCAAAAACAGCGAGCCCGGGAAGGTAATTTGCGACATAATGCGATCTAGGAAGTCTGCCGTTTCTGTACCTGGACGAACACCAGGAACAAAACCACCACTTCGCTTTAAGTCATCAGCCATCTTGTTGGTCGGAACCGTAATAGCTGTATAGAAATAGGTAAAGACAATAATCAAGACGGCAAACAATACGTTGTACCAAAGTCCGAATATGTCCGAAAAAGAAGCTTGTAACCATTGTCCCACACCACTATCAGAACCCAAAAGGCTTCCCATAGATGAAGGAACAAACATCAATGCTTGTGCAAATATGATGGGCATTACACCAGAAGCGTTTAGCTTGAGTGGTATGTACTGACGTGCGCCAATTTGGTTTTTGTCAATGCCGCCAGAAGCAGTTCTACGTGCATACTGGACAGGTATCTGACGTACCGCCATTACCAATAGGATACAAATGGCATTTATTCCAATCCATACCATAGTTTCTATTACGATAACAATGGGACCTCCGTTGTTTTCGGTAACTCTTGAAACAAATTCTTGTGCAAAAGACATGGGTAATGTAGCTACAATACCTACAGTAATCAATAGTGAAATACCGTTTCCGATACCTTTGTCGGTTATCTTCTCACCAAGCCACATCGCAAAGATGGTTCCGGTTACAAGTATGATAACAGACGGGACCATAAAACCAAGTCCTTTTCCAAGTACAAAAGCAGACTCAGGAACACCAAGTGCGCCCAGCGAGTATAAATAAGCAGGCGCTTGGAAAACACAAATAGCAATAGTCAGCCAACGCGTAATTTGATTGATTCTACGACGACCACTCTCACCCTCCTTTTGCAATTTTTGTAAATACGGAATGGCAATTCCCATAAGCTGCACAACAATAGAAGCAGAAATATAAGGCATGATTCCCAACGCAAAAACAGATGCATTGGCAAAGGCACCACCTGTAAACATGTTTAACACGCCAAGCAGTCCACCTCCACTGGTTTTGCTTGTTAATTGAGAAAGTTGAACAGGGTCAATTCCAGGCAATACTACCTGAGCACCGATACGGTAAACTACAAGAAATCCAAGGGTAATCAAGATACGGTTCTTGAGTTCCTCTATTTTCCAAATATTCGCTAAGACCTCTATTAATCTTTTCATTTATTCAATCGTAATGGCTTCTCCTCCAGCTGCTTCTATAGCTGCCTTTGCAGTTGCAGTAAATCTGTGGGCGCTCACCTTGAGCTTGGCAGATAGTGTACCACGACCTAAAATTTTAATCAAATCGTTTTTGCCTACCAAACGCAATTGGATCATGGCTTCTTGGTCAACTTTCGTTTTGATTTTTTTAGCATCGGCTAGTTCTTGGAGTTTGTCCAAGTTGATACCTGCATATTCTTTTCTGTTGATATTGGTAAAGCCAAACTTAGGCACACGGCGTTGTAAGGGCATTTGTCCTCCTTCAAAACCAATTTTCTTGGAATAACCAGAACGAGATTTGGCTCCTTTGTGACCACGTGAAGCGGTACCACCAGTACCAGAACCTTGACCTCTACCTAGACGTTTGCTTGCGCCTTTAACCGAGCCTTTAGCAGGCTTTAAATTTCCTAATTCCATATTAAACGTTTTGGACAGTTACCAAATGTTTTATTTTATTAACCATACCCATGATGGTGGCTGTATCTTCATGTTCAACAACCTGACCAATCTTGTGTAAACCAAGAGCAGCAAGTGTGCGTTTCTGATCTTCAGGACGCTTGATGTTGCTCTTTACTTGTGTAACTTTAATCTTTGCCATGCTTATCCATTAAAAACTTTATCAAGTGAAATACCACGTTGCTTGGCAACAGTGTTGGCATCGCGTAATTGTAACAATGCGTCAAAAGTAGCCTTCACCACGTTGTGAGGGTTTGAGGAGCCTTGAGATTTTGACAATACATTGTGAACACCCACGGCCTCTAGTACGGCACGAACTGCACCCCCCGCAATAACTCCAGTACCATCAGATGCTGGTTGAAGATACACACGGGCACCGCCGTATTTCCCTTTTTGCTGGTGTGGAAGTGTTCCCTTGTTAATAGGGATACGTACCAAATTCTTTTTGGCGTCTTCAACAGCTTTGGAAATGGCTTCAGCAACTTCTTTCGATTTTCCTAAACCTTGTCCAACAACACCGTTTTCGTCACCTACAACAACAATTGCAGAAAAGCCAAAGGCACGTCCTCCTTTTGTTACTTTGGTAACTCGTTGTACACCAACCAAACGATCTTTGAGATCTAGTCCACCTGGTTTTACAAATTCTACGTTTTTATAATCTTGATACATACTTAAAATTTTAGTCCTGCTTCTCTTGCACCGTCAGCTAGTGACTTTACACGTCCATGATATAAATATCCTCCACGGTCAAAACGAATGGAAGAGATACCAGCAGCTAATGCTTTTTGGCCAATCAGCTTTCCTACTTCTTGCGCGAGTTCAATTTTTGTTCCACTATGCTTTTCAAGTTCCTTATCGCGAGATGAAGCAGCCGCTAGGGTTACTCCAGTTTCATCGTTAACGATTTGCGCATAAATTTCTTTATTGCTTCTAAACACAGACATGCGAGGCATAGCAGCTGTACCAAGAACAGTGTCTCGGAAACGCTTCTGAATGCGTTGTCTACGTTGGGTTTTTGTCATTTTCATATCCCTAATGCTTATGCAGATTTACCTGCTTTTCTTCTAATTTGTTCTCCTACAAACTTCACACCTTTTCCTTTGTATGGTTCTGGCTTACGGAAACCGCGAATTTTCGCTGCAATCGATCCGACCAATTGGTTGTCGTATGAACTGAGTTTGATGATGGGGTTTTTACCTTTTTCCGATATCGTCTCAACCTTAACTTCGCTTGGAATTTCAAACACAATATTGTGGGAAAAACCAAGTGCGAGATCAAGTTTTTGACCTTGGTTGCTGGCACGATACCCTACACCAACCAATTCTAATTCTTTTGTAAATCCAACAGAAACACCCGTAACCATATTAGCAACAAGCGCACGATATAACCCGTGCTTGGCTCTGTGAGGCTTGCTGTCCGAAGGACGTGAAACCACCAATTGACCATCTTCTTGAGCAATGCTAACATCGCTGTAAGGCTGTGTCAATTCACCTAGTTTACCTTTAACGGTAATCAAACCAGGTTGGATGTCAACTGTGACGCCCTCTGGAACTACTATAGGATTATTACCAATTCTTGACATAATTCAAATTTTTATTAGTGAACGTAACAAATTACCTCACCACCTACGTTTTCTTTTTTCGCTTGCTTTCCAGTCATGACGCCATGCGACGTAGATACGATAGCGGTACCCAAACCATTTAGTACACGGGGAATATCTCCAGAAGAAGCATATTGACGCAAACCAGGTGTACTGATTCGCTGTAATTTTTTGATTACAGGTTCTTTGGTAAGACGGTCGTATTTCAAAGCAATTTTGATGCTTTTTTGGACGGTATCGTCTTCCACCTTATAACTAAGGATATAGCCTTGGTCAAATAAAATCTTTGTGATTTCTAGCTTCAGTTTTGAAGCAGGAATCGAAACCACGCGGTGACCAGCGCTGTTTGCGTTACGAACGCGTGTTAAATAATCTGCAATTGGATCTGTATTCATAATTCTTTTTGTTTACCAGCTCGCTTTTTTAACTCCCGGGATTAAACCTTTATTCGCCATTTCTCTAAACATAACACGAGAAAGACCAAATTGACGCATATATCCTTTCGGACGTCCCGTAAGCTTACAACGGTTGTGGCCGCGTACAGGAGATGCATTTTTTGGTAATTTTTGCAACGCTTCATAATCGCCAGCTGCTTTTAAGGCAGCACGCTTATCCGCATATTTAGCGGCTAGTTTTGCTCTTTTGACCTCACGGGCCTTCATTGATTCTTTTGCCATACTAGTTTTTCTTAAAGGGCATGCCCAATTCGTTTAACAATGATTTAGCTTCTTTATCGGTATTAGCCGATGTTACAAAGGTAATATCCATACCTGCAATCTTGTGCACCTTATCGATGTCGATTTCAGGAAAGATAATTTGTTCTTGGATACCCAAGTTATAGTTGCCACGGCCATCAAAACCATCAGCTTTCACGCCTTGAAAGTCACGTACACGTGGAAGTGCCGCCGTAACCAAGCGATCAAAAAATTCGTACATCTTGTCTCCGCGTAGGGTAACTTTTGCACCAATGGGCATTCCCTTACGGAGTTTGAATGAGGCAACATCTTTCTTAGAAAGGGTTGACAATGCTTTTTGGCCTGAAATCATGGTGAGTTCATCCACTGCATGATCTACAAGTTTTTTGTCGGCAACGGCTGCCCCAACACCACGGCTCAGCACTATCTTTTCAAGTTTAGGGACTTGCATGATGTTGCTGTAACCGAACTCTTCTGTTAGTCGTGTTGTAATACGGTCTTTGTATTCCGATTTAAGTCTAGGTATATAACTCATGTTAAATAGCTTCATTGGTTTTACGTGATACACGTACTTTCTTACCGTCTTCCATGCGATACCCGATTCGAGTGGTTTGCCCTTCTGCCGTTAACAAAGAGAGGTTAGAAATAGCAATTGGTGCTTCTTTTTCTATAATTCCCCCTTGTGGGTTTTGTGCATTGGGTTTGGTGTGACGTTTTACAACATTCACGCCCGAAACAATCGCTTTGTTTTTTTCGCGGATTAGCGTAACAATTTCGCCTTCCGTCCCCTTGTGGTCTCCCGCAATGACACGAACTTTATCTCCGTTTTTAAATTTTATCTTACTCATAATTATAGTACTTCAGGAGCTAATGAGATTATTTTCATAAACTGTCGATCACGTAGCTCACGAGCGACAGGGCCAAAAACACGCGTACCGCGCATTTCGCCTTGTGCATCTAGTAAGACACATGCGTTTTCGTCAAATCGGATATATGACCCATCTGGACGACGAATTTCTTTTTTGGTACGCACAACAACCGCAGTAGATACCTGTCCTTTTTTGACGGATCCATTGGGTGTTGCTTCCTTGACCGTAACGACTATTTTATCGCCAATAGAAGCGTAACGACGCTTTGTACCTCCCAACACACGGATGGTGAGTACTTCTTTGGCGCCAGTGTTGTCGGCTACTTTAAGTCTTGATTCTTGTTGTAACATTATTTAGCTCTTTCAATAATTTCAACCAAACGCCAGCACTTTGATGCGCTCATGGGGCGTGTTTCCATAATTTTTACCGTATCTCCGATGTTGCAATCGTTGGTTTCATCGTGAGCGACGTATTTCTTTGTCTTTAAAACAAATTTCCCATACATCGGGTGCTTAACGCGTTTTACTTCAGAAACAACAATAGACTTCTGCATTTTGTTGCTCGTTACAACGCCAATACGTTCTTTACGTAAATTTCTAGTTTCCATATTATGCTTGCTCTAAAGTTCTTTTTGTGAGTTCTGTTTTGATTCGTGCAATGGTTCTACGCTGCTTACGCAAAGAAAGTGGATTCTCTAGGGGCGATAATACATGTGTAGCACGTGCACTTTCGTAGCTTTTTTGAAAAGCAGCTAGCTTTTCGTTTAGCTCCTCAACCGATGACTCATTAATTTCTGTTTGTTTCATAACTACTTCTTATGCTTCGTAATCGCGAGCGATAATAAATTTTGTTTTAACTGGTAATTTTTGAGCTGCTAATCGCAATGCTTCTTTGGCAACCTCGATAGGCACACCCGAAATCTCAAACATGATACGTCCAGGCTTGACAACAGCCACATAGTGATCTAATGCTCCTTTACCTTTACCCATACGAACCTCAAGCGGTTTTTTAGTGATGGGCTTATCTGGAAAAATCTTAATCCATAATTGTCCTTCACGTTTCATGTAACGTGTAGCGGCAATACGTGCAGCCTCAATTTGGCGTGACGTGATAAACTTGGAATCAAGTGCCTTGATGCCATACATGCCATTGGATAATACGTGTCCGCGTTGCGATAGGCCTTTCATACGGCCTTTCTGCATTTTACGGTGTTTTGTTCTTTTTGGTTGTAACATGACCTAAAGTTTATTTTCTTCGGCGTGGACCACGTCCACCGCGTTTATCGTTTTTACCTTTGGCTGCATTCAAGCTCATTCCTACTAGAGGAGACAACTCGCGCTTGCCATATACTTCACCTTTCATAATCCATACTTTGATGCCCAATCTACCGTAGGTAGTATGCGCTTCAACCAAAGCGTAATCAATGTCTGCACGGAACGTAGACAAAGGAATACGACCGTCTTTATAGCTTTCAGAACGTGCCATCTCAGCACCGTTCAAACGACCTGAAATTTGCACTTTAATACCTTCTGCATTCATACGCATTGCCGCCGCAATTGCCATTTTAATGGCACGACGATAAGAGATACGACTCTCTATCTGACGGGCAATACTTGCGCCTACCAGTTGAGCTTCCAACTCAGGACGCTTAATTTCAAAAATGTTCAACTGAACCTCTTTGTTTGTAATTTTTTTAAGCTCTTCTTTAAGCTTGTCCACTTCTTGACCACCCTTACCAATAATGATACCCGGACGGGCTGTAGTAATGGTAATGGTAACCAACTTAAGCGTACGCTCAATGATTACACGAGAAACGCTTGCCTTAGCAAGACGGGCGTGAACATAGCGGCGGATTTTATCATCCTCGGCTAGCTTATCTCCGTAGTCGTTTCCACCATACCAGTTGGATTCCCATCCACGTATGATACCTAGTCTATTGCCAATTGGATTTGTCTTTTGTCCCATATTCGGTTTTAGCTTTGTGCGTTATCTTGTGCTCCCAACACCATGGTAACATGGTTGGAACGTTTTCTAATTCGGTGGCCTCTTCCTTGTGGTGCTGGACGCAAACGCTTTAGCATTGCTCCGCTATCCACACGGATTTCTTTGATGTAAAGACCTGCTTTTTCAATGTCAGCGTCTTCATTTTTTGCTTGCCAGTTTGCAATCGCAGACAACAAGAGTTTTTCGAGTCTTTTGGACGATTCCTTAGCACTAAAACGCAGCACAGACAATGCTTTTTCTACTTCGTTCCCACGGATTAAATCTGCCATAAGACGCATTTTTCTCGGTGATGTAGGGCAGTCGTTGAGTTTTGCAAAAGCAAGATGCTTTCGATTTTCTTTCAATTGTGCTGCCATTTCCTTTTTACGAACTCCCATAGCTTATTTTTTTCCTTTGTTTTTAGCTCCTGCATGGCCTCGGAATAAACGAGTAGGTGAAAATTCACCAAGCTTGTGCCCTACCATATTTTCAGTAATATATACAGGAACAAACTGGCGACCGTTGTGTACGGCAATGGTTTGTCCAACAAAATCGGGAACAATCATCGAGGCGCGAGACCACGTTTTAATTACCGATTTTTTTCCTGAATCTACGTTGGCTTGAACTTTTTTCATCAAGCTGTAATGTACGTAAGGTCCTTTTTTTAGTGATCGAGCCATCGTTTATTTTTTTCTACGTTCAATAATATACTTGTTTGACGCCTTGTTCTTGTTACGCGTTCTGTATCCTTTTGCAGGAATACCGTTGCGTGAACGTGGGTGACCCCCAGAGGCGCGCCCTTCACCACCACCCATGGGGTGATCGACAGGGTTCATCGCTACTGGACGTGTTCTTGGACGACGTCCTAGCCAACGACTGCGACCCGCCTTACCAGAAACAACCAATTGGTGATCTGAATTGGAAACCGTACCGATAGTAGCCATACATGTGGTTAATATCATGCGCGTTTCACCAGAAGGTAATTTGATGGTTGCAAACCTACCGTCACGTGCCATTAACTGTGCAAAAGCACCAGCACTACGGGCAATGGTTGCACCTTGACCGGGGCGTAGCTCAATACAGGAAATGATGGTACCTAAAGGAATGCTTTCCAAAGGCATGGCATTTCCGATTTCGGGTTGCGCCTTTTCAGCAGAAACCACCTGTTGACCAACTTTAAGACCGCTTTGCGCAATGATGTATCGCTTCTCGCCGTCCTCGAACTGAGTCAAGGCAATAAATGCAGATCGGTTTGGATCATATTCGATGGTTTTCACCTCTGCAGGTGCATCAAAGCGATCGCGTTTAAAATCGATTATACGGTAGCGTTTTTTGTGTCCACCACCGATGTAGCGTGACGTCATGCGTCCGCTGTTGTTACGACCGCCTGAACGTTTTTTCGGAGCAAGCAAGCTTTTCTCCGGCTTATCAGTGGTGATGGCGTCGTTTCCATTTACCACTCTACCGCGCTGTCCAGGTGTTATAGGTTTTAGTTTTCTAACTGACATATCCTATTTTATAAATTACTATAAAAATCAATATTTTCTCCCGCTGCTACTTCCACAACTGCGCGTTTGGTAGCGTTGGTTTTCGAATGCTGTATACCACTTTTGGTATAACGTGAGCGTCTTTCAGGACCGTAATTAAGCGTGCGCACTTTTTCGACGGTAACGCCGTAAGTTGCCTCAACTGCTTTTTTGATTTCAACCTTGTTGGCTTTTGGATCAACCAAAAAAGTATAACGGTTTCTCAACTCACTCTCGCGAGTTGCCTTTTCGGTAATAACAGGTTTTAATAAAATACGCATCGTTTGTTATTTACTCAGGTTAGCTTCAATGGCAGCAACGGCACTTTCTGCAAGTACCAAGTGCTGGGCATTCATTATTTTATATGTGTTCAACTCATCGTTTGTAAGCACCTCTGTTTTGGCAAGGTTACGTCCAGATAAAAACACATTTTTATTGGTTTCACCCAATACCCAAAGTGATTTTTTGTCGGTAATACCAAGTGCACTAAGTGCTGCTTGAAACGATTTTGTTTTCGGTGCATCGAACTGAAAGTCTTCAACAACCGTAATGTTTTTTTGCTGTGCCTTGAGGCTGAAAGCAGATTTACGAGCCAAACGCTTTACGTTTTTGTTCACTTTCTGGTTGTATGCGCGAACTCTAGGTCCGAATACACGCCCACCACCACGGAACAACGGGTTTTTGATGCTGCCCGCACGGGCAGTACCTGTACCTTTTTGTTTCTTGATCTTGCGCGTACTACCCACAATCTCTGCACGTTCTTTGGCTTTGTGCGTTCCTTGACGTTGGTGCGCTAGGTATTGTTTTACATCTAAATACAAAGCATGTTCGTTTGGTTCAACACCAAAAATAGCTTTGTCTAGGGCAACAGTACGACCTGTTTCTTTACCGTTAATATCAACTATGGCTACTTTCATTACTTACGAATTAAGATAAACGCATTCTTATGGCCAGGCACACAACCTTTGACCACTAATAAATTTTTCTCAGGAACTACTTGCAAAACTTTAAGGTTTTGAACTGTAACCTTTTCGTTCCCCATTTGACCTGCCATGCGCATTCCTTTGAATACACGAGCTGGATATGATGCTGCGCCAATAGAACCAGGAGCTCTTAAACGGTTGTGTTGTCCGTGTGTGGCTTGACCAACACCAGCAAAGCCGTGACGTTTTACAACCCCTTGGAATCCTTTTCCTTTAGAAGTTCCTGTGACATCAACAAATTCGCCAGCAGTAAAGTGGTCAACTGTAATGGTATCACCAAGTTTGTGCTCCTCGTCGAAGCCTTGGAACTCAACAAGCTTACGCTTAGGCGAAGTGCTTGCTTTTTTAAAGTGTCCGCTAGCGGCTTTGGTTACTTTACGTTCAGGCTTTTCATCAAAACCAAGTTGTAAAGCATCGTAGCCATCAACGTCTTTGGATCTCACTTGTGTAACGACACAAGGACCTGCTTCAATAACGGTACAGGGAAGGTTCTTCCCATTCTCGTCAAAGATGCTCGTCATACCAATTTTTCTTCCTATTAAACCAGACATAATCTGAATATTTACTCCCTAAAAGGGTGTTATACTTTAATTTCTACTTCAACGCCACTAGGTAACTCAAGTTTCATCAAGGCGTCAATGGTCTTTGATGAAGAGCTGTAAATATCCAACAAGCGCTTATAAGAGCTCAATTGGAATTGTTCACGCGATTTTTTGTTTACGTGAGGTGAACGCAAAACGGTGAAAAGTTTTTTGTGTGTTGGTAACGGAATAGGTCCTGTTACTACCGCACCCGTCGACTTAACTGTTTTGACGATCTTCTCAGCAGAGCGATCTACCAAGTTATGGTCGTACGATTTAAGTTTTATTCTAATTTTCTGACTCATCGTTTATATTTTTAGCTCTGACCTGTTGCTGCCGCAATTACTTCAGATGAAATATTTTGTGGTGTTTGTTCGTAATGTGAAAATTCCATGGTAGAAGTTGCACGTCCAGATGAAAGTGTACGTAACGAGGTTACGTAACCAAACATTTCGGAAAGCGGCACGTTCGCCTTCACAACTTTAGATCCTGCGCGATCGTCCATGCTGTTTACCTGACCGCGACGACGGTTTAAGTCACCAACGATATCACCCATGTTTTCTTCAGGAGTTAGCACCTCTAGTTTCATGATGGGCTCCATAATTACAGCACCAGCAGCTTTTGCAGCGGCTTTGTACCCAAGCTTTGCGGCTAATTCAAATGATAACGAATCTGAATCCACGGGGTGGAAAGATCCGTCCTTTAGCGTAACCTTGATGGCATCTACTTCAAATCCAGCCAATGGGCCATTCGCCATGGCTTGCTTGAAACCTTTCTCAACAGATGGAATATATTCTTTCGGTACATTACCTCCCTTAATTTGGTTTACAAACTCAAGACCTGATTTACCTTCTTCGGCTGGCTCAAGTGTAAATACGATATCGGCAAACTTACCACGTCCACCCGACTGCTTCTTGTACACCTCACGGTGATCTGTAGCTGCCGTAATGGCTTCTTTGTATTCAACTTGTGGTTGTCCTTGGTTTACATCAACCTTAAACTCACGTCTTAAACGGTCGACAATAATATCAAGGTGAAGCTCACCCATTCCAGATATAATGGTCTGGCCAGAAGCCTCGTCCGTTTTTACTTGGAACGTAGGATCTTCTTCCGCTAGTTTGGCCAATGACATACCTAGTTTGTCCACATCTGCTTTGGTTTTAGGCTCTACCGCAATACCAATTACGGGATCGGGGAAGTCCATGCTTTCCAGAATAATAGGTGATTTTTCAGCAGAAAGTGTATCACCTGTTTTGATGTCTTTAAATCCAACAGCTGCACCAATATCGCCAGCTTCAATGTGATCGATAGAGTTTTGCTTGTTGGCGTGCATCTGATAAATACGTGAAATACGCTCTTTGTTACCAGAGCGATTGTTCAATACATAAGAACCTGCATCCAAACGACCAGAATAAGCACGGAAAAATGCCAAACGACCTACAAAAGGATCGGTTGCAATTTTAAAAGCTAAGGCCGAAAACGGATCGTTTACAGATGGCTTACGTGAGATTTGCTCTCCGTTATCTGGATTAGTACCAATGATTGCTTCTTTGTCTTCTGGTGAAGGCAAGTAGCGACAAACGGCATCTAACAAGAATTGAACCCCTTTGTTTTTGAAGGCAGAACCACAAATCATGGGAATGATACTCATGTCTTGTGTCGCTGCGCGAAGGGCGTTGTGCACTTCGTCTTCAGAAATACTATCGGGATCTTCAAAATATTTTTCCAAAAGGTTGTCGTCATATTCCGCAACAGCTTCAATAAGCTCACCACGGAATTTTTCAACATCTCCCTTCATGTCTTCAGGAATGTCAACAACATCAAAAGTTGCGCCCATGTTTTCCTCATGCCAAATAATCGCACGATTCTTAACTAGGTCAACACATCCTCTAAAGTTATCTTCATCACCAATAGGCAATACAATAGGTACTGCATTTGACTTTAACATCTCACGAACCTGCTTACAAACATTCAAGAAATTTGATCCTTGACGATCCATCTTGTTTACAAAGCCCATACGTGGTACTTTGTAGTTGTCAGCCAAACGCCAGTTTGTTTCCGATTGTGGCTCAACACCATCTACAGCAGAAAACAAGAACACCAAGCCGTCTAGTACACGTAATGAACGGTTTACCTCAACGGTAAAGTCAACGTGTCCGGGGGTGTCAATAATATTAAAGTGATACGGTTTTGCACCATCAAGCGCCTTACCCTGATCTGTAGGGAATGTCCACTCACAAGTGGTCGCTGCAGAAGTAATGGTAATACCACGCTCTTGCTCTTGTTCCATCCAGTCCATTGTAGCGGCACCATCATGCACCTCTCCAATTTTGTGGCTAACACCAGTATAGTATAAAATACGCTCGGTGGTAGTGGTCTTTCCAGCGTCAATGTGCGCTGCAATCCCAATGTTACGTGTATATTTTAAATCTCTTGCCATAATTGAATATGCTACTGTTTGTTAAAATCTAAAGTGAGAAAATGCTTTGTTTGCTTCTGCCATCTTGTGGGTATCTGTACGTTTCTTAACGGCAGCACCTTCTTCTTTTTCAGCAGCTAGTATCTCAGCAGCTAACTTTTGCGCCATAGATTTTTCATTGCGTTTACGTGCATAGCTAATCAACCACTTCATGGCCATTGAAATTTTTCTATCTGGACGTATCTGCATTGGAATTTGGAAAGTAGCACCTCCTACACGACGACTGCGAACCTCAACGTGGGGCATCACATTTGATAAGGCATCCTTCCAGTATTGGAGGGCTTCTTTTTCTTCGTCTTGTTTTTTGGAATCTACGATATCTATGGCATCGTAAAATATCTTGAATGCTACAGATTTTTTCCCGTTCCACATCAGGTTGTTAACAAAGCGCGTGACCAGTTGGTCATTAAATCGCGGGTCGGGAAGTAGCGGGCGTTTTTTCGCCTTTCTTTTTCTCATATTCTGGGTTTGAGTGGTTCAAGCAAGCTTGAACGTCATGTTTTCCTATCGGGTCTAAACTATTTTTTTGGTCGTTTAGCACCATATTTAGAACGACGCTGTAAGCGGCCTTCTACACCAGCAGTGTCAAGCGCTCCACGAACAATGTGGTAGCGAACACCAGGTAAATCTTTTACACGACCTCCACGCACAAGCACTATCGAGTGCTCTTGCAGGTTGTGTCCTTCCCCTGGAATGTAGGCATTTACCTCATTTCCATTGGTCAGGCGCACCCTTGCCACTTTCCGCATAGCAGAATTAGGCTTTTTAGGTGTGGTGGTGTACACACGGGTACACACGCCCCTTCGCTGTGGACATGAATCCAAAGCTGCGGATTTACTCTTCTTTGTAAGATCTTTGCGACCTTTCCGAACTAGTTGCGATATGGTTGGCATACGTTATACTTGCTTTAATCCTTTATTTAAAGGGCTGCAAATGTAGTATAATTTTCGTCTCTTTCAAATAAATTTGTAGCTGTTTTTATTTCTTCGTTAAACTGCCGTGCAAAAGAAGGGATAATTATCCCAAAAAATCAGAATGTTGAAAGGATGTGCTAAATTTCAATTTACTGTATGTAATTTTGCGCCTGCCGGGATGAAAATCGAAAACAACTTTTACGACTTATTTGAACAGCTAAACGGTGCCAACCGCCCTTTTGTGCTCTATCGCTTACCCAAGACCAAGACGCTTATTTGTGTCCAGCAAGCGGATGACCGTCACCATATAACCACATCGCTCAAAGAAGAAGGTTTTGTGTTTGCACCCTTTAGCCACACAAATCAATTTACTTACATACCAAACCATCACGTTGCACAGCTTGATATTCCTGAGCCAAAAGTCAGAACAAACACGCCAACGGCAACCGATACAACGGAACAAAAAACATATTACAATGACTTGGTCGCGAATGCCATTGCAGCCATAGGAAAAGGAGCCATTCAAAAGGTGGTGGTGTCACGGCTTCATAAGCAAGCATTCAAACATAACATAGCGGAGTCTTTTGTCCGCCTACTAAATGCCTATCCGAATGCCATGGTATATTATTGGTCGCACCCACAAACAGGCACATGGATGGGCGCCACTCCCGAAACACTATTAAACCTAACGGGTGGCAAATGCAAAACAATGGCGCTAGCAGGAACATTGGCCTATGAGGATAACAAGCACCCGAAATGGTCTTCCAAAGAAGTTGAAGAACAGCAAATGGTCACCGATTTTATCAAGCAGCAACTTGAAGTCTTGTATCCAAACGAAGCCATCAAGCCCTCTGAAGTTTATACTAAAAGAGCTGGAAATCTGTTACACCGCTGTGCTGATTTTGAATTTAATATCAACGAAGTGGCCTTGGTCGATCTTGTGCAATCCCTACACCCTACGCCTGCTGTTTCGGGTGTGCCTGTATCCAAAAGCTTGGAATTCATAAAGGGGCATGAAACACATGAGCGGAAATACTACGCTGGCTTTCTAGGTCCAACACATAACGAAGCTGCACATTTATACGTCAATTTGCGCTGCGCAGCAGTAGAAAAATCACAACTTACCCTCTATGTGGGTGGTGGCATAACGTCCGAAAGCAACATTGCAGCAGAGTGGGAAGAAAGCCAACGCAAGGCCGAAACACTGCTCAACGTCATATAATGTACAACCGTTAGTACACTCACATGCGGTTTTGTACTTTTGCAGGGCTATGAAGTTCAATTCCCAATCACAGCATTTACGCTACACAGAAATTCCGCTGCCACAAGCAGTGGTGTTTTATTGTGAAGAATACGGTATTGAGCACATTGTTATTTCTGCAGGTTCACGCAACGCACCATTGACAAACGGCTTTGCTGAAAATCCGTTTTTTAAGACCTATAGTATTGTTGACGAGCGCGCTGCTGCATTTTTTGCATTGGGCATGGCGCAACAACTCGGCCGCCCTGTGGCAATTGTATGCACGTCTGGATCGGCGCTGTTGAACTACTACCCTGCCGTGGCAGAGGCCTATTACAGTGGCATACCACTTATTATCCTATCGGCAGATCGCATGCCGCACCGCATTGGAATTGGCGATGGACAGACCATAGAGCAGCAAGGCGTTTTTGGACCGCACTTGTTAAGCTCCGCTGATTTACTCCCTGATGTTTCGCATGCTACCGAAACCCTACTCAAAAGCAATAAGCAGCCTTTTTTTACCAAAAAACCCAACCAAAAAGAAGTGGCTAGCCTGCAAGAAAAGCATCAAGCACACAACATTACAGAGTTGCAACGCGTGTTTGCATTGGCAAATCACAGCAAGGGGCCGGTGCATTTAAACATACCCATGGAAGAACCCTTATACGGGATGACCACCACACCCTTAGCCTTCCCGAAACGCAAAGCGCAAACGAGCACCAATCAAAATGCAGACATCTCAACCCTGCAAACACTTTGGAGCAAGGCAAAAAGAAAAATGATTTTGGTGGGCGTATCAAAACCTGATGCCGAACTAGCTTCGGTGCTTTCCACATTACTGGAAGACCCATCCGTGGTGGTACTGACCGAAAAGACCTCAAACTTTTCTCACGCAAAAGCCATTGGCGCTATTGACTGCCTTATGGCCCCCCTCGAGCTGGAGCCCAAAAACCAAGCAGACCTACAACCCGACTTACTGATTACCACTGGCGGTATGGTAGTGTCAAAAAAAATCAAATTTTTCCTGCGTGAACACAAGGCAAAACACCACTTTCACTTAGGCAACACCGCAGCAAATGATACCTTCTTTTATTTAACCGAACACATAGATGCGTCGGCAGCAGCAACCTTAGACAGCTTGGAGATCGGACACAAGAGCAACTACCAATCAACTGTGCTAGCACACTACAAC
>ERZ802822.1075-NODE-1075-length-17928-cov-7.312756_pt1 | contig 17928 bp, 19 predicted proteins | sample MGYA00345649_ERZ802822 | MGnify/ENA primary metagenome ERZ802822 (study PRJEB30503, sample SAMEA104212359) | marine metagenome | biome: Westerlies Biome; feature: [SRF] surface water layer (ENVO:00010504) within the epipelagic zone...; material: water...
TTTGGTCTAAAAATTTAATTAAATTATTCTTTGAAGTTGGTCATGAATTCTAAAGTTAGTTGCAAGAATTCTTCCTGAATTAAGATATTCCTCTCTTCCTTCAAAGTCAGTTACTTTTCCGCCTGCCTCTTTTACAATTAATGATCCTGCAGCGATATCAACTAGCTTTAAGTTTTTTTCCCAATAACCGTCATACTTGCCAGCAGCAACATATGCTAGATCCAAAGATGCAGCACCCAATCTTCTTACTCCACATACATTTTCCATTACTGTTCCAAGTCCAGGCAGATACTCTTTATGCCCTTTCATTCCTCTGTGAGGAATGCCTGTTCCAATCATACAGTCCTCTAAGTTTTCCCTCGATGAAACTCTTAGTCTTAGGTTATTGCAAAAAGCACCCCTTCCTTTTACAGCCCAAAAAAATTCATCTGTTAGCGGCTGATAAACTCCACCTACAATAATTTCATTGTCTTTTTCTAAAGCAATTGAAATCGCAAAATGGGGGATACTAAAAACAAAATTACTCGTACCATCAAGAGGATCAATTATCCATCTCATATTATCGTCTGAGTTTTTTATAGTTCCATTTTCTTCAGCAAGTATATTTATTTTAGGATAAGAATAAGTAAGTTCTTTTATTATTTGCTTCTCTGCTCGGGTATCTGCCAAAGAAACAAAATCAGAAACTCCTTTTAAAGATACCTGTAATTTTTCAACTTCTCCAAAGTCTCTTATGAGATTTTTACTTACTTTTCGTGAAGCAAGGAATATTGCATTTATATAAGGATCTGAGTAACTCATTAGTCAACTCTTTTTGAATAGGTTAAGTCCTCAGTATTGATTTCAATTTTCTCACCTTGTTCAATAAAAGGTGGGACCATTACTCTTATGCCATTCTCTAATATCGCAGGTTTATTTGAAGATGCTGCTGTTTGACCCTTAACAACCGCCTCCGTTTCATTAACAATAAAGGCGAGTGTTTTTGGAAGTTGTATTCCTATGGCTTTATCATTGTACATTTCAATTATAATTTCATCATTTTCACTCATTAAAATCATCCGATCTCCAGCAATTTCTGAGTCCAGTTCTATTTGTTCGTAGGACTCCGTATTCATAAAAACTAGTTTTTCATCTTGCTTATATAGATATTGGTACTTTTCTTCATCTACCCGTACACGCTCCACTTCCTCAGAGGCTCTGAACCTTTCATTCAGTTTTGATCCAGTTTTAATATTTTTCATTTCAACTTGGTTAAATGCTCCACCCTTGCCAGGCTTTACAGATTGTGATTTGGCAACAGTCCACAACTCACCCTTATGCTCTAAAATCATGCCAGGTTTTACAGAATTTCCATTAATTTTCATTTAATTAAGCCTCAAGTGACTCGCTCCATTCACCTAAAGAAGCTTTCATGTTCATGATCGCACGATGGCTAAATGCTTTTTGTGCATGCTCTAGATTACTGTCATTACCTGACCAAGCTTTCAATGCAGCTTGCTGTAATGCTCTTCCATAAGAGAAGCTTAGTTTCCATTTAAACCCACCGATTTTATTCATTTCATCTAAGTGTGCTGTTGCATCAATGTCAGATTGACCACCTGATAGAAAAACAATACCTGGCAATTCATCAGGTACCGACGAATTTAGGCAATCAAGAGTTTTTTCTGCAACTTCCTTATAATTTGCTTGATGACTATTTTCTGTTCCTGAAACTACCATGTTAGGTTTTAAAAGGGTGCCCCTAATATTTATATTTTTTTTATCAAGCATTTCAAAAAGTACAGATAATGTATTCTTAGTAACATCGTAGCATTGATCTATTGTATGTGGACCATCCATAATGACCTCAGGCTCTACTATTGGCACCATATTATTTTCTTGAGCTATTAGGGCGTACTCGGATAAAGCTAACATATTTTCATTGATACATTTTGCAGACGGTATGCCATTACCAATATTGATTACCGCTCTCCATTTAGTAAACTTAGCGCCTAATGTATCATATTCTCTACAACGTTCATTTAGGCCATCTAATCCTGTTGTAATTTTTTCATTAGGATTATCTTCCAGTTCTTTTACACCTTGGTCTACTTTAATTCCAGGTAGTGATCCATGGCTCAAAATTACGTCTCTTAAATATGATCCATCTTGCGCCTTTTGTCTTAGAGTCTCATCAAAGAGAATTACCCCACCGATAGCTTCTGCCATAGCAGGAGATCTAAAAAGCATTTCTCTATATTTTCTTCTATTGTCTTCAGTTGACTCCACGTCAATTGACTTAAATCTTTTTTCGATTGTTCCAGTGCTTTCGTCAGCTGCAAGTATTCCTTTACCATCTTTTACAATATAGCTTGCTATCTCTTCTAATGTTTTTGGTATCATTTTAATCTCCTATTATAAAATTCCTAATGCAACTAGGCCTGGCAATTTCTTACCTTCTATTAGCTCAAGTAATGCACCACCGCCAGTAGAAACATAAGAAAAATTATCTTTTACGCCGGCTAAGTCCAATGCAGAAATTGTATCACCTCCACCAGCAAATGACCTAATTTTATTATTTGCAGTTAGATTGCTGATGAATTTTGCAATTTCCACAGTGCCCCTATCAAACGGAGAAGTTTCAAATACTCCAAGTGGACCATTCCAGAATACAGTTTTAGATTTACTAATTTCATTTTTTATTAATTTCACTGTATTTTTGCCTATATCCAGAATCATATTTTGTTCTTCAATATTATCAATATCAGACTCTTTAGTGTCTGCTTTGTTTGAAATTTTATCAGCTGTGACTGCATCAATTGGCAAAACTAACCTACAATTATTTTTTGATGAAAAATCCAATATTTCTCCAATTAAGTGATCGACATTTTCTTCATGCAATGATTTTTGGATATTATATCCATGATATTTCAAAAAGTTATTTGCCATACCACCAGCTATAACAATGGTGTCCATTTTTTTTGATAAATTTTTAAGAACAGTAATTTTTGTGGATATTTTAGAACCTCCTATTATTGTGAGAGCGGGACCAAGAGGTTCATGAATAACTTCTTGCAAATTAATTATTTCTTCTTCAAGAAGATCGCCACAATATGAAGGTATGAAATGCGATATTGCCTCAATTGATGCATGTGCGCGGTGCGAACAGGCGAATGCATCATTTATATAAACATCAGCTAACTCAGATAACTGTTTTGCAAAGTCATGATCATTCTCTTCCTCTTCTTTATAGAATCTACAGTTTTCTAATAAAATAATTGTTCCATTTTCAAGCGAATTAATTTTGTCTTTTATTTCATTTCCAATGCAATCTGGTAAGAAATTTATTTTTTTTTCAAGAACTCTTTCTAGCTGAGGAACTACTTGTTGCAATGATAGTTCATCCTTTATTTTTCCTTTAGGCCTACCCAAGTGAGATAAAATAATGACTTTATTATTTCCATTCAACAGATTTAAAATAGGTTTTTTTATTCTGATTATTCTATCACTTATATAGTCGTCAATAGAATTAAGTGGAACGTTAAGGTCTAATCTTATTAATACAGTTTTATTTTTCTCAGTAATCTTTTTTAGATTAGAGACATCCAGCATTACTATTTTGATCTTTTCATTGCTACTGCAGTATCACACATTCTATTTGAGAAACCCCACTCATTATCATACCAACTTAAAACTCTTCCAAACTTTCCTTCAATGACTTGTGTTTGAGTTAGGTCAAAATTTGATGAAGCAGGATTATGATTAAAATCTGATGAAACCAGTGGCTCTGAATTAACATTAAGTATGCCTTTCAACTTATTGGATCGTGACGCAGCAGTCATGGCTTTATTTACGCTATCAACTTTCATTGTTTTTTTTGATACAAATTTAAAATCGATAAGTGATACATTGGGAGTTGGTACTCTAATTGCCGTTCCATCTAGTTTTCCTGATAATTCTGGCATCACTAACCCAACCGCTTTGGCAGCACCTGTTGATGTAGGTATCATTGACATTGACGCAGCTCTAGCTCTTCTTAAATCAGGATGAAATGTATCCAAAACACTTTGGTCGCCTGTAAATGCATGAATGGTAGTCATATATCCATGAACAATTCCAAATTTTTCGTGAAGAACTTTAACTACTGGTGCCAAACAGTTCGTAGTACAAGATGCATTCGAAACAACTAGATCATTGCGAGTTATTTCTTGTTCGTTTACCCCATATACTATTGTTTTATCAGCTTCAGAGCAGGGGGCAGAGACAAGAACTTTTTTTGCTCCAGCTTTGATATGCATAGATGCTTTTTCTTTCGAGGTAAATAAACCAGTACATTCAAGAGCTACGTCAATTTTCATTTTTTTCCATGGAAGTTTTTGTGGATCTCTTTCATTAAGTACTGAAATAGTTTTCCTTCCAATGGTCATTTTGTTTTTCTTTACAGAAATTTTTTCGTTTAAAGGTCCGTGCACTGTATCATTCGCTAGTAAGAATGCGTTTGTATCAACAGGCGCTAAGTCATTTATTGCAACAACATTAATATCCTTACGTTTACTCTCGATAATTGATCTGAGAACTAATCTACCAATCCTTCCAAACCCACTAATTGCAACATTTACTGCCATTTTGATAACTCCTATATTTTTTTAATTACTTGCTTTAATATTTTTTTTGCTGTGAAGCCATAGTAATCATAAAGTTTTTGATAAGGAGCGCTGGCTCCAAAATCTTTCATGCATATATTCACAGTATTTCCTCCACAGATCTCACTCCATCCAAAACTTGAGCCTGCTTCAATTGATATATTTAACTTCGAATTTCCTCTAATCTTTTTTTGATATGTCTTATTTTGAATTTTAAATAGCTCCATGCACGGCACTGAAATCACTCTTACATTCTTTTTCTTTTTTTCTAGTAGACCCATTAGCTGAATCCCAATTTCTACCTCAGAACCTGAGGCATAGATTGAAATATCTGGATTTTTAGAGTTGCTTTTAATTTCATATGCGCCCTGAGAACTAATATTTTTTGCGTAATATTTCCTTCTTAGCATAGGCAGCTTCTGTCTAGTTAGGGCAATAACAGATGGACCTTTTTGATTTGATAAAGCCAATTCCCATGCTTCAGCTGTTTCAATAACATCAGCAGGCCGGAATACTTTTACATTTGGTGTTGCCCTTAGGGATGCCAGCTGTTCAATTGGTTGATGAGTAGGGCCATCTTCACCCAAGCCAATTGAGTCGTGTGTTAAAATATAAATGGCCCTCTGCTTCATAAGAGCTGCAAGTCTAAGAGAAGGCTTACAGTAATCTAAAAATATTAAGAATGTTCCTCCAAATGGTATAATACCTTTATGTAATGATAAGCCATTCATTATGGCTGCCATTCCATGCTCTCTTATTCCATAATAGATATAATTACCTCGGTAATTTTTTGAATTAATAACATCCACTTTGTTCCCTTTAGTATTGTTTGAACCAGTAAGATCCGCAGATCCACCAACTAATTCGGGCATGATGGGTGCAATTTGGTTAATCACCATCTCAGAGGCTTGCCGAGTTGCTATATCAATTGGTTTCTTAATTGAGTCTTTTTTAAACTTGCTTAAAAGCTGGTTAACTTTCTTTGGAATATTTCCGCTAATTCTTCTTTCAAATTCATCTCTTTTCTTTTTGGAGAGTTTTTCAAAATCTATTTTCCATTTCTTATATACATCAGTTGACCTCTTGCCAGACTTTTTCCATTCATTTAATATATCTGTTGGAACCGAAAAAGGCTTGTGGGGCCATTTTAGTTTGGATCTAGTTAAGCTGACTTCTTCTTCACCAAGTGGACTGCCATGAGAGGAAGATTTACCTTGCTTGTTAGGTGAGCCGAAACCAATTTTTGTTTTACAAGAAATAATAGTGGGTTTTTTTGATTTTTTAGCTTTTGAAATCGCTTTTATAATTTCATCTTTATTGTGACCGTTAATTTTTATCGCGTTCCATCCATAGGCTTTAAAACGGTCAATTGTATTTTCAGAATTTGAGAGTTTAACAGGTCCATCAATTGAAATTCCATTATCATCAAAAAAAACAATTAGCTTATTTAACTTCAAATGACCTGCAAACGATGCAACCTCATGAGATATACCTTCCATTAAGTCACCATCGCTGGCAATAACGTATGTATAATGATCGATAATCTTCTGTCCAAATTGGCCACTCAATATTTTTTCAGCTAATGCCATACCAACAGCATTTCCTATTCCTTGTCCTAGAGGACCGGTAGTTGTTTCAATGCCTTGAGCATGCCCATATTCTGGATGACCCGCACATTTACTATCAAGTTGTCTAAATTTTTTGATATCCTTTATGGTCATATCACGGTAACCGGTGAGATACAGAAGAGAATACAAAAGCATCGAGCCATGACCAGCAGACAATACAAATCTATCTCTATCATGCCATTTGGGGGCAGCAGAATTAAACTTTAGAAATTTAGTGAACAGAACAGTGGCAACATCAGCCATACCCATTGGCAATCCAGGGTGTCCACTCTTAGCCTTCTCAACTGCATCAATCGACAAAAATCTTATAGCATTTGCCATATTTTCTTGAGAAAGAGATGAGGAATTTAAGTTTCGTGACATTTATTTTTAATACCAATAATGAGCCTAATATAAGCAATAAAGTAGAAAGAGTCTTAAATTATAATATCTTATTCACAAAGAAAATTTATTTTTTTTTATGATTTTATAAGTTGACTGGGAATAAAAAAGACAGTTAAACTCCCCCTAAAGATTAAGGGTGCGACATGTCAACATATCAAGATACTAAAGATCAATTCAGTAATACTATTACTAATCTTGGTAAAGAAATTGAAAAATTGTCGCAAGAAGCAAAAAAAGTTTCATCTCTGGAAAATGAAAATGCAAAGCTTCTCAGCGAAAATAATCACCTTGAAAATGAAATTAAAATCCTAAAATCTGATTTTCTAGAGCTTAAAAATATCGCTGGAAATATTTCATCACAGCTTGATGAAAATATTTATACAATTAAAGACATATTGGATTCATAGTTGATGCCTGAAATAGTTGTAAATATTAATGATCAAGATTATGCGATAGTTTGTGATCCAGGTGAGGAAAATCACTTAAAGCAACTAAGTTCTCGAATTGACTTCAAAGTCCGAGAATTGACCAAGAGATTTGGAAAAATTGGCGAAACTAGGCTAATGGTAATGGCTTCATTATTAATTGCTGATGAGATACACGATCTTAATCAAAAATTAAGTTCAAATTTGACCAAGATTGAAGAGCTTCAAACAAGCATTAGTTCTAAAGAAAGAATATTAGATCAGCAACAAATGGAAAGTCAAAAATATATTGAGTCCAATAACGAAAAATTAACAGACTTACTATCTAAGCTTTCACAAGCAAGTTAAAATTTTTGTAATCATTTACATTAATGATTAATTCAGAGCGTCATCTAGAAAAAAAAATAATACGCAAATTTCTAATCAATAGAAGAAAACAACTATCAGGAGACTATGAAAAAAAAAATATGTCTCATGTTCATTTGCGTCCACTATTAAATAATATTAATAGTGATTATGTAGGTTCATATGTTGATTATAATTTTGAATTAAGCACTAATTCTTTAAACAAATGCCTGATTGAAAAAAATATTAATATTTGCTTGCCGAAAATTAATTCTCAATCGAAAGAAATTAATTTTTTTAAATTTAGTACTGGGACTAAATTAATTAAAAATAAATATAATATTTTAGAACCCGAAGTAACCAATGAAATTATTTTTCCAAAACTAGTCTTAGTGCCTTTACTAGCATTTAATGAAAGTGGTTTTAGATTAGGATATGGAGGAGGTTTTTATGATAAATATTTTTCTTCCCAAGAAGAAAAAGATATTATTAAAGTGGGACTGGGATTTTCTTTTCAAAAAGCTAATCAAATTCCCATCGAAAGTCATGATCAAAAACTTGATTGGATTTTAACAGAAAGTTATTTATATAAGGCAATATGAAAATTTTATTTCTAGGGGATGTAATGGGAAGGTCCGGCAGGCATTCCTTAAGAGATCATCTCCCGCAAGCGATTAAAGATCACAATATTGATTTTGTAATAGCAAATGGTGAAAACGCCGCAGGCGGCTTTGGTATTACAGAAAATATATGTAATGAGTTGTATTCGTATGGTGTAAATGTCATTACCACGGGAAATCATTTATGGGATCAAAAAGAGATAACTAGTTACATCGATAAGGATCAAAATCTCTTAAAACCCTACAATTTTGCAGAGGGATCGCCTGGACTAGGATTTAATATTTATGAACTGGCCAATAAGGAAAAAATTGCAGTTATTAATATAATGGGCAACTTATTTATGCGCTCCTGTGATAATGCTTTTTTTAAAATTGAGGAGGTGTTGCAAAAAATTGACGTAAATGATTTATCATTCATTTTTGTTGATTTTCATGCTGAAGCATCGAGTGAAAAGATGGCCATGGGTCATCATCTTGATGGACGTGTAACCGCAGTAGTAGGTACGCATACTCACGTTCCAACAGCTGATGCCAACATCATGGAGCATGGAACGGCCTACCAAACAGATGCAGGTATGTGTGGTGATTATGACTCTGTTATTGGAACTAAAAAACAAGAATTTGTTAGAAAATTTGCAACACAAGACACTGAAAGGAAACGAGTGCCTCCTGCCGATGGTATAGGCACATTATGCGGCGTAATCATAGAATCACAGGATAATAATTTTCTTGCTAAAAATATTCAATCAATTCGTATTGGTGGAAAAATAGGAAGTTAGATGGCGGGACACTCTAAGTTTAAAAATATTCAATACCGAAAAGGTGCGCAAGACAAAAAAAGAGCAGGACTATTTTCTAAGTTATCTAAAGAAATAACTGTTGCAGCAAAATTAGGTTCCCCAGATCCTGATCAAAACGCCAGATTAAGATCAGCAATTCAACTTGCAAAAGCATCGAGTTTTCCAAAAGAGAATATTGATCGTGCTATTAAAAAGTCTTTGGATAAAGATACTGTTAATTATGACCAGATGAGATATGAAGGATTTGGTCCTGCAGGTACATCTATAATTGTTGAGGCACTTACTGACAATAGAAACAGAACGGCATCTAATGTAAGATCATCATTTCAAAAGTTCGGCGGATCATTAGGTGAAACAGGTTCAGTTTCACATGCATTTAAACATTATGGTTTTTTGAAATTTAATAAGGATGTTGCAACGGAGGATGAGTTTTTTAACTTTTCAATTGAAAATGGTGCAGAAGATTGTTTCGTAGAAGAGGATGAATATGAAGCGGTATGCTTGCCCGATACAATGTCAAAGTTTTACGATTTATTAGCTGCTAAATATGGTGAGCCAGTTTCATCTGGTTTTCAATGGAGACCAGATGTATTAGTAAAAGTTGATGGCGATAAGTTAAAATCACTTATAAATTTAATAAACGAGCTTGATAGCGATGAAGATGTTCAGCAGATCTTCTCAAATTTTGAGGCAAGTGATGAAGAATTAAGCAGAATCGCTTGATTAATTAACTTTTAAAATCCAAATATATTAATTAGTCTTTAATGAATTGATAATTTTGATTCGTTTTTATGTCAGGCAGCTCTCCAAAAAGAAAAGGTGATGGATATGAAAGAGAGTTAGCCAAATATTTTAATGAAAAAGTTTTTGGTGGAGATGATCTTGTGCAGCGGATGCCTCTGTCTGGAGGTGGAGCAATAAAATCGTCAGGTGGAAGTGATTTAAAAAATACTCCCCATATTTACGTCGAGGCAAAGAGAACTGAAAAATTTAAAATCCATGAGTCAATTAAGCAAGTAGAAGAAAATATTGAAACATCTAAATCAGATTCATTTCCTGTGGTAATTACAAGAAGAAATAGGGAAACAACTGGTAATTCATTGTGCGTTTTAAGGTTAGATGACTTTATGGAGCTATACAAAATCTTACTTGAAAGCAAGAAGACTGACACTTGATGCCCTATTTAAGACAATTTTTAGTTTTAAAATAATATTATGGAAAACGAAGCTCTGATTAGTACAAGTCAAATAAACGATGAGTTCACCTTAATGTCTCTATTCTTTAGGGCTGACTTAGTAGTGAAATTAGTAATTCTAATATTATTTGCTGCATCAATATTCTCATGGACAATAATTATTCATAAAATACGACTTTTTAGGTCTCTAAAAAAAATCAGCAAACAATTTGAGGAAGAATTTTGGTCAGGACGTTCCATCAAAGAAATTGCATCAACCACCCACCATCTTTCAGAGAGTCCTATAAAGTATGTTTTTCTTGAGGCAGTAGATGAAATTGAAAAATCTAATAAAGATACTAAAAAAAATATCGACAGCATTACTGATAGAATTAATCGAATTATGGAAGCCGCAATTGATTATCAAAATGAAAAGCTCTCACTATACTTTAGCTATCTCGCAACTATAGGTGCAACAACACCTTTTATCGGACTATTTGGGACGGTTTGGGGGATAATGAATTCCTTTCAGTCAATTGCAATATCAAGAAATACATCTTTAGCAGTAGTGGCACCAGGAATTGCCGAAGCTCTCTTTGCTACAGCTCTAGGACTTCTGGCAGCTATACCAGCTGTAATAGCCTATAATATTTTCACAAGCCAAGTGAATGACGAGAATGCCCGAATGTATAGATTTAAAGAGCACTTTAATGTCATTTTCTCAAGAGGACTTAGTGCAAAATAAACATGAAATTTATTAAGTGATTAGAAATACTCGTTCAAAACCCTTTAGCGATATAAATGTTACACCTTTTGTTGATGTAATGTTGGTTCTGCTTATAATTTTTATGGTTACTGCTCCATTATTAACAGTTGGCGTACAAGTAGATCTTCCTGAAAGCAATGCTGACTCTCTGCAATCTGATGATGAGCCAATGGAAGTAACAATCAATGAGATCGGTACAATCTATATTCAAGAAACAGAAATAGCACTGGGTGAATTAATTCCTAAAATAAAAGCAATAACTGATAATAGATTAGATACAAAGATATACGTCAGAGGAGATGAGGCAATTGACTACGGAAAAGTAATGAGAGTACTTGGGGAGTTATCTGGATCAGGCTTTTCAAAAGTTTCTTTAATCACAAAACCCGTAAGCAATTAATTAATGGGACTTAAATATGAGAATTTCAGTTGTAGGATCAGTATCTCTTCACTTGTTCATCCTTTTTTTTACAATAGTCTCACTTCCTTTATTTAATAATGATGAACTTGAAATGCCACCTGTTATTCAAGTTGAACTGATCGAAATAGCAGAAAAAACAAACGTACCTCAGATTAGTAAAAAGAAAGAGGATAAAAAACCAGAAAAAGAAAACAAAAAAGAAGAACAAAAATTAAATCAACCAATTCAAAAACCAAAAGAAGAAAAATCAAATGAAAAAGTAAAAGATCCGTCCACAGAAGAGAAAATTGAAAATAAAAAAATTGAAGAAAAAATGATACAAAATATGCCAGTCAGAAAGCCAGAGATAAAAAAGAAAGATAAATTTGATCCTCTCAAACTAGCTGAGTTAATTGACAAGCAAAAAGATACAAAACAAACAAATCCAGAAGATATCGTTGAAAAGGATTATGAAGCCCTTGATTCAACACCAAGTCTCGATAAGCGTCTGACTCTAAGTGAGGAGGACGCAATCAGAGCACAATTTATGCAATGTTGGAGTATTCCACTCGGAATTCCTTATGATGAAACAATGATCGTAAAAATTAAAATATTTTTAAATACAGATGGGTCGCTTTTAAAACCACCAGAAGTTGTCCAGCATGAACGGATGAATAAGCCAGGCGAGAAATATTTTAGAACACTCGCAGAGAGTGCTCTTAGAGCGGTAAGACGATGTGACCCTATAAAGGCACCAGAAGCTGAGCGTTATGATAATTGGAAAAATTTACAGTTGAATTTTGATCCTAGAGAGATACTAAGAGGTTAAATATGAAAAAATTATTGGTATATTTATTTCCCTTAATATTATTCACTAATATTTCATTTGCGATAATTGAAATCGATATAACTGAAGGTAATCGAGAACCTCTTCCACTTGCAATCAGTGAGTTCTTTCATGACAATAACCAAGAAATAATAGACAAGAAAATAACAGAAAATATTAGAACTGTAATTTCAGATGACCTTGAAAGAAGTGGTTTGTTTTCATCAATTGACGATAAGGCATTCATCCAAAATAATCGCGCTATGCATTTAAAGCCTAGATTCGCAGATTGGAGATTAATAAAAGCTCAAGGTTTGCTTACAGGAGAACTTACCATTGAAGACGATAGGTTAAGAGTAGAATTTCGTTTATGGGATACATTTGCGGAAAAAGAAATAGAGGGATTAGTTCTTATTACAACAATTGATAATTGGAGAAGAATTAGTCATATGATTGCAGACAAAATATATGAGAGACTTACAGGTGAGGAAGGTTACTTTGATACAAGGATAGTTTATGTTGCTGAAGAGGGTCCAAAAAATAAAAGAATAAAAAAACTAGCAATCATGGACCAAGATGGAGCTAACCATAAGTTTTTAACAAGTGGAAAAGAACTAGTCTTAACACCAAGATTTAACCCTGTAAGACAAGAGATTACATATCTCTCATATTTTAAGAATTTGCCCAGAGTTTATTTATTAAATATTCAAACAGGAATACAAGAAGTTGTGGGTGATTTTCCGGGTATGACTTTTGCACCACGATTTTCTCCAGATGGAGGAAAAATTATTATGAGCTTAGCAAGAGAGGGCAACTCTGACTTGTACGTCATGGATTTAACAAATCGTGTTGTTGAACGATTAACTGATAGTCCAGCAATCGATACATCTCCAAGCTATTCTCCTGACGGTAAGAAAATTACATTTAATTCTGATAGAGGAGGGTCCCAGCAAATTTATGTAATGGACAGCAATGGGCGAAATCAAAAGAGAATTTCAAAACAAGGAGGTAATTACGCAACCCCTGTTTGGTCTCCAAGAGGTGATCTTATTGCTTTTACAAAGTTTTATCAGGGTCAATATTTTATTGGCGTCATGAGAACTGATGGAAGTGGTGAGAGATTACTAACTGAAAATTGGTATCAAGAAGCACCATCATGGTCATCTAATGGGAGGGTATTAATATTTTATCGTGAAACAAAAGCAAATGATGCGGGAGATGGCCACTCTTCATCTATATGGTCTATTGATTTGACTGGGTTTAATGAAAGAAAACTTATTACGCCGGTTGATGCATCTGACCCATCTTGGTCAAAATTAATACAATAAGAGGAATTTATCCTGGAAATTAGTCATATTTTAAAGAATAAGTAACAACTTTATCCTAGACTTGTGCAAGTTAAGTTAATAGAGTACTAACGGCTTTGAAAATATTACGGGAGTTTATTAAAATGGTTTCAACCTTTCAGAATTATACCAGATATTTGGTAATTGTATTATTTGCTTTGTTTTTGGCAGCATGTGAAACTGTGCCAAAAGACTCTGCAACTTCAACTGCATCAACATCATCATCATCAACAGCAGCTGTAGAAATTGTAGATGGTGTTTATGTAGGATCAGATACTGTTGAAATGTTAGCAGTCGATGTTCCTGATAGAATATTTTTTGCATACGACAGCTATTCACTTACTAAAGCTGCTCAAAATACATTAGAAAAACAGGCGAAATGGTTGAAAGCAAATGGATCAGTTACAATAGCGATTGAAGGTCATGCTGATGAAAGAGGAACTAGGGAATATAACTTAGCACTTGGAGATCGAAGAGCTAACGCAGCTAAAGACTATTTGATGACACAAGGCATTAGTTCAAGCAGGGTTACCACTATCAGTTTTGGCAAGGAAAGACCCGTGAATAGTGGCTCAAATAAAAAGGCCTGGGCACAAAACAGAAGATCAGTAACTGTAAGAACAAATTAAATAGATATTTAATTATTCACGCCTTTATTTAGACAAAAGATAAGTCTAGGCTTAAAAAAAATATTTATTTTTATGATCAATAAGCTATCTCTGTATTGTTTTGCTACCTTGGTAGTCCTTTCAACATTTAATACAATTCTCCATGCTGAAGAAATTCCATTAGATAAATTTCTTGAAAAGTTAGAAACTATCGAAAGTAGAATAAAGGTTCTTGAAAAGGCAACTTTTAACAATACAACTTCTGGCCAAGCAAATAATTTAAGCCTTGATGATTATCAATCAATTATTGCAAAACAATCTATTCAAATAGCAGAACTTCAAAATGAAATTCAATCTTTAACAGCTCAAATTGAAGAAATGATTTTTACAATGCAATCTACGGTCAACAACTTTAATACATTTAAAGAAGATGCAGAATTCAGATTTACAGATTTAAATACTAAAGCTGAGAATATAGAAAAAGTTCAAAATAATGCCCAGCCTAATACTTTAAGTGTAATGCAAAGTGAAATGTTTATAGCCAATGAAGATAAATTAGATTTAGAGCCAAAATCACTTGGAACTATAAATATGTCAAGCTTACCTGAAGAAGAAAATTCACCTTTTGAAGTAAAAATTAATAATGAAGGTGAGGAGCAACAAATTATCAATACAATATCGCAAGATAATATTGTGTCCCTTGGGGAGCAACCAACACTTTTATCAATACTGCCGGAGGGTGATGAAAAAAGTCAGTATGAATATGCCATTAATCTACTTAAGCAAGGTGACTATGAAACAGCAGAAAAGGCGTTTACAGAATTTATTTCTATTGGAGATGATAAAAATTATTTAAGTAATTCACATTTTTGGCTAGCTGAGACTTATTATGTCAGAGAAAACTTCAAAGATGCTGCTAAAAATTATTTGAATCTCTATCAAACTTTTCCAAATGCAAACAAGGCACCTGATGCTCTATTGAAGCTCGGAATTTCATTAGTGAACATGCAACAGAAAGAACAGGGATGTATAACATTTATGCAACTGCAAGAGTCATATCCTGAAGCTAATTCCTCAATCATTGATAGAAGTAACCTAGAATTAAAAAGAAATGGCTGTGAAATTAGTTAAGCCAATCAATTATAAAAATATAGAGAAGATCACTGATGCAGATTTTGAAAAACAACTCAAACTTCTTGGCGTAAATTCAAAATTTATCGTCGCTCTTTCTGGTGGGCCGGATAGTTTAGCACTGTTATACCTGGCTAAAAATTTTGCTAAGAAAAATAATTTAAAATTTACAGCTGTTTCAATCGATCATAACTTACGTGAGGATTCATCTAAAGAAATTGAATGGATAAAGAAGCTCATGAAAAAAGAGAAAGTATGCTTTGTAACAAAAAAAGTTAAAAAAAAAATAAGCAGTTCTAATACACTTTCAAAAGCTAGAAAACATCGATATGAATTATTAACAGACGTTTGTAAAAAAAATAAATTTAAATATTTATTAACTGCTCATCATCTAGATGACGAAATTGAAACATTTTTGATGAGGTTAATTAGAGGTAGTGGAATAAAAGGTTTATCATCTTTAAAGCCTGTTTCTAAACATAAAGGAGGTGAGATTAATATTATTAGACCTTTATTGAAATATTCAAAGAAATGTCTGATTAAGTATCTAGCAACAATAAAGCAATCTTATCTTTATGATAACACTAATCAAAATATGAAGTATGACAGATCTCGTATCAGAGGTATTGCTGAAAACTTAATTAATGAGGGGTTAGACAAGAAAAGAATTTTAGAAGTTATACAAAATTTAAAAAAAGCAGACGAAGCAATCATTGTATCAGTTAATAATTATTTAAAGAAAAGTGTATCACTTGGAGGAAGTAGCACTGTAAAGGTAAAGACTAAAATATTCAAAAAGGCACCAGTTGAGATACAATACCGCATCATCAATAAATTATGTCGCCTTGTGGGCAACAAAGACAAAGTACCCAGATCGAAGTCACTGCAAAGCCTTATTGATAAAATCAATACCGGGGATTTTAGAAGTCACACTTTAAATGGGTGCATATTTGTTGCTAAAAGCGATGAAATTATAATATCAAAAGAGAAAAGAAGAAGTCCACTTTTAGGTCAAAATTTTAGAGTTATTCTTGAAAATAAGGATTGGCCAAAATTAATAGAGCATTATTAGTGTTAAACAATTGAAATATATTGTTAAAATTTATACCTTTCTTTTCTTGCATGACGTAAAATAGTAATTATTTAATATCTATAACAAATTTAAAAAAATGAATTTCAGAAATATTACATTGTGGGTATTTATCGCCCTTATCGTCTTTGGTTTATTTAATCTCTTTAGCAACACCAGCGGTGAAAGAAATATAATAGACCTTACATATTCTCAATTTCTTGATGAAGTTGAGGCTGGATCAGTCAAAGATGTGGTCATAAGAGGCAGTAATATTAATGGTGCATTTGATGACGGCCGGTCATTCAAGACTTATGCCGCAAATGACCCTACGCTTGTGGACAGGTTAAATGATAGAGGTGTAAATATTTCTGCTGCCCCTCTTGACGATGGTTACCCTTCACTGCTGGGAGTACTTATTTCATGGTTCCCTATGCTATTGCTTATAGGCGTATGGATTTTCTTTATGAGGCAAATGCAAGGTGGTAGAGGTGGAGCAATGGGTTTTGGTAGATCTAAAGCAAAACTTTTAACTGAGAATAAAAATAAAGTAACTTTTAATGATGTAGCAGGTATTGACGAAGCAAAGGAAGAGCTTGTTGAGATTGTTGACTTCCTTAAAGACCCAAGAAAATTTCAAAAGCTTGGCGGAAGAATTCCAAAAGGTGCATTACTAATCGGACCTCCAGGAACAGGAAAAACGCTCTTAGCAAGAGCCGTTGCAGGCGAAGCTGGAGTTCCATTCTTTACAATTTCAGGTTCAGACTTTGTAGAAATGTTTGTTGGCGTGGGCGCTTCAAGAGTTCGAGACATGTTTGAGCAAGGAAGAAGAAATTCTCCGTGCATAATATTTATTGATGAGATTGATGCCGTAGGAAGAAGTCGTGGAGCAGGTCTTGGTGGCGGTAATGATGAGAGAGAGCAAACGTTGAACCAAATTCTCGTTGAAATGGATGGCTTTGATACCCAAGAAGGCATTATATTGGTTGCTGCAACAAACAGACCTGATGTACTAGACCCTGCTTTACTCAGACCAGGTAGGTTTGATCGACAGGTAGTGGTTCCAAATCCTGATATTATGGGAAGGGAAGCAATTCTGAAAGTCCATATAAAAAAAATATCAGTTGCTCCTGATGTGGACATTAGAACAATAGCTAGAGGAACCCCTGGATTCTCTGGTGCCGACCTCGCTAACATTGTCAATGAGTCTGCTTTGCTCGCGGCACGAAAAAATAAGAAGATTGTAACGATGGTGGATTTTGAAGAAGCTAAAGATAAAGTTATGATGGGTTCAGAGAGAAGATCTCTTGTTATGAGTCAGGATGAAAAAGAATTGACAGCTTACCACGAAGGTGGCCATGCTATTGTTGCCATAAATCAACCAGCATCTGATCCAATTCACAAGGCAACAATAATACCGCGCGGCAGAGCCTTAGGAATGGTGATGAGATTGCCTGAAAGAGATCAGTTATCAATGGCAAGAGAAAAAATGCTTGCTGATATTACTGTTGCCATGGGAGGAAGAGTTGCTGAAGAAATAATCTTTGGGGATGACAAGGTAACATCTGGTGCATCTTCTGATATTGAAATGGCAACTAAGATGGCAAGAAACATGGTCACTAAATATGGAATGAGTGAAAAATTAGGACCGCTTCAGTATAGTGAAAATGAAGAAGAAGTTTTCCTAGGTAGGTCTGTTCAAAAACACCAAAATGTATCAGAAGATACAGCAAGGTTAATTGATTCTGAAATTAGAATAATTGTTGATACTTGTTATGATCTTG
>ERZ802822.1076-NODE-1076-length-17908-cov-12.408726_pt1 | contig 17908 bp, 14 predicted proteins | sample MGYA00345649_ERZ802822 | MGnify/ENA primary metagenome ERZ802822 (study PRJEB30503, sample SAMEA104212359) | marine metagenome | biome: Westerlies Biome; feature: [SRF] surface water layer (ENVO:00010504) within the epipelagic zone...; material: water...
TGTGGTACCTCCAGGAATCGAACCAGGGACACAAGGATTTTCAGTCCTTTGCTCTACCAACTGAGCTAAGGTACCATAAAGCAATGGCAAATATATTAATTTTAAACAAAGCCGTATTCAAATGTTTCTGTAATTTTATAAAAAACTTCATTGAATGAACTTGGTTATAGACATAGGAAATACTGCGGTAAAAGTTTATTTATTTAAAAATAATGAGATTTTTAAAAAAGAGGTATTAAATGAAAATAATCTAATTCATTCCTTAAAATCATATCCTATTAATGATATTAGTAATATTATATGTTCTTCAGTAACTAAAAGTTATAAGGATCAATTATCTGAAATTTTTAAAAAATCAAATTACTATGATTTTTCACATAATAAACTAAAACTACCTTTTAAAAATAATTATGAAACAAAAACTCTAGGTCAGGATAGAATCGGTTTAATTTCATCTGCAGTAATGAAATTTAAAGACCAAAATAGTCTAGTAATAGATATAGGCACTTGTATAACGTATGACTTTATTGATTCCAAAAATATTTATTATGGTGGGGCAATTTCTCCTGGCATTAGAATGAGATATTCTAGCTTTAATGACTACACATCTAATTTACCGTTAGTCAAGTTTCAAGATGTTAATAAAACAATTGGAACTAACACCGAAGAGTCTTTGCATATTGGAGTTAATAACGGAATAGTTGGAGAGATTAATCAATATATTAATAATCTAAAAAAGAGTTATTCTCAGTTTAACGTTATTATAACAGGAGGTGACTCAATGTTTTTGTTAAATAAGATAAAAAATGCAATCTTTGCGGACCAAGACTTTTTAGCGTCTGGACTTAATTATATTATAAAACTTAATGAAGGTGATTAAAAACTACTTCCTGCTAGTATCATTTATTATATCATCAGCATTTGTTTTCTCTCAAACAAATACTGGATCTCCTTATTCACTTAATGAATTAGGGGAAATAAATTTTCTTGGTAATGTTTCAAGTATTTCGATGGGGGGGATAGATTCTGCAATAGATTCAATAGAGTTTAACATCAACAATCCTTCATCATTAGCAAAGTTAAAAACCACTAACTACTTAATAGGGACATTCTATAAAACAACAGGTATTTCTAATAGTGTCACAACTGATAAGATAAATACTGCCAACATAAATTATATTGCAATAGGTATTCCGCTGAAAAAATTTGGTTTTGGCTTTGGGGTTCTTCCATATTCATCTATGGGATTTAACCTTCAAACTACCGATGATTTCAATTCAGCTAATTCTATCAGTTCAAGACTTTTTGGAGCTGAAGGTAATATCAATAGAGCTTTTTTATCTGTTGGTGTTCCTTTTCTAAAATATTTTTCTTTAGGGGCAACTGCTAACTATAACTTTGGAAAATTTAATTATGAAAAATTTGATTTAATTGAAAATGTGAATTATGGAGTTTTTTCGAATAGTAGTTCAGAGATATCAGGATTTACTTATCATTTTTCTTCAAACTTATCAATTCCATTAAAAAACGATTTAACTGTTAATCTGGTTTATAGTTTTTATCCGGAGGGAGATTTAAGTTCATTTAATATTGAGTCACTTTATACATCAAATTCATCTTCAATCACACTTGAATCATTAGGTGATTTTGTCGATGTAGATCTAAACTCAAGAGGATTAGAGAACACAAAGCTTCCAGTTCCAAAAAAATCAATTTATTCTTTAGGGTTAGAGAAAAAAAATTCATGGTTTATTGGCCTTCAGTACGAAAGTAAATTATCCTCAAGTTTTGAAAATGTTTTTTTAAATATCAAAAATGTAGATTATAGAGATTCAAATTCATTTTCTATAGGTGGATATATAATTCCAGATAGCTCATCCTTTATTAGTTATTGGAAAAGAATTAAATATAGGTTTGGTATTAAAAATGAGAAAAAAAGTATTATTGTAAATAATTTGCCTATAAATCAATTTAGTTTAAATTTGGGACTTGGTTTACCAATAGCAGGACTCTCAAAGGCTAATTTGGGTCTTGAATTAGGTAAAATTGGAAACGATGATAACTTAATAAAAGAAAATTATTTTGCTCTTCGATTAGGTTTGTCTCTTAATGATGTTTGGTTTATAAAAAGAAAGTTTAATTAGACTTAAACTCTATGAATAAGATTGGTTTTTTTAGAAATTTATTTTTAATATTATTTGTCTCCCCATTATTCTCTCAACTTAGTTCTGATGAATGTCTAGAACAGTTGTCTATTTTTGCAGAATCTGCTAAAATAAAAAACTATGAAGCGGCATATGAGCCATGGAAAATAGTTTTGGATAATTGTCCAACTTTAAATGTTGCTACTTACCAATATGGAGAATTAATTCTAAAAGATTTTATAAAAAAATCTTCAACTGATGATGAAAAAACAAAATATTTAAATGATTTGTTAAGTTTATACGACCAGTGGGTAGAAAACTTTCCGGAAAGAAAAGGAGTTAGACAAATTGGTAAAATATATAGCAGTAAAGGCCAAGCAATGATTGACAATGGTATAAATGACAAAGCATTAATATATGACACATTTGATTTTGCTTTTAAGAATGATCCTTCAAGTTTTACTAACCCTAAATCATTAGCTTATTATTTTCAAACAGGATACGATCTTTATAAGTCAGGCACTAAAATCAGTTTAGAAACCCTATTTGAAAGTTATGAGGAGCTGACAGAGAAGTTCGAGCTTCTAAAAACTAATATTTCAAAAAATATTGATATAATATTAAAAAAGGAAGAATCGGGAACTCCTTTAACTTCTAGAGAGGTTAGAAATAAAAATATATATGACACAAATTCTAATGCAGTAAGTGCATATTTAAGACTAATAGATCAGAGAATTGCCAAGGAAGCTACTTGTGATATTCTAATTCCACTTTATTCAAAAAACTTTGAGGAAAATAAAAACAATCCATTATGGATTAGAAGAGCCGCTGGAAGACTCGACGGAAAAGATTGTTCAGATGACCCATTATTTGTCACTTTAGTGGAACAATTACATGTTCTAGAGCCTTCAGCTGATTCCGCTTATTATCTTGGTATTTTAAATGATAAGCAAGGAAACTCAGATGAAGCTTTAAAATACTATCAAGAATCTGTCTCTTTACAAACAGATAGTTATAAAAAGGCAAATATTCTTTATAAGATTGCCGTTAAATTTAAAAATGCTGGTAGAAGAGTATCTGCTAGAGACTATGCTCAACAAGCACTATCTTTTCAGCCCTCACTTGGCCAAGCTTATCTTTTAATTGCTAATATGTATGCTGATAGTGCAAATGGATGTGGTGATTCACAGTTTAACAAAAGAGCAGTATTTTGGTTAGCAGCACAAACTGCCCAAAAAGCAGGTAGAGTTGACGCTTCATTAAAGAAATTGGCAAATAGATCTGTTGCAGCTTTTAATGGAAGAGCACCAACCAAAACAGATGTATTTACTGAAGGTAATCAAGGAACAACAATTACCTTCTCATGTTGGATAAGAAGAAGTATTAAGGTTCCAAACCTTTAGAATGATACACAATTCTTATTATATTTTATTTTTTTTAATAGTTTTCTCTTCATGTAATACGGAGCCTACAGTTTATATATCTACTAATAAAAAAACTCCTGTAAGTATAGCTAGAAACTTTACAATGACATATACTGATTCAACACTCACTAAATCATTTGTGTCAGGGAAAGTTCATTATGATTATACAAATGATGAGTTAAATTTCTCTGAATTTTTTGAAGATATAGAGTTAATTATATATGACATTAATAAGACTTCAACTATAAGTTCAGATTATGCAATTGTCTATAATTCTTTTAGGTTCATGGAATTTAAAGGAAATGTTAAAATAACAACTACTGAAGGTGAATTACTCATTACAGATCAATTATATTACGATACTGAAAATGAATGGCTTTTTACTGAAGATGATTTTGAGTATACTGACAAAACGAATAAAATAATTGCAAATCGACTTGATTCAAATAGAGACTTTACCGATCTTGTAACTGGAAATTTAACAGGATCAATTAACATCTCAGAATAATGAAGCATTATATTATATCAGAAATAATTTATTGGGTAATTGCAGTAATATCTATTTTTAGTTTCTTTGAAAATTGGGGTATTAATAACAATAAAGCTTACCTATTTCTTGGCTTTTCAATTCTTTCTGTTTTTATGGCTTTATTTAGGAGATATTTTAGAAAGAAATACTCAAACAAAAATTAAATGATAATAATTTTTAGTCTTTTATTATCAGCCTTCTTCTCTGGTATGGAAATAGCATATGTTTCCTCTAATAGATTGAATCTTGAAATCGAAAAAAATCAAGTAGGATTAATTCCAAGATTACTTTCAATTATTACTCAAAATCCCTCTAGGTTCATTGCAACAATGTTAATTGGTAATAATTTTGCACTGGTTATTTATGGAATTTTTATGGGTCAATTTATTATTGATAATCTAGCATTCATTAACACATCATTAATGAACGAACTAACAATTGTTTTGATTCAGACTCTAATTTCAACGGTTGTTATCTTAGTAACTGCAGAATTTATTCCAAAAGTATTATTCCAGATATACTCAAATATTTCTATGAAAATTTTTGCAATCCCAGCTTACTTTTTTTACACTATTTTTTATCCAATAACTAGTTTAGTTACAATTATTTCAAATTTTATTCTTAAATCTTTTTTTAAAGTTAATTCAGATGAATCATCAATTTCTTTTTCGAAGATTGAATTAGAAAATTATATTGAAAATGAAATTGAAAAGTCTGATAAAAATCTAGATTCAGAAATTGAGATTTTTCAAAATGCATTGGAATTATCTGAAATAAAAGCAAGAGATATTATGGTTCCTAGGGCAGAAATAATTGCACTTGAAGATTCAACAAAAATTGAAAAAGTAAAGGATTTATTTATTGAAACAGGACTTTCAAAAATTCCTATTTATAAAGATTCAATTGATGATATAGTTGGATATATTCATTCTTTCGATTTTTTAAAAAAACCATTAAACATTAAAGAATTTATTTTGCCTGTTGTGTTTGTTCCTGAGCCAATGTTAGTAAATGACGTTTTAGAAAAACTAACTATCCAAAGAAAAAGTATTGCTGTTGTGATTGATGAATATGGAGGAACATCTGGAATTATTACTGTAGAGGATATAGTTGAAGAACTTTTTGGTGAAATAGAAGATGAGCATGACAACTATGACTTTTATGAAAAAAAGATATCTGAAGATACTTATGAGTTTTCATCTAGATTAGAGATAGAATATCTTAACAAGACTTATAATTTAAAATTACCACAATCTGAATCTTATGATACATTGGGTGGCCTTATAGTTTTTAATAAGGAAGAGATTCCGAAGATTGGAGATAAAATTTTAATAGATAATTCATCAATTAATTTTTTTTCAGAAAAAGATCCTTCTAAATTACCTTGGAATGACTTAGGAGTTGATATAGTTTTTGAATGTACTGGTTTCTTTACATCCAAGGAACAGGCTTCCAGTCATATTGTAGCAGGTGCTAAAAAAGTTTTAATATCAGCACCAGCACAGAACCCAGATAAAACGATTGTTTACGGAGTAAATCATGATGAGATTAATGCAGATGATAGGATAATTTCAAATGCATCCTGCACAACTAATTGCTTAGCACCAATAGCTAAAGTTATAAATGATCAATTTGGTATTAAAAGTGGATTGGTGAATACAGTTCATGCTGCTACTAATGATCAAAGTTTACTAGATGTCTCACATTCTGATTTGTATAGAGCAAGAGCTGCATCAGCATCAATCATTCCATCTAAAACAGGAGCAGCAAAAGCAATTGGCTTAGTAATTCCTGAGCTTGATGGAAAACTTAATGGTATGGCAACAAGAGTTCCTACATTAAATGTTTCTATGTTAGATTTCACCTTTGAAACGGAAAAATCATTCAGTCCCGATGAATTAATTGAGATAATTAGAAATGCAGCTAATGGTGAATACAAAGGAATCTTATCGATTTGCGATTTACCTCTTGTAAGTACTGATTTCAATCATAACCCTTCATCATCTATTTTTGATACCAATCATCTTTATCAAATAGGTAATCAAACTAAAATTCTTGCTTGGTATGATAATGAATGGGGTTTTTCAAAGAGAATGATAGAATTATGCTTGTACATCAAAGAAATTGCTGCTATTTCTCTTAAAGAAACAGCATAAATTTTTGTTATAGGTATATACTTCCTGCTTTAGAGAGCTGTTATGAAATTTACTAGAACAAAAATTATTTGCACAATCGGTCCTGCAACTGAAAGTCTTACTGCGCTAAGAAAACTTAATAATAATGGCATGAATGTGGCAAGAATAAATATGTCTCATGCAACTCACAAATCAGCTCAATTAATAATTGATCGCATTAATAAAATAAATAAAGAATCAAAATTAAATTCTAGTAAAATTGGCATTTTGCTTGATACACAAGGTCCAGAGATTAGAACAGGGGACACAGAGCTACCTTTAGAATTAAATGTTGATGATGAGGTAACTTTAACAGTTCGTGATGAAGTTGATGTTGAGACATCATCAATAAAAATTAATTACAAAGATTTAATTCAAAGTGTAAGCAAAGGTTCAAGGATCACAGTTGACAATGGTCTTATTAACTTTATGGTTCTTTCTAAAGATGAGGAAACACTTCGCTGTAAGGTCTTAGATGGTGGAAAGCTTGGATCTAAAAGACATGTAAATCTTCCTGGAGTAAGAATTAATCTACCCTCAATCACATCTAAAGACATGGATGACATTAATTTTGGAATTAAAAATAAAGTGTATGCCCTAGAAAATGGGACACAAGGTTGGTTTTTGTCTAACTTAAATTTAGAAAACAATAAAACAAATTATTTAAAAATTGAGCCCAAAAAAAATGAAATAGAAAAATTAAAAAATAAAATTACAAATTTATTAAATAAAAATCTTATACAAGTAATTAATTTATCAAAAGTTCAAGATTTAATAGAGGATGAAACTAGATCTACTTATATTTTTAATGTCAAAACAAATTTATCTTCTAATATATCTATCCACGGAATAAGAAATGTCCCTGGTGGTCAACTTGTTCAAGCTACAGATAATTATGTTGGAGTATTAAAATCACGAATAATACTTTTTGATGAAGGTGATCTTGTAAGAGCGGGAACGACTGCACTTTGGCTTAAAAAAATGAATTTTGAGTGTTATGTTTTTAAAGGCATTGAAACAGAAATAAAAAATTTAAATATAAAATATCATACTAAATTCAAGGTTACATCTCTCAATCATATCAGTTTAAACGATCTAAAAGAGCCAAATAAATGTGTTATTTTTGATATCCGTAAAAGTATTGATTATTGCAAAACTAGACTTAAGAATTCTATTTGGTTGAATAGATCAAATCTTAAACAGAATTTACCTAACTTTATGAAAAATATAGTTATCGTTTTTGATAATATTTCTATTGCAAGTCTGATTGTTAGTGATCTAAAAGAAATATATCCAGAAATTCAAGTCGAAGTATACCAGTGGAATGATGAAGAAGTTTTTAAATTTCCTGAATATTTAGAACAAAATCTAATCAAATTGGACAAAAAATTTATTGACTTCAACTTTCATACTTACATGCGTCATATGGGAAATAAAACTCACGCTAAACAGTATTTGAAGTGGGAAACAGATCTTTTAGACAAAATGGATAAACAAGAAATTAATTTTTTTAAGATTGGCAATGTAAATGTTGAAAACTAATAATGATTAAAGATAATGGAAAACCTTTATCAGGTATTCGTGTAATAGAACTTGGTCAAATTGCAGCTGGACCTTTTGCATCTTCATTACTAGCAGATCTTGGCGCAGATGTTATAAAAATTGAAAATCCAAAAGGAGGTGATGGAATGAGACAATGGCCTCCGTTAAATATTTCAAAACAGGGAAAAGAAGAAATTTATAGTGAAAACTTTGCATCAATCAATCGTAATAAAAGGAGTATGACTCTAAATATTAAGGATCCTTCTGATGTGGGTTTGCTTAAAAGACTTGTATCTAAAGCTACTATATTAATTGAAAATTATCGTCCTGGTGTATTAAATAAGCTTGGCCTTGGATATGACGATTTAAAAAGAATTAACAAGAAGCTTATATATTGTTCTATTTCTGGTTATGGTCAATCTGGTCCTTATTCAGATAAAGGAGCTTTTGATGTAACTGTTCAAGCGGTGGCTGGAATCATGAGTGTTACAGGAGAAAAAGACTCTTCTCCAGTAAAATGTGGAGTTCCAATAGGTGATTTTTGTACGGGTTTGTATGCTAGCTATACTATTATGGCTATGCTACGCAACGTAGAAAAAAATGGCAAAGGAACACATATAGACTGCTCTATGCTTGGAAGTCTCTTAGGAATATCTGCTCTTCAAACAAGTGAATATTTTGGAAACAGAAAAGCACCAGAAAAACTTGGTTCTGCTCATTCAAGGAACGCACCATATCAAGCATTTCAGGCGTCTGATACTTTTTTTGTGATTGCAGCAGGAAATGATAAACTTTGGGGAGAAGTTTGTGAAGCTGTTGAAATGGAACATCTTAAAAATGACGTACGTTTTAAAACACAATCTGATCGTGCTGAAAATCAAAATCAATTATCAGAAATACTTACTAAAAAGTTTCTCAAACATGACACAAAGTATTGGTTGAAAGAAATGGATAAAAGAAAAGTTCCTTGTGCACCTATTAATAATTTTGAAACTATATTAAATGACAAACATATAAAACACATGGAGATAGTAAAGCCAATAACTTTACCAAATGGTTCCAAAACATACAGCGTCACTTTTCCTGTTTCAATTAAGGGAGTTGAAACGAAAGATTTAAAAATCCCTCCTAAACTTGGTGAACATAATGAAGAGATAATTTCTGAATGGCTGAATTAATTATGAAAACGAATTCAACTCCAGTTATAATTGAACATCAAGAAAATATTACTTGGTTCCGCTTAAATAACCCTTCTCGTCTTAATGCTTTGAATTCTCAAATGATCGACATTATGACTGATGGTATAAATGAATCTCTTCAAAAAAAAGTAAAATTATTAATATTTAGTGGTGAGGGACGAGCTTTCTCTTCTGGCTTTGACTTGAGTAACCTTCAAAATGAAAGTGATGCAGACCTTCTATATCGTTTTATTAGAATCGAAGAATTTCTTCAAATGATTTACAAATTACCTATTAGTAGCCTGGCTCTTGTACACGGAAAATGTTTTGGAGCTGGTGCAGATATCGTTTCTGTATGTCAGCATAGGATCGCTTCACCTGAGACAACTTTTCGAATGCCCGGATTACAATTCGGAATAGTCCTAGGTACTAGAAGATTATCTAAATTAGTTGGAAGAGAAAATGCTATAAATTTTCTGGAATCATCTCGAATTTTTAATTCAGATGAAGCTCTTAAAAGTGGTTTTTTAACAAGTATTTGTGAAACAAATAACTGGAAATCAAAGATTAAAGAAATAAGCTTAGAAGCCTTTAATCTTAATTATGAATCAAAATCAAAGTTAATGTCAGAAACTTTAAATGATGAACATTTAAACAACGATCTTGCCGCATTAGTTAGATCTGCATCAAAACCAGGTTTAGTTAAAAGAATTAAGGAATTTGTTAAAACTCAGGTTAAAAATAAATAACAAAATATATTAATTTAATTTTTTTTCTTAGGATATTTTTATATTCGACCTTTTGATATTATCCAAATTTTCTCCTTCTATTCTTAGCAATCTAACAGGATCTTTCCTTACAGGAGAGTGAACATGACCTACATCATAAAAATGTACATCACCTGCTTTCATGGTATAAGTATTTTTTGGATTAACATAAACAATATCATCTGAAGATTTTTCTTTATTAACGTTCCAATCGGTCATCTCTGTTTCACCGGATGCTTGCCCATAAATTGCCCAACTTGATCCATGATCATGAGGCGCACCTATTGCTTCGGTGTCATATACGTGACCACAAACACAAAAACCAGTGTCCTTATCTTCGTAAAGTATCTGTCTGGGTGGTTCTCCATTAAGTCTATCAGGAAGATTCTCTGATATAAAGTTTTGATCCATTAAGGCTTTTGAGACAAAATAACAAATTTTATCTGAGCCATTTGGAATTTGGTCATTGACAAGTATGTCTTTTATATCACCAACTAAATCATTCAGAGTGTAAGGCATCTATCCCTCCAACTAAAAATAAAATTACAAGTTTAATCATTATTTACCCCATTGTAAGGCAATTGGGTTGTAATTTTTAACTAAGTTTATCAAACCTTTTTTTGTGTTTTCTTCTAAATCCGGAATAGGATGTCTACAAAAATCAGAATTTATTACACCACCTTCTTTCATAACTACCTTTGTAGCCCTAAAGCCACATTGCCTGTTTTCATAATTTATTAACGGTAATATATGATTATACTGATCTTCAGATTTTTTAGTGTTTCCTTCAAGAAATTCTAATACTACAGGTCTTATTAAATCTGGAATCATTGCTGAACTCATATTTCCAGTTGCCCCAGCTTCTAAATCAGCGAATAATGTTATTCCTTCTTCTCCATCAAAAGGTCCTTCTATAAAATCCCCACCTTCTTTTACAAGTACTCTTAATTTAGCTGCGGCTTGTGCACACTCAATTTTAAAACATTTTACCATTTCAATTTCTTTGGCCATTTTAATTAATAGTGGCACAGGCAAATCAACTCCTGATAAAGGTGCGTCTTGAACCATAATAGTAACTCCTGCTTCACCAACTTTAGCAAATTGTTCAAATGTTTGCTGAGGAGTACCTTTCATTAAAGCACCATGATAGGGGGGCATCATCATAAGCATTTCACCACCAAGTTCTTTGACTAATTTAGCTCTGGAAAAAGCTATATCTGTAGAGAAATGACTTACTGTTGTAATAACAGGAACCCTTCCAGCCACATGCTCTATACATAACCTTGTCAAGATTTCTCTTTCTTCGTCAGACAACAAGAATTGCTCAGAATAATTTGCTAATATACAAATACCGTCAACCTGTTGATCAACCATACAGTCAATAACTCTTTTCATGCCTTCTTTATCAATTTCACCATTTGGTTTGAATGGTGTTGGAGCAACAGGCCAGCAACCATTGAACTCATTATTAGCCATTTTAATCCCCTTAAATATAATATTAAATGATAATTAAATATTTTGGTTTTGCCAAGTGTCAAAGGTAACACCCTGTTCTCTTAACTTATTTTTTTGGATTTTACCTGTTTGAGTTTTAGGAAATTCTTCCATTATTCTTAAATATTTAGGTATTGCAAATTTTGCTAAGTTGCTTTTTGCCATAGCTAATAATTTTATAAAATCTATAGAGACATCCTTATTTGTCATTAAAGCTACCATAACCTCGTCTTCCATCCCATCACCACCATCTGCCGGAACTGCATAAGCAGCAGCTTCTGTAATATATGGAATTTCTAAAAAGGCCTGCTCTACTTCATAAGAAGAAATATTTTCACCTCTTCGTCTGATACAATCTTTTATCCTATCTACAAACGTGAAATGACCAGATACTTCTTTTATACCTGCATCTCCAGTATGGAACCAAAAATTTCTCCAACTTTCTATTGTTTTTTCTGGCATACCCATATAACCAGACATAAAACCAAACGCCTGCTTTGGTCTAACCATTATCTCTCCAACTTCACCATCATTCACTCTAGAATCATTTTCAGGATTTCTTATTTCAACCTCAAAGTATTTTTCGTAAACCTTTCCACATTTTCCGTTTCCAATTTCATTTTTAAGACCATAAATAGGGATATTGACTTCTGTCATTCCATAAAGTGGCAAGACTTGTTTAACACCAAATCTCTCTCTAAAAATTCTTTCTGGTTCACTTGGTAAAGGTGCGGATCCAATAACAACTAATTTATGATCCTTATCATGTTCTGATGTGGGTTGAGCAACTACGAATGCGGCTATTGCACCTAACATATTTGTATGTGTAACATCGTATTTTCTTACATCTTTCAGCCAATTAGAGGCGGAAAATCTCTTTCTTATTATTGCTTTAGCACCAGTAATTATACAAGCTAAAAGCTGCATAAACAAACCATTTGCATGAAATAATGGAAGAGAAATATAGAAAATATGATCGTGTTTTAATTCATAGTTTTCAATTGTTCCAACCGCAAATAATACACAATGTGCATTAGGCATCATGACACCTTTAGAGGGTCCAGATGTTCCACTTGTGAACATGGTACAAACATTATCACTTAATTTTCCAAATGTTACTTCACTTTCTTTTACTAGTTCTTTGTTTTTTAATTCACCACAATTTAATATTTCTATATCTAATTTGTAGATATTTTTTAAATTATTTACTTCATCAAAAAATAAATTTTCTACTATTACATGTTTTGATTTTGAAGTGTTAATTTGATGTAATAGACCTTTACCCTTTATCGCAGTGTTTAGAGCTATAAACATTACTCCTAGGAAATTAGACGCTATCCAATATAAAATAAATTCCTTAGGGTCCTCAATTATAACTGTAAGATTATCTCCGGCTTTTAAGTTTAAACTTTTTAAAATTCGAGCTTTTTGCAAAGACTTTATTTTAAGATCCATAAACGTCCACTCAGGACCATCTATAAATTCTATGATTTTTCTATCAGGATATTTTAAGCATTGAGTTAAAATAATTTCAGGAACTCTCCAATGCTCTGAATTAGAAATTTCCTTGAATAAAAATGGATTCTGTTTATCCATTATTAATTTGAAACCTCCCTATTTAAAATTATTGTAATTTTGTAAGATATGAATTTATTATTGAATTAAGCTCTTTTGGTCTTTCAGATTGAAGAAAATGACCACAATCAAGAATATGAGTTTCACAGTTTTTAATAAGATCAACAAATTTTAAACCAGATTTCAAAGGTGTCATTTGGTCATTTTTAGCTAGAATAGCTAAAGAAGGTATATTAATCTTTTTTGAAGCTTCCACCCCGTCACTATAGTTATTACAAGAATGTAAATCATGTTGTAAAGCATCTGCTGAATTCATATTCATTATATTATTGCCCTCACCATAGTGTGAGTGACCTGGCCAGTTATTGGTAGACATGTCACCATCTATTCCATGTCCCCAAGTTACCATCATCTTTGAAGCTTTTTGAGAATCCTCTTTGGCAAGATCTAACAAGAATTGATTCACTGGTATTTCATTTGATCCCGCAACAAAAATTATTCCTTTTAAAAATTCAGGGTACAGTCTATTTAATTCTAGACCTACTAAGCATCCTTGTGAGTGACCTACGACTACTAATTTTTGAACTTCCAATTCAACTAATAACTCATAAACCCAGTTAGCGTTGTCCTTAATTGACTTTAAAGGTTCTCCTTTAGAAAACCCGTGACCAGGCATATCAGGAACAATTACAGAATATCCCTTAAAAGCAAAAAACCTAGCTTGTTGGACAAAACTTAAGTGATTTTGACCTGATCCATGTAAAAAACAAATAGTGGATTTATTACTATCTAAACTTCTACCACCAGTCCCAATATAAGTTTCATTACCTTTAAAATTAATTATCATAAAATGCCTATTTATTTAGTTTTTTGACAGCCTTAAAACCTTTTTCAAAATCTTTTTTGATATCGTTAACATCTTCCAACCCAACAGAAAGCCTTATCATATCATCCGTTAATCCTCCTTCCTTCATAGCGTCTGCACTTAAATGAGAATGAGTTGTACTTCCTGGATGAATCAGAAGCGTCTTAGCATCACCAACATTTGCTAAATGAGAAGCTAACTGTACAGATTCTATAAATACTTGCCCAGCTTTTCGTCCACCTTTAATTCCAAATACTATTATAGAACCAGATCCTTTAGGTAAGATTTTTTTTGCTACTTCGTGATCAGGATGTGTATCTAAATCAGGATGTTTAACCCAAGCGACAGCTTCATGATTACTTAGAAAGTCAAGAATAGAGTGAGTGTTTTCAATATGTTTTTTCATTCTCAATGGTAATGTTTCTATCCCCTGCATTAAATGGAAAGCATTTGTGGGAGAGAGAGAAGGACCAAAATTATACATTCCTTCTGCTCTTATTTTAGCTATTAATGCAGATGGTCCAAATTCTTCCCAAAAACTTATACCTCCCAAGGCAAAATGTGGTCCCGAAATAGTTGGATATTTTTCTTTGTCACCCCAATCAAAGTTTCCACCATTTACAACGGCGCCTCCAATAGCAATACCATGTCCTCCCAACCATTTTGTTAGTGAATGAACAACAATATTTGCTCCATGTTTAAATGGTTGCATCAAATATGGTGTATTAAAAGTGGCATCAAGGACTAGAGGAACATTTTTTCTTTTACATATTTCTGCAATTGTTGGGACATCCATTATATCTAATCCAGGATTTCCGATCACTTCACCAAAGACTAGTTTTGTGTTGGGTTTTATAGCGTTCTCAATAGCTTCTGGATCATTTGGGTTTACAAAATCCGTATTAATACCAAAACGAGGCATAGTATGCTGAAGTAAATTTATATTGGCGCCATACATTTTGCTTGAAGCTACTATATGATCACCACTACTACATATTGCTGTAACTACTAAGTGCATTGCTGCCATTCCACTGGAACATGCAAGGGCACTAGCCCCACCCTCTAATGCAGCTAATCTCTGTTCAAGAGCTGCAACAGTAGGATTTGAAATTCTAGTATATAAATGCCCACCAACCTCCATATTGTATAGAGAAGCCGCCTCTTCAGTGCTTTTAAAAACATATGATGTAGTCTGATAAATAGGAACAGCACGAGATCCAGTTTCTTTGTCAGGGATATGACCTGCATGTAAAGAAAGGGTATCAAACTTGTAATTTTCGCTCATAATAGTTCCTTGAAATAAAATTTAATATCTTATGTATAACTTATTTCGCAGAAGTGAAAAATATAAAATTTCAACACTTTAGAAATCTATTTTATTTAAGTGGATAATTTTCATTTCAGCTATAATTTAAACTTGAGGAATTAAATAGTTTCCCTTAAATCTTTACGAATAATTTTACCTGTTGTTGTCATAGGTAATTCTTCCACAAATTCTATGATACGCGGATATTCGTGTGCTGCCAATTTTACTTTAACATCATTTTGGATGCTAAGTTTAAGATCTTTATTTTGTGTTAAAATATCATTTTTATTTCTTGGAATAATAAAAGCTTTGATTATATTACCTCTGACTTTATCCGGCACCCCTATGACTGCAACCATATCAACATGTGGATGGGATAATATACAGTCTTCCACTTCACTTGGACCTACCCGATAACCTGAAGTGTTTATAATATCATCCTCACGTCCTTTAAAATAAAAATATCCCTCATCATCTCTAAAGGCAAAGTCACCTGTATGAAGCCAACCATTAATTACTTTATTTTGAGTCTCCTTGTCATTCTCCCAATATTTCAAAAAAGCAACCGGTGTATTATAGTTAACAACAATTTCACCATCTACACCTGGCTCTTTTATAAATTCTCCTCTTTTATTCATAATCCTAACCTCTTGGCCGGGTACAGGTTTACCTATAGAACCTTGCTTGGTCGGCATTATCGCACTGCTATTTGAAATGGTTAGATTACATTCTGTTTGACCATAAAATTCATTAATATTTACACCTAAAATTCTTTTTCCCCACTCCAGCAAATCTTCTCCTAATGCTTCGCCTCCAGACCCGATTGTTCTTAAATTTAATTTATATTTTGTACTTGAAGGATTGAATGACTTCATCATTTTTAGTGCTGTGGGTGGTAAAAAAGTATTTTGAATATTAAGCTTAGAAATTAAATCAAACGTAAATTCAGGGTCAAATTTTTGTGATCTATGACTTACAACAGGAATTCCGAAATGCCATGCAGGAAGAAGAACATCAAACAAGCCTCCTATCCATGCCCAATCAGCTGGCGTCCAAAATAAGTCAGTTACTGGTTCTGATGAGGATAAAAAATCGTGTGGCATTTCAACTCCTGGTATATGTCCTAGTAATGTTCTATGGGGTAGTAATGCTCCTTTAGGTCCACCAGTTGTACCTGAAGTATAAATTATTGTAGCTGGGTCAAATGATTTTGTACTTTTATTAGTATAATTATCAGATGATTCTTCTAATATTTTTTTAAAACTTAGAGTGTTAACTCGATCATCAATTTCATCCACGCAAATTATTGATTTCAAATTAGGCAATTTATGAAAAACTTCTTTAATTTTTAAAAGTCCTATTCCGTCACAAATTACCAAAGAAGCTTTTGAGTTTTTTAAACGATAAAATAATGCATCTTTTCCAAATAAATTAAAAAGTGGTATTGATATTTTTCCAGATTTGAAACATGCCATATGAGAAATGGCTGTTTCCGGACACTGGCCTAATATTATACCAACTCTAGCGTTGTGTTCTAGATTAAGATAATCGAATGCGTTAGCAAGCTTGTTTGCAGATCTTTTAATATCTAAAAAAGACCATTTTTCAATTTTACCATTATTCAAAATATTAAATAATGCCGTCCTATTTTTATATACCACTTTATCAACAGTATCAGACGCAATATTATAATATTCAGGTATATTCCACTTAAATGTTGAATATAAATCATCGTAATTATTTAATTTTAGTAGCATTAAGTTTTCTTTACCTTTCTATAAATAAATCTTACTACTTGTTAAAACTTACTAAGTTTATTAAATTATAAACAAGTTAATTGTATTATGAGACAAACTTGAACCAATTAAATCCTATAAGATTAGACGATTGTTTTACAAAGGACAATGATTTAGCATTAATGAACGGTGTCCAAGCCTTAGTTCGTCTTTTAATAGAACAAGCAAAACTAGATAAAGATAACGGATTATTAACTAATGGTTATGTAAGTGGTTATCCTGGCTCTCCTCTTGGAACACTTGATTTAGAACTCGGGAGAGCCAAAAAACATTTAGATAAGTATAATATTGTTTTTCAACCTGCAGTTAATGAAGAATTAGCCGCAACTGCGGCTTGGGGCACCCAAATGCTTGGCTTATATGATAAACCAGTAATTGATGGTGTTTTTTCTATGTGGTATGGAAAGGGTCCCGGCTTAGATAGAGCAATGGACGCATTGAGACATGCAAATATGGGTGGCGTGGCCTTAAAAGGTGGAATGGTCCTAGCAGTAGCTGATGATCCTATCGGTAAAAGCTCAACATTAGCTTACCAGTCTGAACAATCGCTAATTTCTGCAGGTATTCCTGTTTTTTATCCTGCAAACGTAGATGAAGTTATAACTTTAGGTTTACAAGCCTTTGCTTTATCTCGTCATGCAGGTATATGTGTAGCTCTTAAAATTACTAGTGATACCGCCGATTCAAATGCAGTAATTGATCTCGGCAAATTAAGGCCAAACTCTCAAAAATTGGACCCGCCAATAAATGTTCATGTGAACAGACACGATCCAGCATTAGATAGAGAAGCTGCTCTTATAAAAAGACGAATACCTGCAACTAAAAATTTTATTAAACAAAACAAAATAAATAAAGTAATTTTCAATCCTGAAAAAAAGACTCTTGGTATTATTGCAGTTGGAAAAGCGGCTACTGAAACAATAGATGCTTTTGATTGTATTGGTATAAAAAACCCTGAAAATATTGGAATTGGTTTTTTTGCCTGTAAAATCCCTTGGCCTTTAATAGATGAAGAGATAATTGATTTTTGTGACCAGTTTGAAGAAATACTTGTTGTCGAAGAAAAGGGAGGCATTGTCGAAGAACAAGTTGCACATATTCTTTTTAATTCTAA
>ERZ802822.1080-NODE-1080-length-17885-cov-6.567947_pt1 | contig 17885 bp, 26 predicted proteins | sample MGYA00345649_ERZ802822 | MGnify/ENA primary metagenome ERZ802822 (study PRJEB30503, sample SAMEA104212359) | marine metagenome | biome: Westerlies Biome; feature: [SRF] surface water layer (ENVO:00010504) within the epipelagic zone...; material: water...
TTCGGGATCGCATGCAAGGACGCATGCACTAGGGTTTTCGGGATCGCATACAGGATCGCATGCAGGGACTCATACAGGAACGCATGCAGCCCGGAAGCGTTTAAAAGCGGAACGAACGCGAACATAGGGGTCTCTGATGGATCGTGTCGAGTGGTTTCGCATGGTTCGCGTCGGGTCAATGGGGCATGCGTCATGCGCACCTCGGCTGACGATCACAGGTGCGTGCTTGGGAGGTGGCGGCTTGGTATGAATGAGCGTCAGCCCGACAGGATACTCATCCTGGAAAGAAGCGGTATGCCTTGTTCCCTTGTTCACATGCATGCAAATCGTGTTAGTATTCGACAATACTGTCAGATGGTTGCTCGTGGAAAGTGCGATGAATTGCAAATGCATCTAATTATTTGCACAATCATTACATTAGGCAGTTTATAATCGCTTTCAATCCGTAGCCGCCATAATGCTGATTCTCTAGTTTGTGGCTACGGGTGGATCCACTAATCAAATCTAGGGTCTTGTACATTTTCATCATGTTCTCCAGTGAGTCGCTAGTGATAATCAGCTTTCCCGTACGAAAGATGAAGGCGGACGATCGATCGAGATTGACCTTGACAGCTGGATACTTTTCAGGACAGTAGGTGACAAATGGAGGCTTTCTACTGGTACAGTAAGTCGAATTCGATTCGTCATAATCTTGTGTACCACGCGTCGACATCCGCTTCAACAACGCGGGTAGCGAAAGTTCTAGACCGCAATCGACGGTTCCGTTTATCATTACGAGTCTAGTCTGATTGGTGAGGCTTATGTAAGGTTCAGCAAAGGTTGTACATAGAAGTGACATGATAGTGTCGTATGTGGTTTGAAAGTCGTACAAGGAGGCTAATCCTGTAATATGGACTTTCCCATTTGGGAAAATTTTGATGACCTTCTTAGACCAGTCCTCAAAGGATAAGGATAGCTGATTGAAAAACACCTGGACCAGCTTGCGTCTCTTCGTCAAACGAAAGTCTGCTCTATTTTTAGCCATTCGTTTGGTCATGGAGTCGTCGTCAACGGCATGGTACAACTTTTGGATGTCTATAGGCTTATTGACTTGGAAGACTACAGTTAGTGTTGTGATCCGAAAGGAGTGGTTGTTTCGGAAAGTCAGTTCACACAAGTCTAAGTAGTCTTTTTGGTACTTCTCTTTTTCTTCTTTGGTGAACATTCTTTTGAGTTGGAGACGGTTCGTAGAGTGTCAAGCGTAATGACTTGGATAGAATGCTTTCTTCCTTTGAGTAGAAGGTGATGGTTTTTGTACTTGGTGCTGGTGTGTTCGAAACGAAGTTTCCATTCTTCCGGATTCATTTTTGATTAATCATTTTCGAATTCAAAACTGTTCTTAAAGTAGGAGTCTTCCCAATCGCGAACAATGATCGATGCGAGGCTCTGTGTGATGAATAAGAACGATACCTATCATTCACTGCGAGAAATGTGCGAACAATTGACCACCAAACATCTTCCTAAATATGTGTTTAATGAAATGATTTGGACAAAGTTGGAGGGTAATGATTTAATCATTGACGATGAATCATTGGACGCGATGGACGGATACATCACAGACATAGAGTATGTGTACAGCGAACGAGGAGCATTCAAATACAAAAAGAATAGGAACAAAGCGGTCAGACTGAAGCGATCTTACAAAGAAAGGGCATCTATTTAAAAGTTTATGATGATTTGAAACTAAACCATGACTAAGAAGTTTATCATATTTAGTGGAAGTTCAAGCGAACATCTCACAGAAGAGATATGTCAATATCTCGAATGTAAGAAGGGAGACTGTGATTTACAAACATTCAATGACGGTGAAATCAAAATCAAAGTGAATGATTCTGTACGAGGGAAGATTGTCTTTGTCGTCCATTCCATCACATCCACTGGAAACAAGAGTGTAAATGATATGCTAATCGAATTGTATTTGTTCATTCGTACGCTGAAGAGAGCCGCCGCGAAGAAAGTGATTGTGTTCGTTCCTTTCTATGGGTATTGCAGACAAGACCGCAAGACAGAACCTCGTGTACCTATTTCCGCTTCCGATGTAGCGATGATGCTTGAAACAGCGGGTGCTGACAGGATTGTTGCACTAGAGTTGCATTGTGGACAAATTCAGGGGTTCTTTCGAGACATCGCTTGCGACAACATTTACTCTTCGTGTTTGTTGGCAGATTCGTTCGTCAAATTATATCCAAACACGAATCCGTTAGTGGTTGTTTCTCCAGATGCAGGTGGAGTGACTCGAGCGAAGTTGTTCAAAGAGAAGTTGTGTGACTGGAACATCAATAGCGAATTGGCCATTCTAGTGAAAGAGCGTGGTATCAATGGATTGATTAACAATGTGAGTCTAGTGGGAGATGTGTCTGGAAAAGATGTGGTAATTGTGGATGATATATGTGACACGGGAGGAACCCTTTTGAAAGCGGTGGATGAGCTGAAACTATTCGGTGCAAAGACGATCTATGTATGCATCACTCATGGAATCTTCTCAGGGAATGCTTTGGAAAACATCAAAAACTCTCAGATTGAAAAAATGATATGTTCGGATTCCATTCCGCCGAAGAATGTTCCGGATAACATTCAATATGTATCTACTTCGTATTTGCTGTCCAGGATCATTAGTATCTTTATGAATGGTGGGTCTATCAATGAGTTGTTCAAGACGAACACATACACAATTCAAGTGTGAGGCACACAAGATGTCTAAGATATTAATATGTTTACATTATAATAATAATGGAACTGAAAGTGACCGTTGGGATAGTTGTCGTAATTGTCGTTATGTTATTAATGTTTACAGCGGGAAGTAAACACGATTACAAGAAAAGAAGAAATTTGTTGCCATTATGTATACCTATCCCTTTCACTGGTCATGAGATATGTATTCGTCCATACACTCCTAAATCTACTAAGAAGATACCGAAGAGACGCGCTAAACCTGTTCCACAAAAACCAGTAGTAGAGGTTAAAGAGAAAGAGTTTAAAGGTAGTGGCACTTTAAAGCGATTGAAAAATAAACATCAACAGTATCACAGTAGCAACATTAGAGGAAGAAAACATAATCAGTTGCATGACAAAATAGCAGAAGAGAAAACGAGAGATAAGTCGTCGAATCAAGTGCATGACAAAATAGCAGAAGAGACAAGGAGAGCTAAGTTGCGTATGAACATGAGATTCAGAAGGTAAACATGAAAATGATTTACATAACAATAATCTTATCGTTTGGTAATTCTACATCTTGATTCTTGAATCTTCGATTGTTGAATTTGATGGTGTATACATCATTCATTTTTCTACGAATGATAGTACCTACAGCTACTATGGTTTTTCCACTCGGATTTTGTGTAATGAATGAGACCCGTTCGTTAAGGTATTTGTCGTCATTCGAATCATCTACAGTCGACAGCGATGGAAAGGAAAGTGTGTTTTTGGAATGCCGTTCATACATCAGATGTTGTTCGAATGAATGGTGTAGATAGAAGGAAACCATTGTTTTAATGCGCGTTGGGGAGTCCTTGTGATGCGTCGCCACGCTATGTCGTAAATCATTGATTGAGAAGTTTCGTACTCCTGTATACTTTGCAAACATAGATATGATGTAGTTGGATAACTTTCCATCTTTGTACGGAGATCCATCGTTTTTCATAATTAGGTGTTCTGATGTTCGCCGGGTCACTTTTTCCATCTCATACAAATAGGTTCGTATCAGTAGAAGAGTTTCCGCGCTAATGAATGTGTGCACAGCTCCGCCTTTGAAATATTGACTTGTCTTGAAATCTTTGAGAGTCAATTTTCCAGTTTGAATGTTGAGGTAGTTTCGTTTGTCGTCTTTAGCTTGCGGTTTTACTCCTACGAACACTGAACCTAAATTATCACGAAAGACGCTCTCCTTCACATACATATTCATTATGACTCTATCTCTCAGACCTTCGATGGTGTCTCTATCTGGGTGATTGTTCACAAGCCTTACGACCCTCTTAATATCACTCCATAGATAGTATGGTTCGTGTTCAAGTCGTAGGAGCTCCTCCTCTTTGGATAAGTCTATCCCTTGTTTCACATGTTTGCTTAATTTTTCGATCTGATCCTTTTCAATGATTTGCTTAAGATGAACCGGTGAGGACACATCGCTGTGTTTGTAAAGAGTGAGTAGCAAACTGATGTATCCCTTGATGCTGCTTACAGAGATGTGTGAGGTCATCATTTTGTTCAAGAGTCGTTCTGGGTTCGTATACAAATGGAGTAGATCATTAGACCCATAAATGTGCATAATGGTTTGTAACTTCGACCGATAACTCTTCTTTGCGATCTCTTTCTGAACACCTGATTTGTTTTTCATTAGAATGCCGTTCTGAATGAACTTATCAATCATTTCGTGGGCACTTTCCGCTGAGAATGATTTGTTCGATATGTTTTGTAACGATTTCGTGTATCCTTCACTCGTATTGTCCTCTGGCATCAGCGTATAAAACCCTTTCGATTGTTGAGTCACTCCTTCATTATGCTGCTGAATGAATACTGGATCCCTTTCTGGTACAAAGACTCGTTCCGCCTCTTTTTGTTTGTACATTTCAACGATTTGTTTCTCCTCGTCTGTCAGGTCGTCTTGTTCCATCGACGAGGGATGAATGAGTTCGCCCTTGTTCAAGCGTATCATCGCTCTTCGTTTTGAAATGGCCGCTTTGTTTTTCAAGTAACTCTTCCTAGACTTGTCGGCGTTGTACAACTTTTGTTTCATTTTGTCGACCAAAGAGGTGTCGATTTTTGCATTCGAATCGGTTTCCATGGAACGGTCGTAGATATACTTTAGACTAGGATAATATCTTGTTAAGTGAATACCCAATCAAGTACGCGGTCGCCGAGGCGATGGTTCCGTTCGTGAAAGTGATGAACCCTCCTTTGAGTAAGGACCTCTTTGACAAGTGTGCGCTCAAAGCACCTATACTAAACAGCACGAACCCACTCACTAGACTAGTGTACATGAATATGAAGTGTTTGTTTTGGAACGAAACCATTTTCGCGAAAATGTATGTGAAGAGTGGAACAAATCCAAAGATGTAAAAGGAAGCGATGGTGGACAACGCATGTTTCATGATTTCATGATTGCTGTCGGGTTCACAAAGATTGAACTCCATCAACATCATGTGATTGATGAACATTTCTTTGTTATGAGGTTTAGCGAGTATGCTGACCATTTCAGCAGCATCGTCTAGAGACAACCCCTTTTGTGTATACATTTGAACGAGTTCACCCACCTCGTTGTCGAAGTTGATTTCGTATTCATGGATCTCTTTATTCCTTTCAGATAAGTAATGCTCCCTTTCGCTGTAGGAACTCGCATAATCACCAAATCCCATAGAGAAACCGTCCGCAAGTACATTCGATAATCCTAGTATCAAAATGGTTTTGATACTCAAGTCTGCAGCATAGCTTGCTGTAATAATGGCGAAAGTGGTAATTACACCATCCACTCCTCCATATATAATGCTCTTAATGTAAGGCACATATTTACCCCCATGTTCGGTCTCTAGATGAAGACGGATAGAATGTTCAGAAGACATCAGGTTTAGTTGTATGAAAACATCTACTTGAACAGTTTGTACTACTTATAAATATCTTTATTTTAACCATTGCGGGTATGAATAATAAGAAAGAAAATTACATTGAAACAAACAAACGCAATGCAAACAGAAAACAACAGCATAAAATGTTTAGAGAAGTACATCAAAGAAGTTAGACAAATTAGAGAACAGTACAACAAACAATTAGATGGATACATCAATGAACTAGAAAAACTGAAAAAGAAACCAGGAACCAAAAAAGACATCGATGAAATGTTTCGTACCATCAAACAAGTGATAAAGAACGAACACTTTTCAGAGTCTTTGATTGACGCAAAAATAAAGCAATGTGTGTGTAAAACTTCGGGTGGTGGAAAGGGAAACAAAACATTATTCAAATGACTACATAGTAAAAGAGTTGTCTAAAGCCAAAAGCATTCATTTCTTCACATAGTATCGTTTGGTGACCAGTTTGTCCTTGATCAAATGTTCATTAAAATACTTTCGAAGAACATATCGGGCTTGCTTCGGTGTAATATTCACACGATTCGCGAGGGTCTTGGCCTTAAATGGCATCTTCTGTTTTTCAAAGTACTCGTGTACATTCGTGAGAACATTTTCGATTTGAAGAGGCTGTACACACACCATGTTTGCTGTATAATGAATGAATGTTATCTTTAAATTTATTTTCACAGGAAGGAATGAGCCGTTAGCGAGTAGATCAACAACCCAAAAAAAAAATTGATTTTCAATTAAAGGGTCCACACCACTACTAACGAAACAAACGAACAGTTGCTCTACACACGATCTGTAGCTGAACATTGCACATTTGCACATTTACATATTTGCACATTTACACAATGGTTTGGACCAGTCATAGTTTCGACAAATTTTGTTGCCACGACGTCATCGTGAATAATCTCAGAACGATGATTACGATTCTAGAACGGTCTGATGATAACAAGAAACAATTCAAGATCGAAAGTTATCGGAACGCACTCAAGAACCTTCCACACAAGGAAATTTCCAGTATGCGTGATATAGCGAATGTTAGGATTGCTGGACCAAGCATCATGGATAAGATCCAATGGATAATCGAAACCAAAAAGAATCTTCCTGAAGTAGAAGAAGAAGAACTAAGAATGTTTAATGAGACATATGAGAATTACGCTTCTAGTGACGAGGATGAAGACGAAGCATCGTCTAGTGGCCATAACCCGAATTCATCAAACAACCAAAAAGAAGACTTTCGCACAACATATTTATCTACTATCTGTCATATAGAAGGACAGATGTATTTGTATATGGATACGGACCACCCTGAAATCAAACAAATTCTGAGGAAGTTTCAACTTCTGAGGAATGAATACTCTGTCATAGATGCTTAATTCGAATAGTGTGTTTTAAAGAAAAGTGTAAATCAACCATATCATCTAAATGTTTTGTACATACATATTTTTTATTCATGTCATATTTGTCACCAACCGAATAGTTTGCTGTTTTCTTACAAAGTTCCTTCCGTAAAGGATCAACATATCCACAGACACACATAGTCGTAGTCATAACTGGTTATCATTATCTTTGTACCACATAAAAAATATTTTACTTACTATTGTTAAATGATGTTCGTCTTGATCTAATTAGTTAGTAAACTTATAGCACTTGAGGCCATACACATTTTCGATTTTCTTATAACAATCAACTACATATGTTTTAAACTCTTGTAGTTCTTTGTATACTTGATGGGAATCTTGTTGATTCTGAATGAAACGATTCATGAAATCGATCCGGACTTCATCTACCATGTCAGCGAGTTGACTTTTATGAATGTTACATTCATTCGCTTTATGTTTTTTCATCAGTTTTGTTTTCATCTCTTTCTCTGTGATTTTCTTTGTCAAGAAGTTGATTCGTAGAGGGCGATTTTGGTTCAATCGCTCAGCTTCCGTAAGGACAGTGGGTCGTTCGTAATTTGTAATGTGTGCAAAATTTCGCAGAATGCTTGCAGTATTATTTCTGTCTGTTACGGACAAAGAGCTCCTTTGAATCGCAAGTATCGCATCTTGAACTCCTACTCTATGATCGTTACACCCTTGATTTGAGCTTGTAGGAGGGTTGTTGACATTTTGGGTTTGTATCCAAGCATAGTAATGCGGATTTGTGTTTCCATTTTTGTGAATCTCACCAGTTCTCCAATCAAACGCGGTGGTACATTGGGTACAGAACATGTGGTTACAACCATCGATACGGTGGATAGGGGCATAACACTCAGGACAAGGTTTGGAGTCCTTTAGTATTGCCTTCGTGGTTGCAATGTCATCGCTGTTACAAACATGAGGTGAAGCATCCTCCTCGTTCGATTTCTCCACCCAACAGTGTTTACAGATTTCGGTTTCACATACACCGCATCTATAGGTTCGCTTATTCACATATCCATTACAATCTTGCTGTCCACATTTTTTTACATATTCATTTCGCACTTTCGTGAATTGCTCCTCAGAGTGTTCCTCTGCTTCTTCTTCAAGTAAATACAATGTATCCCGAAAACCATTAATGACAGCATGGATTCTTCTCAAACGATCATTATGTATCGCATTATTGTAGAGAACAGTGTAGTAGTCTCTATAGTTTGAAGCTCTCCTGATAGAATTTCGTTCTGTGTAGTTTCTTCGGTTGATTCGAACCATTTCATGTTGATTATCTTGGATTGTTTTATTCAAGATTGGTAATTCATTGTATAAAGGCAAAAACTCTTGCGTCTCAGGAAGAAGTGTGGTTTCGAGATTGAACAACCTCTCTTTCTGTGAAGTCTTGATTCGTGAAATACAAGCCTTCGTGTGAGTCTTATGTAGAAACACAGAGTCCCATAAATAATTACACTTCATACACTGAGGTTCGTTGAGAGACATCGTAATGTATTTCTCGGTACAAGAAGAACAAGCTTCGTGGTCACATTTTTCACAAACGACTAACTTATTTGTCTTGCGAATGGGTTCCGCGCAGATATTACAAGTGGTCATGATTCGAAAGCGATAAGGTACTGAATGAATTGGGAGATACCAACTCCGTAAGTGAAGGTTTCAAATTTTTACTTCACTCGTTCATGAAAGATAAATCCATCTCAATCAGATGAAGAAAAATAACACGGAGAACAGTCTTTACTCGTGGTTTAAAACAATTCATACCAGGTTCGATCGTTTGATAACAATGAATGGTTGGTATTTTCATTTTGTAAAGATGTCTACGGTATAATATGATTATGGAGACATACGCTTGTGGATTCGTTTCGTTCCATACGGTAAAATGTCCATCCATTTCGTAGTATACTAAGCTAAAATTACGAATGATTACATCTGTACTATGTGTGTTTTTACTAGAATGAATGTAAATGTGCTTCACAATTTGTGTGATGGCTACTAAATGATCATGCAGCATTTTAAGGCTCGCGTCTCGGTACAAGTTCGACAAATGAATGATTTTCAAGTCTCTTCTACAAATCGGACAAAGAGGACTTATCTTGAACCATTCCTGAATGCATTGTTCGTGATAATGATGATTACAAATGTACTTAGGTACATATTCGTGATCAATGATCTCGGTACAAATGGGACATTCCTCATCTTTACAAAACACCTTTTTGTGTTTGTGTTTGTACTGATGTACTTTGTTGAAAATGTATTTCAACATGGTTGTTGGTTATACACAAATATATATTCTATAAATAAAAGAGTAAAATGAATGTATACAGTATATATTTGATTGTGACTCTTGTCACATATTGGAGTGTTTTTATGATATTCTTCTATGATTCCAAACACTGGAATGGATTAGAAAATGAGAAAAATGAAGTATTTACAAAAGCTATGAATCGTTTGTATTTTATAAGTACATCTTTTTCTACTTGTGGTTACGGTGATATTTCACCCAAAACAATGATTGCTAAAATAGTGGTGTCTACTATGCAATTCTTACTGATCTTCGAGGTCATTCAATTGATTTCAAAGTAAGTTGTTATGTCTTTATTCTTTTATTTTTTATGGTTTGAAAACACATTTATCTCTAATAATATCTATGTCATCAGTTGTATTTACACTCTTCTGTTGTTCTTGTTCTTCTTCATGATTTTCATCTCCAATCAAGAGCCATACCTTTTTCTCCTCTTCATTATACATCTTGCACAAATAACATGTGTTTGATGGAATGGAGATGCTAAATTCGCTCCTTTCGATTTCACCTAGGATAGAATGATTAGATTGCTTAAGTAAGTTCTTCATCACAAATGTGTACTGGTTCAAGTCTGGGTACTGTTCATATGCTAATTGTATAAGAGCCTTCTTCGTAGAATCTATAGGGTTATTCAGCGCTAGACATTTCACATTTGTCGCATTTGTAGGCGTATATGTATTCCTTTTTGTCTTCAAGTTCATTGCAGGATTCAATAGAGGTCCTTTGTCATCATGGTAATTCTGTGCGTACTGTACAACATTATTACACAAGTTCGGCTCAATGTACACATCAATGTCAAAGCCATTGGGTTTCTGTGTATGTCCACAAACTCTTCCAAGCAATCCTTGAAGTCCAGTGTCCGTTTGTCTAGTATTCTTTGGAGTCTTCGCCTCGAACACCATCGCGATGTGTTCCTTAGGAACGACCTTTCCCATCCGTAGCATCCCACTGAGAACAATCACGGTGGGTTTGGTAGGCTTCTGTGAAAGCTTGTCAATCGAGATGGTACAAACCTTACTGTTCATACGGTGACACACCATATCTAGCTTTTCACATACATTCTCCACGAATTGTGTAGCTTTCGTGATCCTGCAAACACGAATAAGCATATACCTCGGGTCGTCGGTGGTGTTGTAGCGCGCGAGTGTGCTTTCTAAATCATCCATGTGCTCCAGATCCACTTCAAATGATTGACACAAGCGTCCTTCGTTGATGTAGTGGTCGACACCAAAGTATGATTTGTCTGGCACCAAGCGAACCACTTTGTGATAAGAGCATGGCTGTAACGCATTCGCGTACAACTCACTAAACGGAGTCGCACTCACAGTTAGTAAATTGATGTTGCGGTCAGTAATATCTTGTAGATTCATAGTACCATTGAGCATTCCTTCTAACCCATTGTGTTCGAAGAACTTGTATGGACCATTCGATTTACTCTGAGCAAAATGGGCTTCATCCCACACAATCAATGTGTTATTCGGGACATTCGCGGGACTACGCCGCATCGAAAACAAATCAGAACCCCACAGAATGGTGATCTTCTTCTTGAACTCTTTCCCATATTGATCGGTGTAATCATTCTTGTCATGATGTACTTGGCTCCGTAGGTCTTTCTCGCGGTTGCCAGAGATGATGAACACATGGTCAACCTTGCGCTTACGAAGTGCTTCAAAAATAACATGCCAGTAAGTCCCTGACTTTCCCATTTGCATCTGGGCGAGTAGAAGAACTACTGGGTTCAAAGGCATGGAACTTTCTGAACCAAACATCGTGTCAAAGATCTCTAACCCACAAGCCTTCTGGTTATCATAGATCATTTTTGGAAGTTGCTTTTAGAAAAATAGTAACTGTCATTCGTATTTTAAACGACAACTTTCAATTTTTTGCAAAAACAAGAAAATATATGGTTTATCTAAACTATAATGAAAATCAATCAAGTACAAAACAATCTGCAGGAGAGTTAATATGTAGCGCATCTTGAAACCTCATTTTTTTAGTAATTGGTTCTCCAAATCGTAAAAGAGATTGGTTTATTTTTTTAGATTCTTCATCGAATAATTTGGTATAAGACCGATGTATAAAATGATATTCTGTGAGCAATGCAACACGCGTGTTGCGTACTTTATTTAATAAGCGATACATGATTACTTGTTGTTCGAATTCGTCGACTATTCCTAGATCAGTTTTCAAATAAAGTATAATGTGATCTTCATAAAGTTTCAAGATTGAGCGTGATTGGTTTGGTGTTGGAACTTTGATGTTAAGCATGCACTGGAAAACATTGATGAAATCAATTTCACCGTATGAACCATGTTTCTTCATAAAATTAACATAGCGTATATCGACACAAATACGCGATTTACAGTTTATTAGAGGATATTCATTAATAAATGGTAAATCTTGATGAGAGGGTGTTTGTTTCAACTCTATGAGTTCTTCCTGAATTTCGATATTGTTCTTCATATCCATGATGGTTTCTTGAAGATGAATTGGTAGTGTATCGAAGAAAGACATTATCAAAAGGATTGAAATGTCACCTTGTTTACTTCAATTTTTTTGTGAATCCTTTACAGTACAGGCTCAATTCACAGACGCCTTTAAGCAACACATGAAAGCATAATACACTGAAACAAGTGTCACCACAACAACAAATATGCTCACAAACAGTGTAGGTTCCATTATTTATTTATAGTAGGACTATTTTGTTTGTGTTTAAGATTGATCCATTTTTAAAAATTGATTTGGAAGACATTCATTCATACTGACATTCATTCATTATGCAAGCGCTACTTGACGAGATTATGAATCTGAACCGTCTTATGCTTCCTTACTTGAAGCAAGAAACATACGATGAGTTTATGAAAATCACCCATAATATGATATCACTTTTCAACGAGATGGACAATCATGCGGTGGACAAAAAAATGAATACTATGATCGAGTCACTAAAAGATAACGCCATGTACAAGTCTAAATTTGAGGAGGCAGAGTCTAAAATTCAAAATCTAGATTGTGAAATTACCCTCTTGCGTCGAGAATTAGAGATTATACGAAGTCTCAAGACAGATGAGTCGAAACATTAGGTATTCCACTTTCTATACGACATCATGTTGTCGTGTTCTTTTATAATCATAGGTATTACTAGTTATTATCATTACCGTTATTACCATTTTTCTTATTTGAAAGGAACGGATTTATATTGAGTTATACATGTATCGTTCGTTTCGAATATAAATACAACATTCGGTCATTCCTAGTACCACCACAAACATGGCTAGTGCACAAGAGATTACTACTACAGGCTCCATCTATGATAAGTAAACTATGATATTTATTTAAATAAGTAATGATTATTTTTACACATTGATATAATTATGTACCGTCTCATTCCTCTCCTCACAGCGGGCGTTCTTTTTGATGAGGTGTCCCTCCGATATTCCCAAGATTGACGGAATTGAAAACTTCAACATCTATGACTTGGACACAAAAACAGGAAAATACAAGGTGGTTCGAGATGGACGATTAGACCAACTTGACTTCAATTACAAGTATAAGGATATTGAGTTAGTAAAGCTTTTGAAAGATTGAGATTGTGAAGTGACTTCCAAAATGATTTAAACCAACGGTCGTATTTACTCTCATGATTATTGCGATATGATGGATGCAATGAGCGAACAACTCGCGCCGTCTAAAGAGGAAGCGAATCGATACATTTTTAATAGGTTGTGGTCTGAGTTTCATGATATGGGAATTAGTGAAGATGATGTGAGGTTCATTATCGACGAAGAGATCGATAAGTTTGATTCCTTCGGATCGCTCGCTGCATGGTATTCCATCACATCATCTTTACTCATGAAAAACTGTAGAATATCCATCAAAAGAAAATATCAATTGAAGGATTAATATGGTAAATAGGTTGTTTTGTTTTTACACTACAAAAACGCAGTAAATGCCTTTTCTAGGTAATACCAAGTCACTAAGTCACTAATATCTAATGTTTTTTTCATACCGTCTAAGTGTTCCTTCGAGTGGATTCCTAGACGACGATCCAAATATTTCTTCCAGTATCCAGCGGATGAGGACAGAATGTCCTTGGGAATGACACATTTACATCGGACTTGTTTGCAACCGAAGCTGTTTTCAGCGAACTCTACCACTTCGTTCTCGAACTTCTTGATCATACAATCCGCAATGTTGTATCCTGGAACACGCGAATCGATGTATTCGATGAAATGAATGTCTAGTGGATGTTCTGGTGTCATGAGCATATAACCAATAATGAATGCACTGTTTTTTGTGAGAAGTTGGTTTTGTTGAGTGTTCAAAATATCGCTCCACCGTTTTTCACTAGGAAGAAGGGAATCGCTAGATGGGCTATGTCTATTTGAATGAGCGACTAGAATGTACAAGTACGAATATTCTGGGAAAAGATTCGTTTTGTGTTTCATGAGCACATTCATAACGAATTCCTCATGGACCTCTTTTTTGAACATGTCTCCAATGTCGTCCATGCGCCCGAAGATGGCATCTTCAATGACAGAATGATCGGATGTGGTCTCGTGGCAGTAGAACATGACTTTTGTACTGATTTGTGGCGTAACAGGAATTAGTGTCGGGTTATTAGTTTTCAATTTTTAGACCACATTGTTGGCCACAATTCATAAACCACATATGCGACTAGAGAAATCGCACCAAAATAACAGTAAATGGATCCAAAGTATTCCACATGAAATGAATGTACAAACTTTGTAGAGATTGCGATCAGTAATATATTCACAAAACTGTATGAAAGTGTATTAAAGTATACGGTATTATTATAGATGTTTGCGATAATGAACAGTATTAATCCGGTTATTTTTAAAGTGGAACTACGAGGAACCATACTCCAAGATAGTGTATTCGATTTTCCTATTTTCGAAAGTGCGTCTTCTTTTTCTTTTTTGTACACCAAATTAGTGTATAAAACTGTTACAATTACATAATATACTAGATTGATAGTGAACATAAATATTCCATGTTTACGGGGCATGAGTAGGATTAATCCGCATGTTTGTAAAAACAAGGATAGGATGCCGATGTAGTTACCAATGATGTTTAACGACGGATAGTGACCACCACTCTCAATGTCAATCCACATCAAGTATTCAGCGAACTGCATCATGATAATAAACATCAAACCAATATATTTGAGATCTTTCCTTTTATACACCAATGCAAAAGAGCCAATACATCCAGAGAGAAACAACACCAAGGAGGATCGAGACGACACGCACATATTTATTATAATAGTACATGTTTCTCATACTCATACATCTTCATTGTACTTTAGATTGCACTCTACCACATTATCATTGAAATGATAGTGAATGATTCTTTTCGTACCATACACTGGTATATTTCCTTGAGTTGGTTCACCCGTTCGAATGAACGCATTGCAAATGGTTTTGAATTGATCAAACTCTTCGTATCCCATAATTCCTATATTCATTTCTTGTAGTTGATGAAAAATGCTCATGATTTGCCTTGTTCGTTCGTGAATGTTCATTACCCGTAATGATAAATGACACAATCTTTCTAAGTTATTTAGAAACACATAGACAAAATGAATTAACATTGTAGAAATGAACATCTACATTGATAGTGAGAATGTTCCATATACAGAATATCAAACCATTATCAATAAGTATAGTCAGTACAACAAACCCATACTGTCCATAAAGGTTTTTGCAGATTGGAGTGGTATGCAAAGCAAGAAGTGGTACGATTGTTGTAAACGAAACATGTACATCGAACAAAAGCAGTGCATGAAAAAGCCCCAGAAACAAACCATTGATGTGAATATCATTACGGATGTAATGAATGACATACTCATGGACAAACAAATGAACAATCATTCTATCAAACAAGTGATCATTGTCTCTTCGGATACGGACTTTATCCCTCTGTTGAAAATGATTAAGAAATATGGCATCTCTGTCGAATGTTTCACTTGTGATCCGTTTCGTTCGTATCAAGATTTGATGTCGGACACCGAGAACGAAGGAGTGGTCCAGCATCAGCAACATCATTATGCTCCGGAAGGCATACATCCCCACAGTGAACATCAAGAGCAAAAAAGGATGTATTTTCAAAGATGCATAGAAATGCTAAAAAGGTCAGGTGTTGACCGCATCGCGTCAAGGAAACTAAAGCGTGCACTAGCGAGAGAGGCGAGTAGCATCCACGAACGGAACTTGTTCAAGTCAGAGGAAGATTTTAACATGTATCCGAATCTTGTGCAAAGAGAGGGAGCCAAATGGAATTTGCTCTGAAAGAGAGTTAAAGAAGTGTTGTTGGAAAGTATACAAAACCATCGAAAACATCCTAATGGATTACACATATATCATAAAACGAAACCTTATCACTCTCATGGACAAATACAAATCCATCAAACCAGAGTTGTCTAGAGACTACAAGTATGCTCTTATACAATTACCTAACCATCCGATTTTGTCCATGTACGATGTGGAACACATTGTGATGAACGATTCCATTCGTAGACAAATGAACGAGTTGATAGCGAACAATCAAGATCTGGAAGAAGTGGTAGAACACATCGATTCAGTTTAAAGTTTAAAACAAACAAGAAAAATCCAAAACGGTGAAATCCAAAAACATACCGAAACTTGAAATCTTCATAAATTTGAATTTACATGTGGTGATGATTGATGATATGAGTCACTGTGTTCATAATAGAACCTTGGGTAATATGGTTGATCATTATTTCTTCAATGTCCGATTGAACCGAGTTTGTTGCTTGCACTGGGTCACATGCATTCATATTTTGGATCGCATCCTTCGCGATGTCGTACACGACTCCAGGTCCATTTGCCTTCATAATGTTTGTGGCTAATTCCTTCATGTTATCTAGAGAATGATGATCTGATGGAGAGTCCTTTTCCTCAATGTGCAATCGGTCTAGGCTGATAGACTTTTTGATATTGCTTAAGGAACCCATCATTCCACCTAAGGTGTCCGTACTACTTGATTTTTTTATACGGGAGCTCTTAGTGTATGCTGGAGGCTCTTGTTTGGTTCCATCATGGAACATATCAAATGATTCAAGACTGACTGACTTTTTAATGTTTTTCAGTGCACCTTTGAAGTTTTCTAAGGAATCGATGCTATCAGACTTCTTCATCGCGCCAGTTCTCTCTTTCGGGAATCCTTTCGTACAAGTGAGTGCCGATCGATAGGATTTGGTGTGCTTTCTTTGTTGGAAAGATTTGGTTTGTACAGAAAGGCTGTTATTTGTAAATGAATCCATTATGTAGAGTCTTGTGATTCTGTGTACTCTTGATTTTAGACAACAAATATATTTTCAATTTTTTGAACCAACGGAAGATTTCAATCCACTTAAAAGTGATATTTTAAATCTATGATATACATATACCAAAACACATTCTTTAAATGAGCAATTTGCATTACGAATTGCTGCTCACGAAGGCATTTTTGATGAAACAAGAGAAAGAGAAACTGAGTAGACAAAGCAAGAAACAAAGCAAGAAACAAAGCAACAAACAAAGCAACAAACAAAGCAACAAACAAAGCAACAAACAAGGTTGTATGAATGGTCTAAAGGGTAACCACTTTTTGCGCCAAGAAAAATACTATAAATCCAAAATTGTAAGCCGTCTAGTCCTGTTGACAAAAAAAGAACAAGTACCGATTGTTCAAAAAATTCTGGAAAAAGAAGTAGATACATGGACTCAGCGATTGGATCATTTGTATTCATCTCGTGAATTCGAATTCGAATAATGTTCGTATACATCAAGTATGTTACACATAGCGCATAGAGGATGTATTGATATGGAAAACACAATCGAGGGGATAGTGACTTCGTTCAACATGTTCACTACGGTTGAAATCGATGTAAGGTACAACTCGTCTAGAGAGATTGTGCTATGTCATGATCGTGAAAAAAGGAACGAGGCAAATGAGCGCTTCGAAGATTTATGTACAATTGAAACTCCTATGCACTTGGTAGTAGATATCAAGGCCTTTGGTATAGAGACTGCTGAGCAGTTAGCAAGAGACATTGTGAAAGTAGTCGAGCCTTACCCACAACACACATACGAGTTTTGTTCATTTAACGAGTATTGCGTTCGGGAACTCATTGCATTATCGAGGGAAACCAAGTATCTTGTAGGTGTCATTACATCAGGCTTACCCGTGGGAATTTTCGAAAACCTTGAAGGGCTAGACTTCATCTCGTTCAATTACGATACAATCCACGAAGAGATTTTGGACAAATTGAAAGGTAAATACAAGATTTATACTTGGGTGTGTAACGACGATACTGTGAAACATGAAATGGAACATCGATACAAACTGGATGGAATCATTTACGACTATACACCGAAAGGGCGTCTATCTACTATTCTTTGTTGATTTGTTAAGCTGAAACATTATGCTGAAACATTATGCTGAAACTATATTAAAGTGATTCATATATATATCAAGTATATTAGAGTATACTAAGTCATTCCATTTGAAAAATGAGCAAACTTTATTTCCTTAATCAAA
>ERZ802822.1082-NODE-1082-length-17875-cov-13.944488_pt1 | contig 17875 bp, 19 predicted proteins | sample MGYA00345649_ERZ802822 | MGnify/ENA primary metagenome ERZ802822 (study PRJEB30503, sample SAMEA104212359) | marine metagenome | biome: Westerlies Biome; feature: [SRF] surface water layer (ENVO:00010504) within the epipelagic zone...; material: water...
ATTGCCCGCGATCTCACCAACGCTCTGGTGGCGAAGCAGGAGGAGGGTTTCTACCGGATCCTGATCATCTACGCCTGCTGCTTTGTGGTGGCGCTGCCGATCCGGGTCTCCCAGATCTTCTTCACCCTCAAGCTCGGCATCATCTGGCGCGACTGGCTGTCCCGCAGCCTGATCGGGGAGTACATGCGCAATCGCGCTTACTACGTTCTCAACCCCAACGATGAACAGGCCACGGATGTTGATAACCCCGACCAGCGCATCACCGACGACACCCGGTCGTTCACGGCGCAGAGCCTGCAGTTCACCCTCGGGGTGTTCGATGCCCTGCTCACCTTCTCGCTCAACATCCTGATTCTCTGGAGCATCAGCACCACGCTGACGCTTTCCCTGTTCGGCTATGCCTCCTTCGCCACGGCGGTGCTGGTGATCTCCGGCCGCCGGCTGGTGCGGATCAACTTCGATCAGCTGCGCTACGAGGCCGACTTCCGCTACGGCCTTGTGCACATCCGCAACAACGCCGAGTCGATCGCCTTCTACGCGGGGGAGGAGCCGGAAACCAGCGAAACCCGTCGCCGCCTCAGCTCGGTGGTGCGCAACTTCAATCTGCTGATCATCTGGAGGGTGATCATCGATGTGATGCGGCGCTCCATCGGCTACGCCGGCAACTTCTTCCCGTACCTGGTGATGGCGGTCCCCTATTTCGCGGGGGAGATCGACTACGGCGGCTTCATCCAGGCCAATTTCGCCTTCGGGATGGTGGAGGGATCTCTTTTCTATGTCGTCAATCAGATCGAGGAACTGGCCCAGTTCACCGCTGGCATCAGCCGTCTCGAGGGCTTCCAGAGCAAGGTGGAGCAGGTCAGTCAACAGGCTCCGCAGCAGGAAACCCTCCACGCTGGAACCAACGCGATTGTGGTGCGTCATGCCGATCTGACGCCCCCCGGCAGCAGCACACCGATCCTCAGGGATCTGAGCCTCAGCGTCAGTGAGGCCGACCGACTGCTGGTGGTGGGACCCTCCGGCTGCGGCAAGACGTCACTGCTGCGGATGATCAGCGGGCTCTGGGCCCCGAGCCGGGGAGCGGTGGAACGACCCGCAACCGGTGAACTGCTGTTCATCCCTCAGAAGCCCTACATGCTGCTGGGATCGCTGCGCGAACAGCTCTGCTACCCCACCGATGAGAGCCGCTTCAGTGACGATCAGCTGCGGCACGTGCTGGAGGAGGTCAATCTGGCCACCCTCTCCGCCCGCTACCCCGACTTCGATGTGAAACAGGACTGGCCGCGGATCCTGTCCCTCGGAGAGCAGCAGCGGCTGGCTTTCGGACGGCTGCTGCTCAACGCTCCCCGTTTCGCGGTGCTGGATGAAGCCACCAGTGCTCTCGATGTGGCGACGGAGGATCACCTCTATGCGCTGCTGCGTCAGCGGGAGCTGGCGGTGATCAGCATCGGCCATCGCCCCACCTTGAAGGACTATCACGACACCGTGCTGGAGCTGAGCGGTGATGGGGGATGGCGACTGCTGCCGGCGACCAGCTATGACTTCGGGCGTCCCTGATCCGGCCGGATGACCTCCCCCAGCGAGACCACCACCCCGTCCACATCGGCGACGACCTCCGATGTGCCGGCTTTCGGCTGGAGCGGTTACGCCGAGCGGGTGAACGGTCGCTTCGCGATGGTGGGGTTCGCCGCGATCCTGCTGATCGAAGCCCTCAGCGGTGACACCTTTCTGCACTGGGCCGGTCTGCTGCCCTGATCAGGGCAGACGGATCAGGTCCACCTGCCAGCGTCCGTCGCGGCTCACCTGCACCGCCAGCCGGCGGCCGGAGCCATCGAGACTGACGGACCTGGGCACGCCGGGGGGGTCGAGAGGCAACCGCTGCACCGCCGCGACGCTGCGGCGGTAGAGCAGCAGTTCGGTGCGCCCGTCCCGCTGCTGCACCACGGCCAGCCGCTCGCCGTCGGCGCTGACGCTGGCGCTGATCGGTTGGGCATCGGCTCGGTTGAGACCTGGAAGTGTCACCGGTCGTCGGCGGGTCAGGTCAATCAGTTCCACCCGTTCGCGGCCGCCGCGCTCGCCCAGGCTGACCAGCCAGCGCTGTCCCAGATCCGGTGCCCGGCGGCTGTTCACCGATTGCCGCAACAGTCCGTTGAGCTCCAGCAGCGGTCTGGGCTGAGGCGTCCGGCAGCCCAGCAACAGCAGAGGCACGCCTGCCGTGGCGATCCAGCCCAGCCATCGGCTCATCACTGCGGCTCCAGTGGTGGGGTGGTGAGACCGGCGCCAGCAGGACGGTCCGGTTCGAGCAGGTCGCTGAGGTCCAGCAGTTCCACGCGCCAGCGCCCCTGGTCGGCCACCTGCAGCGCCAGTTGACGCGCATCCGGGGAGAGGCTCACCCGTACAGGATCGCGGCCGCCCGGCAGCGGCAGGGGATGCAGGCGGTTGTTGAGACGATCGGCCACCACCGCCAGTCGGCGGCGGCCCCGCTGGGTGACCAGGGCCAGATAGCGGCCGTTCCAGCTCAGGGAGGGGGAGCTGTGGGGTTGATGCCGTTTCAGGCTGGGAAGCGGCAGCAGCCGTCCGTCCAACAGGGAGCGCAGCTGCACGGTGGGTCGCCCCCGCTGCGGGCTGATCACGGCCAGGAGGCGCCCGTCACCGCTGAGGGCTGGATCCTCCTGGCTGCGATCCATCAATCCGCCAGCGGCCTGTTCCTGGCGGCTGCTGCAGGCACTGACGCAGAGCGCCAGCACCGTGAGCAGCAGAGGGCCGACCCGGCGGCTCAGTCGTCGAAACGGGAGCTGTTGTCCCGTGGGCGGCTGGTCTGCTGTCGGCTGCTGCTTGAAGGAGGGGTGCTCCCGGTGCTGCCGTTCTGAACAGGGCCGCTGCCCTGCCGGGAGCTGCGCGGTGCCGAGCGGCTCCCGGCAGCTGCCGGGCGGCCGGAGGAACGGCTGCTCGGGGTGAAGGCGGCATCCTCCGCGGCTGATTTCGCCGGGGTGCTGCGTGGAGCCGACGGCGGCTGAGCCTGTTCGGAGGACGGTCGGCCTGAGGGGCGGCTGCCACGCCGCTGATCCTGGCGTTCATTGCGACGCTCGCCGAAATCACTGCGGCGCTCAGCGCGTTCCTCGCCGGCCCGGAAGCGGGCCATGCGACGGCTGCGTTCATCATCGGCGCCCCAGCTCTGATCCTGGTCGTCGTCCCGTCCCCGGGGGCGGCGACTGGCGGCTTCTTCTGGGATGGCGGCACGGCTGGTGCGCCGCGGACGGTAGAAGTCCTCTTCGGGGCGCTCCTCCCGTTCATCCTCGCGACCGCCGAAGCGCCGGCGCAGGGGCTGGGGCTCGTCGAAACGCTCGTAATCGTCATCCCAGCCGCCACGCAGTCCGCCGGAGGCGGGTCCGCCGCGGACGGGGGCCGGCTCATCCTCGAAGTAGGCGGAACGTCGCGCCTGCTCCGTGGCGACGCCGCGCAGACGAACGCTCTCGTAGGCGAAGAACACCGTGGTGCCCGCCAGCAGGAACTGACCGAACTGGAGGATCGGATCCAGCCGCCAGCCCTGGAAAAACAGAATGCCGCCGCACAGCAGCCCGATGGCTGCGAAGAACACGTCGTAATCGCGGGCAAGCGCTGGCTTGAACGACCGCATGAAATACAGCATCGCCCCGCCGACGGCCAGCACGATGCCGACGATGCTGGCCCAATTCAGACTGGCGTTAACCAAGGGTGCGCCTCCGCGTGGAGTTCAGTCTACGAGTGGCGCCAGTGCGGATCAGAGCTTGCGGTCAAGCCGGTCGGTCTGGCTGATCAGGATCAGCGCGATCGTGGCGGGCACCACGACGATCACACCTCCCCAGATGAGGCTGCTCAGGAAGTTGGAGAGGGAGGGAGTCATGGCGGAGGGCCGTCTGCATCAAAGCCGCGATGATCCTAAGGATCAGGGCCTGGTTTCTACGATGCGCCCGTGAATGCGTTGAGCTTTGTGACGCCGCTGCTTCTGCAGGTTCTGCCGACGGTCCACCTGCTGCTGGGGTTGCTGCTGGCGGCATGGACCCTCGCCTTTCTGCTTCGGATCGTGCTCACCTGGTATCCCCAGGTGGATCTGAAGCAGGGGGCCTGGCCCCTGATCGCCTGGCCCACCGAGCCTGTGCTGGCCCTGACGCGACGGGTCGTGGCTCCGATCGGCGGCGTGGATGTGACCCCGGTGATCTGGGTCGGCCTGATCAGCCTGGTGCGGGAACTGCTGGTGGGGCAGCAGGGTCTGCTCTCCCAGATCCTGATGCGCGCTCAGATGACGGCCTGAGGTTGCACCCGGCCTGGTTCAGCCGAGCATTTCCTGCTCGACGAACTTGGTGTGCACGTCGCCGTTGATGAATTCCGGCCGTTCCAGCAGTTGCAGGTGGAAGTCGACCGTGGTCGGAATTCCCGTGATGGCGCATTCGTTCAGGGCGCGCTTCATCCGGGTCAGTGCCATCGGGCGATCCCGTCCCCAGACGATCAGCTTGCCGATCAGGGAGTCGTAGAACGGCGGGATGTCGTAGCCCGTGTACACGTGGCTGTCGACGCGCACGCCGGGTCCACCCGGGGGAAGCCAGCCGGTGATGCGTCCGGGGGCGGGACGGAAGTTGTGGCTGGCGTCTTCGGCATTGATGCGGCATTCGATGGCATGCCCCTGCAGCTGCACGTCCTCCTGGCGCACGCTGATCGGCTCCCCGCCGGCGATGCGCAGCTGCTCGGCGATCAGATCGATGCCGGTGACCATTTCCGTCACCGGATGCTCCACCTGGATCCGGGTGTTCATCTCCATGAAGTAGAAGCCGCCGCTCCGGTCCAGCAGGAACTCCACCGTTCCGGCTCCTTCGTACTGGATGCTGCGGGCCGCGGCGACCGCGGCCTCCCCCATGCGGCGGCGCAGTTCCGGATCCAGCGCTGGGCTGGGAGCCTCTTCCAGCAGCTTCTGGTGACGCCGCTGGATCGAGCAGTCCCGCTCCCCGAGATGCACCACGTTGCCGTGGCGGTCGGCCAGCACCTGCACTTCCACGTGGCGGGGCCGGTTGATGAATTTCTCCATGTACAGCCCGGGGTTGCCGAAGGCGGCATCGGCCTCTCCCTGGGCTGCCTTGAACAGATTGTCCAGCTGATCGGGGCCGGGCACGAGCCGCATGCCGCGTCCACCGCCGCCGGCCGTGGCCTTGATCATCACCGGGTAGCCCATCTGAGCCGCCAGTTCCGCTGCCTCCTCAGGGCTGGACAGCAGCCCTTCACTGCCCGGCACGGTGGGCACACCGACCGCCTGCATCGTGGCCTTGGCGGTGGCTTTGTCCCCCATCGACCGGATCGCATGGGGGGAGGGGCCGACGAAGGTGATGCCGTGGTCTCCGCAGATCTCGGCGAACTTGTCGTTCTCGGCCAGGAACCCGTAGCCGGGGTGGATGGCGTCGACCCCGCGGGAGGTGGCGGCCGCCAGGATGTTGGGAACGTTGAGGTAGCTCTTGCTGCTCAGCGACTCGCCGACGCAGACCGCCTCATCCGCCAGCTGGACGTGCAGTGCGTCCTTGTCGACCGTGCTGTAAACCGCGACGGTGGCGATCCCGAGCTCCCGGCAGCTGCGAAGGATCCGGAGCGCGATCTCGCCACGGTTGGCGATCAGCACTTTGCCGATGGGCATCCTTCAGCACTTCAGGCCTGAGGGCGGATCGTATCAGTGCAGGCCAGGGATTCCGGTGCGAGGCCCCTCGGTCGGTATGATCTTTTTCCGACGAAGCCCGCGCGGTGGAGTCGACCACGCGGATGTGGTGGAATTGGTAGACACGCACGTTTGAGGGGCGTGTGGCTTCGGCCTTGCGAGTTCAAGTCTCGCCATCCGCACTCCATTCTCTTGGCCAGTCCCGCGACAGCTGACCCCGGACTCGCCATCGTTCTCGTCTCCAATGGCCCGGGCGAGCTCACGACCTGGGTCCGCCCCCTGGCGGAACGACTGCACGCGTCTCTGCTGCTGAGACCGCGTCAACCGGCGGCGACCGCCTCCCTGCAGCTGGTGCTGGTGCCCTGCCCGAACGCCACGGGGCAGGAAGCGGAGGCGGCCAGGCCCTGGGGGCAGTTCGACCGGATCCTGCCGGCCCGGCGTTTCTGGGATCTGCTGCTGCGGCCGCGCCGTTACGGCCCCTGGCCGCGCCGGGGCGTGGTGGTCTTCCTCGGAGGAGATCAGTTCTGGACGGTGCTGCTGTCGGCCCGCCTCGGCTACCGCCACATCACCTATGCCGAGTGGGTGGCCCGCTGGCCCGGGTGGAACGACCGGGTTGCCGCCATGTCGGAGCAGGTCCGCCTGCAGTTGCCCCCGCGCCATCGGCATCGCTGCCGGGTGGTGGGAGATCTGATGGCTGATCTCTCGGGCTTCGCCCGCCGGGATGATCCGCTGCCTGAGGGCGACTGGGTGGCTCTGCTGCCCGGTTCCAAGGCCGCCAAGCTCTGCGTGGGCATGCCGTTTCTGCTGGAGACGGCGGATCGGCTGGCCCAGCTGCGGCCCGGTTGCCGGTTTCTGCTGCCGGTGGCCCCCACCACCAGTGCGGCCCAGCTGCTGCGCTTTGCCGGTGACGCCAATCCGATCGCCGCCCGCTATCGCGCTGTCGTTGCCGAGCATCGCGACGGTCTGCTGATCACCGCTGCGGGCACCCGCATCCAGCTGCTGGAGCAGCATCCGGCCCACGGGCCCCTGAGCCAGTGCGATCTCGCCCTCACCACCGTGGGTGCCAACACCGCCGAGCTGGGGGCGCTGGCCGTGCCGATGATCGTGATCGTGCCCACCCAGCACCTCGAGGTGATGCAGGCCTGGGATGGGGGGCTGGGGCTGCTGGCCCGGCTGCCGGGGCTGCGGCGTCTGATCGGTGCGTTGCTCACCCTGTGGCGGTTGAGGAACAACGGCCTGATGGCATGGCCCAACATCTCGGCCGGCCGTGCGGTGGTGCCGGAGCGTGTCGGGGCGATCACGCCGGAGCAGATCGCGGCGGAGGCGGCGGACTGGCTGGCAGCTCCGCAACGGCTCGAGGGCCAGCGTCAGGACCTGCGGGCCCTGCGCGGCAAGCCCGGAGCGGTGGAGGCTCTGGCGGAGGAGGTGCGTTCTCTGCTGCCTCGCGCGCTCGGATCTGCCTAAGGTTCCGGAGCTCCGATCAGCCCCGAGATGACCAGCTCCGATCGCATCGAGCGCAGCAGTGAGGACTGGAAGCAGACGCTCACGCCCGAGCAGTTCCAGGTGACCCGCTGCGGGGGCACCGAGCGGGCCTTCACAGGTGCCTACTGGGACAACAAGGCCACGGGGATGTACCACTGCATCTGCTGCGGGGCGCCTCTGTTCAGCTCGCAGACCAAATTCGAGTCCGGCACGGGCTGGCCCAGCTTCTGGGACGGTGTAACCCCCGAGGCGATCACCACCAAGCGTGATCTGACCCACGGCATGGTGCGGGTCGAGATCAACTGCGCCCGTTGCGACGCCCATCTCGGTCACGTGTTTCCCGATGGTCCGGCGCCCACGGGGCAGCGCTACTGCGTCAACAGCGCCTCGCTCGACTTCCGGGCGGGGTGAGTTTCAGCGGCTCCAGTTCTGACGGCCGCTGCCGCCGTGGCAGAAGTTGGTGGCCTTGTTGCGTTCGCTGATGCGGATCGCCTCGGTGATCTGACCTTCCTTGAGCTGATGGCTGTCGAGCACCTGCTGATAGCGGCGATCGATGCAGCGCTCCACAGCCGTCGGTTTGGCGATGGCGTGGGCGATCAGACCAAGAAGCACCACCACGGTCCCTCGGTAGAGCCACTGAGCAAGGTCCGGAACCGGCCGCGCCGGCCTGGACATGGCCCGGAGCGGTCTGGCGGATCGGCGGAGAGGCGCAGTCGTCACGCGGGATCCGGGCTGTCACACCCGCGCATTGAACCGCATCACCAGGGATCGTCGAGGTCGCTCTCTGCAGGCGGTCTGACCGGATCCTCCAGCGGCTCCACATCCAGCGGTTCGCCGGGCTGCTGCACCGGCCGACGGGAGGCAGGCACCGGGCGGCGGGGCGTCCACTCCTCCGTGTAGGGCTCCGGGTAGTTCCCTTCATCGGTCTCGTCCATGTAGAGGCGCTGCGGCTGTGCCTCCTGCCGCCGCTCCTCCAGCTCCACGTACTCCAGTTCCTCGTCCACCTCGAGCCGCTGACTCTCGGAGGGTTGCAGACGCCGCTGCTCCTGCTCCACGGGCTGACCGGAGCTCAGCTGGTTCTCCACCGGCACCAGGTTCACCCGGTACCGCTCCCGCTCCTGCTCCTCCCAGCTCGGACCACCGACCCCGAGCTTCTCCAGCACTCCGCTGTTCAACTGCTTGAGCTTGTCTTCGGCTCCCTCGTAAACAATGATCCGATCGGGACCGCTGCTGACGATCTCCTCCACCGGCATCTCCCAGGTGCTCAGCACGCCCTCTCCGAGCAGGGGAACACCGAGGGCCCCCATCACCAGCGTGGTGAGCTCACCGGTCTCGATGTCGAACGCGAAGCCCAGCACCCGCCCCAGCTGGCGGCCGGATTCGGTGATCACCTGGCAGTTGATCACCCGGCTGTAGCGCTCGGGGTTGAAGCCCTCGCTGAGGGAATCGGCGGAATCCACCAGGATCACGTCCCCCACCTGACGGATCCGGTCCAGGGGCATCCAGCGGGGCAGCCCGGGCAGGAATCGGGTGAGCGGGTTGTCGCGCAGGCCCACCGCCACCACCTCGCGGCGATCGATGTCGACGATCACCTCTCCCACCACACCGAGGCGACGACCCGTGTCACGGGTGATCACCTGGGTACCCATCAGTTCGGAGCGAAGCCAGAGGCGATCGCTCGGAATGGTGGCGAGGGCGTCGTTCGAGGAAGGGGTCGGAGTCATCAGACCATTCTGGCGCAAGGCATCTGCGGCGTCCGTTCAGGCGGCATCGGGAAGACCGACCACCTGGGTGTGAGCACCACGGGCCTGGGTGACGCCGATCGTGCGCTCGGAGGCGGCAATCATCGGCCGGCGGTGGCTGACCACCATGAACTGGGCGTCCTCGGCCTGTCGCGCGATCAGAGCAGCCAGCCGCTCCACATTCACGCCATCCAGAAAGCTGTCCACCTCATCGAGGGCATAGAAGGGGGAAGGCCGGAACCGCTGCAGGGCAAACAGGAAGCTGAGGGCGGTGAGCGACTTCTCTCCGCCGGACATGGCTGCCAGACGCCGCACCGCCTTGCCCTTGGGATGGGCCACCAGCGTGAGGCCCCCCTCCAGGGGGTCCTCCTGATTCTCAAGCTGCAGATGGCCATCGCCATCGGAGAGGGAGGCGAAGATCTCACGGAAATGCCCATCCACAGCGGTGAAGGCTTCCATGAAGGCGTCCTGACGCAGGGTGGCCACCGTTTCGATCCTCAGCAGCAGTTCCTCCCTTTCGTTGTTGAGCACCTCCAAGCGGTCGTTCAGTTCCGTCAGCCTCTGTTCGAGGGCTTCCAGTTCCTCCAGCGCCAGCATGTTCACCGGCTCCAGGGCCTCCATGCGGGCCTGGATCGCCTGAAGATCCGCCTGCAGCGCTTCCAGGCCGGCCAGACGCAGCGCTTCAGGGATCTCGGGGCGGGGATCGGGCAGGGCCTGTTCCATCTCCTGCAGCCGGATGGCGCCGCTGCGCTGCTCCTCGATCAGCCCGTCGCGCTCCTCCCGCAGGCGCTCGAGGTTCCACTCGGCCTGTTGCAGGGCCTGGCGCTGGCGGGCCACCTCGGCTTCCGCCGCATCGCGGGCCCGGCGCTGGGCTCCAAAGCTCTCCTGCAGCTCCTGCTGCTGCTGAGTCAGCTTCTCGCGCAGCTGCTGCAGGTCCTGCTGCTGCTGTCGCCAGGCTCCATGGGCGCCCGCCAGGGCCTGCACCGCCTCCTGCAGTCGGGTCTCTTCGTTGCTGAGGGTCTGCTGCTGATCACCGAGCCGTTCCAGCGCCAGCTGCCGTTCTCTCCGGGCGTTGAGCAGGGCATCCCGTTCGCTGCGGGCCGCTTCCAGCCGAGCATCGGCGGATTCCAGGTCCTGCTGCAGCTGCTTCCAGGCGGAGGCGTCGTCGTGTCCGTCGCTGCTGCGCTCCGCCGCGTCCAGCTGAGCCAGCTCGCTGCTGAGCGGCGTCAGCTGCTGGGCGATCAGCTCCAGCCGTTCCTGCTGCACCCCGCGGTCCTGCTGCAGGCGGCTGAGCCGCTCCTGACGCTGACGGCTGCGTTCCAGCAGGGGGCCATGGTTGCGACGGGCCGCATTGCGTTCCGCCACCAGGGCCGCCTGGCGCTGTTCCAGATCCCGCAGCGCGGGCCGCTGCTGCTCCACCGCCTGGGAGAGCTTGGCCTCCTCGCGCCGGCAGACCACCAGCGATTCCCCGAGTTCCAGCAGCCGCCGCCGCAGCGGTTCTGCTTCGTCCTGATCGCTGCTGCGACCGAAGCTGAGTCCGCCGCTGCGCTGGGAGAGGCTGCCGCCGGTCATGGCACCGCTCTTTTCCAGCAGTTCTCCCTCCAGCGTCACCGCCCGGGAGCGACCGAGCTGCTGGCGGGCGCTGCCGAGATCGCTGAACACCAGCGTGTCCCCGAAGACGTACGCAAACACCTGGTCGTACACCGGCTCGAAGCGCACCAGCTCGACGGCGCGACCGATCAGGCCCGCTCCAGCGTCCCCTGAACCGGGTCGGGCGCCGCGGGCGAATGCCGCCCCGCCACCACCACCGGGGGCCCGGATCTTGTTGAGCGGCAGGAAAGTGAGCCGGCCGGCGCGACGGCTCTTGAGCAGCTCGATGGCGCGGGCTGCGATGCGGTCGTCCTCCACCACCACCTGGCCGAGGCGGGCCCCGGCGGCCACTTCCAGCGCCAGGCGGTGCCGCTCCTCCACCTCGCCGAGCTGGGCCACCGGGCCGTGGATGCCGTCGAGTCCCGCCTCCAGCAGCAGCCGCAGGGCGCCGGTGCCCCGGCTCTCCTGCAGAGCATCGCGGCGGCTGTCCACCCGTGCGATCTCCCGTTCCAGCCGGGTCTGCTCCTGCTCCAGCCGAGTGCGGGTGCGCTGCTGCACTGCAAGGGAGTCAGCGGCCTGCTGCAGCGCCTGCTTGCCGCTGCTGATGCCCTGCAGCACGGTCTGCCATTCGCTGTCCAGCTGGCTGAGCCGTTCCTGCACCGCCTGTTCATCGGCTCCGTCCTGCTGTTGTTCCCCGCCGAGTTCCTCCAGCCGTTCCGCGTCCTGCCGCAGCCGTTCCTGCAGCTGCTGCTGCTCCTGCAGCAGAGGTGTGAGGCTGCTCTGCAGCTGCTGGCGGCGCTCGGTGCGCTGTTTCTGCTGTTCCAGCCAGGCTCCGGAGCGGCCGGCCACATCGGAGAGGCGGCGGCGGGACATCTCCACAGCGGCTTCAGCGCTGCGGCAGGTGGTCTCCGCCTGCTCCAGGGCCTGCGTGCCGGGGTCCTGCTCCAGCTCCCGCTGTTGCTGAAGCATCTGCTGGCGGCGATTGGCCAGGTCATGGCGCACACCCTGCAGCCGCTGTCCCTCCTCCTGGTGTTGCGTGGCCTGGCGATCCAGTTCGCGGCCGCGGGTCTCCAGTCCGAGCAATTCCGCCTGCACCGCCAGCAGCTGGTCCTCTCCGAGGGCCTTGACCTGCTCCTGCAGGGATTGCAGCTCGCCGGTGGCCTTCCCCAGGGTCTCGCGCGCGCCGGCGATGGCGGTGGCGTCGCGCTGCTCCTGTGCCTCGATCGCCTGTTGGCGGCTGCCGAGATCCCCCAGTGCCTGCCGGGCTGCCTCGAAGGCGAGCACCATCTCTTGCCGACGGCCGAGATGCAGGCGTTCCCGCAGCTCCTGGTACTGGCGGGCCTTGGCGCAGTCCTTCTCTAGCCGCTGACGGCTGGCCAGCAGTTCCTGCTCGATGATCCGGCAGCGGTCCTGCCGTTCCTGCACGTCATCGAGCTTGCGGCGGGTCTGCTCGATGCGGGTGTCGAACAGGGCGACACCGGCGAGTTCATCGATCAGTCCGCGCCGGTCGCGGTTGCTCATCGACACGATGCGGGTCACGTCCCCCTGCATCACCACGTTGCTGCCTTCCGGATCGATGCGCAGCCGGCGCAGCTGGGTCTGCAGCTGCTGCAGGTTGCAGGCCACCCCATCAGCGCTGTAGCTGGAGCTGTAGGAGCCCCCCGGCATCACCCGCAGTTTTCGGGTGACGGTCCATTCGGTCTGATCCGGGCGGATCCAGGGCCCCTCCTCCGGCGGCTCAAGACCCTCTTCGGCAGCGTCGGGGCTCCAGTCGCTGAGATCGAAGCGCACGCTCACGGTGGTCTCGGCCGACTTGCCGGCCTTGAGCACGCCGCTGTTGACCAGATCCGGCAGACGGTCGGCGCGCATGCCGCGGCTCGTCGCCAGGCCGAGGCAGAACAGAACGCCGTCAAGGATGTTGCTCTTGCCGGATCCGTTCGGCCCGGTGACCACGGTGAATCCCTGCTCCAGCGGGATCGTCATCGCCCCGCCGAAGGATTTGAACTGTGTCAGCCCGACCTGATTGATATGAACCAACAGGGTTTCGGGCTTTCAGCGAGCCGAAAGTAGCGGAGCTGTCCGAAAGCTCAAGGGGGCGTCAGCGAGCAGCGTCCTGCCGTGATCCGCAGCTGTCCTCTCAACGCGCCATCCACCAGGTCGAGCTGCACGGCCGCGTCGGGATCGGCGGGCAGGGTTCCCCGGTAGCGGCCGGCCATCACCCGTTCCGCCCAGCCCCGGTCTCCGGAGACGGCAGCGCTCCGGGGCTCCAGCCAAACCCGCCGGTGGGGAGCCAGAGGGGTGGCCTCCTGGGAGGTTCCGTTCAGGGGGGGAATGTCGGGCAGCCGCCAGCTGCGGCAGGTCTCGCCGTCCTCCAGGAGCAGGTCGTAGTGGCAGCCGCTGGGGTCGTCCGGGGCACCGGTGTGGCGCAACAGGCTGTAGCGGAGCAGGGGCGTCATGGGATCGCTCATCACCTCGGCGTCGTGGCGGTCAGCCGGCGGACCAGATCCCGGCTTTCCCACTCCACCCGCCAGCGCGGCCAACGTCCAAGCGGTGCCTGTGCGGATGGTGGATCGGCCGGAAACAGCTCGGCCCAGCTGGCAAGACCCCAGACAGCCTGGGCGAAGCGGTCGTTCATCGGCCGGTAGTGATCCCGGATGCGCTGGTAGAGCTCAGGCGTCAAACCGTTGAAGCGGTCCCGCTCCCAGCCATATCGCCGGGAGCGGCGCAGCAGGGCATGGGTGGCACCGCGTCTTGCCGTCTTGCTTGAGAGCCGGATGCCGCGGGCCTGCAGATGCTCCTGCACGCGGATTGATGTCGCCACCGCCAGGCGTCCGGACTGGGAATTCTCCGGGGCGATGGGCTGCCAGTCCGCCGCTGCGGGACCACCGACGATCTCGATGAGTTGCAGGAAGGGGTCGCCGCTGCAGTGGCCGCCGTAGGGCAGAAAGCGGGCCTCGAGCTGCGCGTGGTGCCGGATCCAGCCGAAGAGACGCTCCGGGTCGCATTGCCCACGGGGATGCCGGTGGTTCATCACCGCCTCGGCGTAGGCCTCGAACGGGCAGTGCAAGGCGAAATTGCGGATGTGCTGGGCGTAGTGGGAATTCAGGTAGCCCGGTTGATCGCGCAGGAAGGCGACCAGGGTGATCTCGCAACCATGGCGCTGGAACTGACGCACCAGCCAGTCACCGATGCATTCCTCGGGTCGCTCGTCGCGGGGCTGAGCCAGCAGATGGCTGAGCACCTCATTGGAGATCAGCAGATCGGCGTTGCGGTCCCTGGCCTGCTTCAACCTTGTCTTCCAGGGCTTGAAGTCGCTTCTGCGGGCAGCGATCTTGAGCCGGTTCTTGCTGTCGTCATCGAATCGGATGCCGTGCTGCCGGAGCAGGGGCTGATTCGCCTGAAGCCGTTTCTGGATGTAGGTGGAGGCGGTCTTGTGCATGCCGATGTGCAACACCACCCGGGTCATCGCTTCGTTCCCCATCCATGACCTGAGGTGAGTCTCGCAAGGCTGCAGCTGGTCTGATCGGCCAGCGTCCCTAACCTGAGAACACCTGATCCCTCAGACCTCATGGATGCGCCCTCGTCGCGGTCCAACGGCACGTCCGAGCATCGTTTCCGTGAGCGGTTCGAGAGCCTTCTGCCCACGATTCAGAAGCGCTGGCCTGATCTGGCGCATCACACTCTGGAGGCGACCCGGGGAAGCATGGATGAGGTGGTGCGCCTGATCGAGAAAAACACCGGCCTGACGCCTGAGGGTGTGCGGGAACAGCTGGAGGAGCTGATGCAGGCGGCTGAAGAGCATGGCCGCACCCTGGCGGACAACCTCGACCCCCTTGAGCAGCAGTTGGAGCAGCTGCTGGATGAACTCAACAGCACCCTGCGTCCGCGCATCGAGAAGCCGGTGCGTCAGCGGCCGTTGCTGGCCGTGGGTGTGGCTCTGGGCGTGGGAGTGCTGATCGGCACGATGCTCAGCGGTGGTCGGCGGGATCGATGAGCGACACGCAACGCCCCCGTGGGCTCGGTGCAGCGGCCCGGGCCACGGCTCTGGCGGCCTCGGTGATGGACCTGCATGTGCGCATGGCTCTGCAGGAGGTGGATCGCGAGAAGCGCCGGTTGATCAGCGGCGGTCTGTTTCTCGCGACAGGTGGCGTCGCGATGCTCATCGCCATGGCGGCCGGTGAGGTGGCTCTCGTGCTCTGGATTCAGCAGGCCTGGGAGCTTTCGCTGATGCAGGCGCTGCTGGCGCTGGCGGTGGCGAACCTGGTGCTGGCGGGCATCAGTCTCAGGATCGGTGGTCAGGTGCTCAAGGGTCCTTTCCTGCCTCAGACCCTCGAGGGAATCATGAAGACGGTGCGGGCGCTGCTGGGGCGCTGAATCAGCGGATCGCGTACTGCAACCAGCGGCAGTCAATGCCGCCGTTGCTCACCGGAATGCGTCGGCTCGCCTTCATGCGCAGGGCTCCAGTGAGGTTGGCGTTGCCGCTGAGCAGCCACAGCTGCCAGCCTGAGGCCTGGCTGCGGGCGAACCGCCCCAGTGCGCCGTAGAGCTGTTCGAGATCGGCCTCATGCCCGATGCGCTGGCCGTAGGGCGGGTTGCAGACCAGCACGCCCGGGCCTGGCGGCAGCTGCTGGCCTTCGAAGCTGCCGCTGCGGATCTCGATCAGCCCCTGGAGCCCGGCGGCCCGGACGTTGTCACGCGCCTGGTCAGCGATGTCGGGATCCTGCTCAAACCCGAGCAGCGCCGGCAGTTCAGCATCGGGTCGTTTCCGTCCGCGGGCCCGGGTTTGTTCCCGCTGCCAGAGATCGGGATTGAAATCCGCCCAGCCCTCGAGGGCAAAGGGGCGGTTGAGCCCGGGGGCCATCTCAAGCGCCGCGCTGGCGGCCTCGATCAGCAGCGTCGCCGATCCGCAGCAGGGATCCACCAGAGGCTCATGGCCATCCCAGCCCGTGAGCTGAATCAGTCCGGCGGCCAGGTTCTCCTTCAACGGAGCTGCTCCCATGGCAGCCCGATAGCCGCGGCGATGCAGGCTGCCACCACTGCCATCGAGACTCAAGACGGCTTCACCGCGCGCCAGATGCAGATGCAGGGCCAGGTCCGGCGCATCGAGATCGATCGACGAGCGTTTTCCCCAGATGTCTCGTTGCCGGTCCACCAGGGCGTTCTTCACCTGAAGAGCGGAGTAGTGGCTGTGATTCAGCCCCGGGGTGATGCCGGTGACATCCACCCGGAAGGTCTGGGATGGGTGCAGCCAGCGTTCCCAGTCCAGGCAGTGCTGAATGCCGTCGTACAGCTCGTCGCGACTGCAGCAGGGAAAGCGTCCCATCTCCCGCAGCAGCCGGAAGGGCAGGCGTGCCTGCAGATGCAGCCTGTAGAGACAGGCCATGTCGGCTTCGAAAGCGGCGGCGCGGCGCAGCGGCCGCACCGATCCCGCCCCGAGACGTTCCAGTTCAATGCTGCCGGCCTCTTCAAGGCCCTGGGGCAGAACCGCCACCCCGGGCATCCGGTTCTCACGACCCAAAGGTGGTTGTGCTCCAGGTCACCACTGCTGACAGAATGGCAGCGTCCGGTTCTCCGGACTAGGTGATCCACACCAGTGTTTCGGACAGCGGTTCGATTCCGCTCAGCTCCATTCCCCCATCCCGGGGCTGCAATGGTTTCGACGGGGCATGAGGAGGGTGACTGAAGCCTGCTCGGTGAGAGCAAACCCGTAACTGCGAACAACATCGTTCGTTTCTCCCGTCAAGCAGCCCCTGTTGCTGCCTGACCCTTAGGGGAGATGGGGTGAAGTCAGCCTTATCACCCAATTGACTCGCGGGGGCTGGAAGGCCCCCTTAATCACTCCACCGCAGTGGATCCAAGGGATTTGCCGTGTTGCCAAAAAGCAGTCCGTTGACAAAACGTTGACAACGTTCAAGAAGATCAGGCCGCGTTGACAACAGGAGATTCGTGACCGCAGCGCTGGCGCAGGTCTGATTCACACCCGCCGGTGCAGCTCTGATCGAAACTTCCCAGCACCTCGATTGGCATCCATGGCGAGCATCTGCTGCAACGCCATACAACTCCTCTGATCGCCCTCAGAACACGCTGCTTTCAGCCGATCCACCTTCGCTGCCATTAGCTGCTGTCGCCGCGTCAACGTCCGCTCATGGTTCTTCTGACACTGGCGACAACCCATGCTTCGGATCTCTCTCACCAATTCTGGCGAGGTGGAACAGAACTCTTTTCAGCGGGGAATGCTTTCAGCAGTTCTTAGAGCGAAATGTGCGGTGCCTTTGGGCTGAATCCAATGGGGATTCCCCTGAAGCCATTGCCAATACCTGCAGCGGACAAGCGAGAGCACGAAAAGGTGCGTGATCGCTGCCTTCAACTAGAGAACCGATTGGCTTCCCAAATGAAAGATCGATAGTCAAGGGAATTACACAAACCTTTGCATGGTCTAACGGTGACAGGCTGCTTTCGAGGGTCGGCTTGCCGAACTCCCTGCTACCCCCTCAATCAAGGAAGTCACGGGGAAGACCTCAGGCAATAACACCTGAACCATGACCTGCGACACGCAGATGTCCCTTGCGTTGCTGCAGGAACTGCTTCTAGCGCTGCTTGCGAACGACCCTGATGGCTTCAAAGCATGGCTTTCTCTAGGAATCGAACGGCTTGGCAAGCCTGTTGTCATTGAGCTGATGGTGGATTGGATGGACCCAATCCTCACCACTGACGAGGCGGACAGGCTGGACGGTTGGCACCTAGGGGTCAGCCTCTAACGCAGTTGGGGCGTGCCCGATACTCCACTGGTGTCCTATCTATGGATCAACGCACCTCCAATATTGAAAAGCTTATGTCTCAACAACTCTCGCAAGAAAAAGTAAACGCCTTTCGGTTAAGGCAACGCGACACAGGCTGGGGCTATGCCTGGGCACATCTGGTGCCCTTTGTTGGCCTTTATTATGCAGTGACACGGCGCACCATCACACCTTTTCTGGTGGATCTGCTGGGCTCAATTGCCATCACGATTGTGTTCTTAATCCCTGCAGTTGCGATTGAGGATGAACAAGCATCAATAATGTTTTCTATTTTAGGCAATCTCACGGCTATCGCCGCAACGCCGTTCCTTGTCAAAAATGGTATTGACCGTGCCCGGAAAGCAGCCCACAAGTCCCTGCTTGATGCAGATTACTGGGGGAAGTGAGCTCGGCGGCCCATCTGGACCATGGAGATCAGGCCAGGGCTGAAGGCTGGTGCGTTGCTGCGTCCAATGACGGCGAGGTGTGTGTGTTGGGTTGATGTGGGTGAAAGTCCCTCGGTTGGGGGAGGTGCTTTCCAGCGAGAGCGGCGATGGTGAATACATCGGAGAGATGACCTCCACAACTCACTTAATTAAAAATGAGACTAG
>ERZ802822.1085-NODE-1085-length-17832-cov-7.106899_pt1 | contig 17832 bp, 13 predicted proteins | sample MGYA00345649_ERZ802822 | MGnify/ENA primary metagenome ERZ802822 (study PRJEB30503, sample SAMEA104212359) | marine metagenome | biome: Westerlies Biome; feature: [SRF] surface water layer (ENVO:00010504) within the epipelagic zone...; material: water...
CAATTATTTCAGTTTCAACTGTTGGATGAAATTCACTTATCCACTCATTCAATTTTTCTTCTTTTATCATATTAGACAAATTTTTTTCTTAAATTTATTAATTTATTGAGGGTCTAAAAGAGGGTCTTTTAATTGATTCGCAGTTGAACTGGATATGTTATCAATGGTTTTCGAAGCATTCCTATCAATTAAAACTTCTTTTTCCTTTTGCGATGAATAAGTTGGGCGTTTCTCTACTTGAACCGGAATGTTGAACTCTTTAGCACCCCTAACAACTAAGAATTCTACAATATTATCTGGACGGGCAAAAAAAGCGGTATTTGCAAGATCGCCTTGTTTCTTTATCTCATCGCCATCAATCTTACGAATGATATCTCCGATGTTTAATTTAGATTTAGCAGCTGGTGAATTTTCCAGTAAACCTTGAATGACAACATCAAATCCATTTGAGTCATTTAATTTACGGGTTGTGGTAATCCCAAACCAACCATATTCGACATTCCCAGAAAAGATTAGATCGTCTCTAATTCTTTGACAAGCAATGGCAGGAAGGACGAAGGAGGAACGCAAGTCAGGCAAAGCAGCATGGCAAATTCCAACAAATCGACCATTTAGATCAAAAACAGGAGCACCGACTTCTCCAGGTCCAAGACCTAAGCTACACCTTAGCATTTTAGTCGGGAAAATTTTCTTTCCAAAAGAAAAACCACCACTTTTTTTTTTTTCTTTAGTTGTGGCTTTCTTTTTTTTAGCTTTTGCCAAATTGGTTATAATAACTTTTTGCTCTTTAAGTTTATAAGACGCTTCTTCTAAATTGAGAGCATCAATTTCACCTTCTACATATCTACCATCTGATATGCCCTTATATATAAAACTTTCTGAAGACATTTATTTTAACCTTCTGTTGAAAGAACTCTATCGTATTCTCTAAAATTTAAGTCACCTGTCAAAATTAATTCTCTGCCCATATCTTGCATAGTTCTAAACCCTTCTCTCATTGCAATTTCTTTTAATTCTGGAGTAGTGGCTTGTCTCAAAATTGCCTCTTTAATTGGTTTAGAAACACTTAAAATTTCATAGATACCCATTCTTCCTTTATAGCCTGAATTTTTACATTCATTACACCCTTCTCCTTTTTGAACTTTTGCTCTTGAAGCTTCTTCTACTGTAAAACCAAAATCTGCTAAAGCTTTTGGTGTAATATCTTCATCTGGAACTCTACAATTAGGACAAGTTTTTCTTGCTAGCCTTTGTGCTAAAATCAAACTCACTGCAGCACTAATTAGATAATCTGGTGTGCCCATGTTTTGAAGCCTAGTAATTGAGCTTGGTGCATCATTGGTGTGAAGCGTACTAAAAACTAAGTGACCCGTTAATGCAGCTTTTAAACCAATATCTACAGTTTCTTTATCCCTCATCTCACCAATTAGAATAATTTCTGGGTCTTGTCTCAAAAAAGATCTTAGTGCTCTTTGAAAGTCATAACCGATATCATCTTTAATTTGAACTTGTCCTACTCCATCTAGTTCATACTCAACAGGGTCTTCTGCTGTTAAAATATTAAGGTGTGGTTTTGATACTTCTTTTAAAATACTATAAAGAGTTGTTGTTTTACCTGATCCAGTTGGTCCAGTAACCAAAACAAGACCTTGTGTTCCATGAATTGCTTTTCTTAAATTCTTTAAATCTTGTTCTTCAAAGTTTAATTGCTCTAGACTAATATCACCTGCGTCTTTATTTAAAACCCTCATTACTATTCTCTCATTAGTAGCAGTAGGTAAAATTGAAAGACGAAGATCAACTACTTTTCCATCAATTTTAAAAGGGATTGCACCATCTTGTGGTAGTCTTCTTTCTGCAATATCCAATTTACCCATAATTTTAAAACGAGTTACAACAGCTCCATAGTTGGAGTGTAAAAATTTTGCAAAATGTTCTTGTTCTGTCAAAATACCATCATTTCTGTATCTTACTCTTGATGAAAATCTAAATGGTTCTATGTGAATATCAGAAACTCCTGATTTAATTGCTTCTGCAACAACTGCTGTACTAAATTTAATAACATCAGACTCGTTCTCAATTGCTTCTATTTCTTCCTCTGGACTTTCGTCTAAAAGTTCAGCACTTTCATCAACATCGTAGTCAAAAGTTTTAGTCTTTTCTTTTTGCTCATTGGCTTGTTGAATATTTTGAATAGTAGTTTCTCCATCTTTTGATATTGCTTCTATAAAATTAGAAATTTGAGATATCTTAGCACCATGTAGCTCAATTTCTTTTTTGGTAATTGTTTTTAGATTTCTCATTAAACTTAGTTTAGAACTATCTGGTATTGCTATATGAAGAATATTGCCATCAATTTTAAAAGGAGCAATAAAATTCATATTAATATAATTAGAAGGCAGAATTGTTTTTAATTCATCTGTAATTATGATAGTTGATAAATCAATCACTTCTAGTGATTGCTCGTTAATTAATAAATCTAAAATTTTATCTTCGTCAGTTAGTTCTAATTGGAATACGGCTTCTAATTGGGTTTTATTCTCATCAGAAGATATTTTTTTAATATCAGCTAAATCTTTTCCAGAAATAACATCTTGATCAATAAGAATGTTAATTAAATTAACTTCAGCTTCTCTACTTATATTTGTCATTATAAAATTCTTGGCGCTATAAATACCAATAACTCATCTAAGTTATCAGATGATGATTTTCCTTTAAACAAATTTCCAATCACTGGCATATTTCCAATACCTGGTGTTTGATCTTTTTTATTCGCAATCACATTTTTTTTAATTCCACCAATAACAACTATATCTCCATCTGCAACCAAAAGTTTTGTTACAATTTCCATTTTATTAATCGGAGGTTCGTTTCCATCACCCGCTGATCTATTGGGTGAATCGTTATTAACTTTTATTGTTAACAATACATTTCCATCTCCAATTATACTTGGGGTAACTTCTAGTTTTAATGCTGCTTCTTTAAAAGATTTTGAAGTTGTTCCATCAGCTGTCGTTGTATATGGGATTTCTTCACCTTGTGTGACAGATGCGGACTGATTATCAAGTGTAAATATTTTAGGGTTTGAAATTGTTTTACCCATTCCTAACGATTCAAGAGCTGTGATCTCGGCTTTTAAAACTGCTGAACCTGTTTTTTTCAAAATACCAATACCACTTGTGGCACTCCCTACACTAAAATCAGTTATCTGATCAAAACTTTGTTGTAACCCAGCTGTTGTATCACCAGATCCAGCTGAACCTGAACTACCATCTGCACCTGAAACACCACCTGAAACATTTCCTCTTCTGTTATAGTATCCACCAAGTTTTGTCCCCAAAGCTCTTTCAAAGTCTGAGTTTGCCTCAACAATAAAAGCTTCTATTAAAACCTGCTTAGTTCTCACATCAATTTCTCTAATTACTTTATCAACTACGTCTAAATCTTTTTCTTTTCCTCTTATAATTATAGATCTAGTAGTAACTTCTTCTGTTATTTGTATAGGGCTATAATTACTTTCGCCACCAGTAGTAAATAATTCATCTAAAGTTTCTTTAGCTTGAGCTGGGCTTATATAATAAAGTCTAAATATTTCAGATAATATTGGTTCAACACTATCTTCAAGTTCTACTTTTTTCTTTAAAGCAGATGCTCTTGTTGACTTATATTCTTCTTGAGAGGTTAGATTTTCTGGTGAATGAATTCTAATTAAATTACTTGTAATATCAATATCTGAGGCATAATTTTTCATATCTAATAGAGCTTGAAGAGCTTTATCCCAAGGAACATCAACTAATTCTGCTGAAATTGCACCAGCAACCTCATCTCCTACCATCATGTTAATCTCTCCAATCTTGCCCATTAATTTCATTGTTTCTTTAAAATCAAGATTTTGGAACTTAAGAGTTATTCTTTGTTTTAATTTTGGATATTTATCAGAAATTATTAAATAGTTTCTTTGTTTTTCAGATGAAATTTTTTTTCTTTTTCCTAATTTTCTAGTGTCTCCATCTATAGGTTTTGGTCCCATGTCTAATGTTTTTGCTATTTCTGACTGACCTGTCTTTCTAATATCATCCTTAATTAACGGTGTGTTATGTTTAAATGGTTTATTATACTTAGAATTAGCACACCCATTTAAAACTAGTGCAATGGTAATCAAGGATAATATTGAGAGGTACTTTTTAATATTCATTTGCCTCTCTTATTTGATTGTTAAAATCGATAATTATATAGCTCTTATCATTTTTTTCAAAAATTGCTTCTGTAATCCTTAAATCAACTAATTTAATTTTTCCAAGAAATTGGCCTATTGTTAAATTTATAAACTCGCCACTAGAGTTAACTAAAGATATGTAGCTATGATCTTTGCCAGATATTAAACCTGCTAACTTAAAATTATACAAACTCATTACATCTTGAGCTTCATCTTCTGGAATATTCGTGTTAACACTTGAGGATGCTTCATTTCCTGCAAATGGATCATTTAATGGAACTTCTTCATCGTCCACGTTATTTTCTAAATCTTTTATAACCTCTTTAACTTTTTCTACTACCTCACCATGATTATCAGCATAAGAAATGTTGAACGAGAAAAATCCAAAAACTAAAATCATTAATATCTTAAAAAAATTCATCTGGAAGTCCTACTATGGTTAAGTTTCCTCTTGCAATTATAGCTCCGGTTGTACTCTGTTGTACAATACTTATCATCTCTTTGTCAAAATTTAACATTTTTTTAGATTTAGAGATATCCCTTTTAAATTTAATATAACCTAAAAAATTACCCGTTATTTCATATTCAACGGGAATTTTATAATAAGAGACATCTTTTAAATTTAAATTTGCCTGTTTAACTTTGCCACTCTTAAGAACTGGCTTAGGTTCTTTTTTTTCAATTTTTGAAATCACTAAACCATTTACAGCAGCAAAACGACTTAGACTTAAATATAAATCTTCAACTTCTGCTTTAGAATGAAACAAGCCAGAAGAATTTTTATATTCTGGAGTAATTTTCTTAATCTTAGTTTTCATGGAAGCAATTTCATTATTGAAAGTCAAAATTTCATTTTCTTTTAAAATTTTATCTTCGTATTGTGCTTTCTTTTGATCAACAATTGGATTTAAAACTGCGTAATAAATAATCAAAAAAAGAATTATTGCGAAAAAACCAATACCAAATTTAATATAGGTTTTTTTATCTACTCCAGCTAACTTTTCTTTAATGTCAGCCATGTTTAAATTTTTTAAATCTATATTTTTTAAATCCATTAACTTTTCTCCAACACACAAGCTATTCTAAAAGCCTTCATAGCGATTTGGCCAGCTTGTTGATTTGGTAAACTCATACTTGCAAGTGTAGCTTGCGATATAAGTTTCTTACCATTAAGATTGTCTATTAATTTTAGAATGTCTTGATCACTATACGCCTCGCCTTCAATAATTACTAGATCAGAACCATTATATTCAACTGATTTAAATCTAACTCTTTTTGGCACAGACGAAGCAACTTGAGCTAACACTCTAAAGCTTATTGTTTTATTAGAAAAAATTGATCTACTTAATTTTAATGATTTATTAATTTTACCTAATTCTTTGGCAACTTTATTTTTCTCCATGACCTTAAGTTCATGTTGCGCGATTACCTGATCATAACCGTCTAATTTTTTATTTATGGTATTGATCTGCCAAAACGCCAAACCAAATAAAACTATATAAATTATACCAACAACTCCAACAATTCCTTTGAATGCAAAGTTAGAAAATACTTTTGCTTTTTTTTGAGCAATCATATTATCACGATTAGGAAGTAGGTTGATATTTTTTACAGCTGTTACAAATTTAAAGTAACCAAACACGTCCAGCTTTCTAAATGCAAGACCAATTACTGATGCAAAGTAAGACCTGTTGTCATACTTAACATTTTCTTCAAGTTGAGCTGGAACTTTAATTTCTTTAATTGGATCAAATAAATTAAATCCAGTATTAACTAAATTTTTTCTAAAACTTTCAAGATAACTATTTACATTATCTAAATTTGATACTACTCTTAAATTTCTAATTCTTTTTTCGTACTTTGTTTCAAAATCTTGGATAGCTTGTTTTACTTGTGTTGTGTATCTTCGAACTAAAGCATCCATCTCTTCCTGGTTATCAGATAATTTAAGAGTATTCCGATCTGCTGATCTTATAAAAATATCTGTGATGATTGGATTGTTTTCATATAAAATCATTACATAGTTTTCATCTAAACCAAATTCTAAAATGGCTGTTAAATTTGCATCTTCTATTGATCCTGAAATTTGATTAGTTTGGTCTACGGCAGACTTTAGAGCAAAACATTTAACATCTATAATAACAGCGTTTAACCCACCTTTTTTAATGATTGAAGTATAGCTATTAATGTCAGACAATTTTGAAGCAACAAATAAAATATCCATAGTATTTGCTTTTTCATCTCTATTGATTACTTGATGAAATATTGAATAGTCAGCCAAATTATCTGTTAATTGAACTAAGTTTTCCCATAAAGAATCTGTTTCTATTGCTTTTTTTAATTCCTCATCACTTAATAAAGGTGCAGTCACTACCCTAATGATTGCGCTTGTAACCGGTATAGCGATTGCAGCATTGGTGGTTGAAATTTTAGATTTTAATAATGCAACTTGTAACTGCTCACCTACTAGATCAGGATTATCTAAAACTGTTCCACCTTCAGGCATACCTTCAACTTTATGAACAAAAAATTTATCTAAAACCCATTGATTGGATTTATTAGATGACAATTGTGCTAATCTTATTTCGTCAGGGGTTAATTCAACCCCAACTATTTCTTCACCTAAGGCAGCTTGCTTTCCAATTCTATTTTTTAAGAACTTATCAAAAAAACCACTTTTCTTTTTTTTAACACTTGTAGGTGGTGCTGGAACCTGTCCTTCTTTGCTCTTTTTTTTAAATAGATTGCTAAAAGGGTTTTTCATTTTTATATAATTTTAAAACAGCTACAAACAATTAATAGTGCCTAAATTTAACTAAATCAACTATAACTCGAACTAATCAAACTAGGTTTTTTTAAATATAAATATTTGAAAAATCTTAAAGATAAGATACACAACTTTATAATTAGATTATGTTCGAAAAATTAGAAGAATTAGCAAAAAATAATAAAAAAATTTCTGACTTTCATATCAGGGCTGGATCCCCTCTAGCTTATCGGCAAACTGGTGAGATTTTTATGGTTCAAGAAGTTTTAGTTAAACCTCAAGATCTTAAAGACCTGCTTTCAATGAACTGTAACGAATCAGAACTAGAAAAATTTGAAAATACACATGAGCTTGACTCAGCTGTTATGCTAAGTGGGTTAAGATTTAGAGCAAATTTTTATAAAACGATTAATGGTCCTGCTGCAGTTTTAAGAAGAGTTGAAAGTAAAATTCCTGATATGGGTCAATTTGATTTACCTCAATCACTTTATGACATTGTTGATTTTCATAAAGGATTAGTTTTAGTTACAGGACCAACAGGATCTGGAAAGTCAACCACACTTGCAGCGATAGTAAATGAAATTAATAAGACCAAAACAGCAAATATATTAACAGTGGAAGATCCAGTTGAATTTATACACCATGATAATAAAAGCATTGTTTCTCACAGAGAGGTTGGAAAACAAACCCAGTCTTTTGCAAACGCATTAAAAGCAGCATTAAGAGAAGACCCTGATGTAATTTTAGTTGGAGAGATGAGAGATTTAGAAACTGTTAGTCTTGCATTAACTGCTGCGGAAACTGGTCATTTAGTTTTTGGTACACTTCATACAAGTGGAGCTCCTGCAACAATCAATAGAATTATTGATGTGTTTCCACCTGAGCAACAAGAACAAATTAGAGCACAAATTTCTACATCATTAAAAATGGTAGTAACCCAAAGATTGCTCAAAACAAAAGATGGCGCAGGAAGAGTAGCTGCTTTTGAGGTTATGAAATGTACTCCACCTATCCAAAACTTAATTCGTGAAGCAAAAATTCATCAGATCCCGAGTATAATGCAAACTTCTGTAAGAGATGGTATGATAACGATGGAAAAATCATTAGAAGAATTAGTGAAAAATGGGAAGATAGATCCAGGTGCTGCAAGATCAGGACATTAAAGGTTTTACACTTTTAGAATTATTAGTAGTCGTCGTTCTTATTTCAATCATAACTGCAATAGGTATTCCAAATTTTAGTAGCTGGAAAAAAGATAGAGAAGTAAGAGTGGCTTCTGAAAAAATTGCTAGTGTTTTATCTGGGGTGAATTCTCAAACAAAAAGAGGTTCTTATCCTTACGTACAAATGTTTATTAATTCAAATGTAACTATTGTTGGAGCTACCGGAAGTTATCAAGGAACTATTATTATGGGTAGAGGGATGACAAAAACAAACTTATCTACTAATCTTAATTCTGGTAAATTTCCTAATTGTGATATGACTTTAAATCCAGGATCAGGTTCGTGGGAAAACCCAACTTTTAATCATGAATTAAAGAATATTTATCTAAATTTTACAGGATCAAATGGCATCTGTTTTTCAGCAGATGAAACTTATTATGCCGTCAAAGGCAACCTTGCAGGCAATAAAAATATAAATTTAGATCAAGGAACAACTGACAGTTATATAATTGTTTGCTCCTCTCATGACGCTCAAACAGCAGGTAAATGTGATACAAGCAAACCAGGTTTAAAAAAACCAGCTTATTTGATAGAATGGTCGAGATTTGGTAATATAAGAAAGTATAAATGGAGCGGAAGTGATTGGACTAGATAATATAAAAAGAAGAGCAAACGAAAAAGGTATTACCATTTTAGAAGCATTGGTTTCGACTGCAATTATTGGAATTGGTTTTGTTGCAATTTTTCAAATGGTTCAATACGCTGTTAGATCTATCGATGTTTCAGGTGAAAGAACTAAGATGAGTTATCTAGTAGGTATGGTCGCTGAGGATATTATTTCAGATAAAGACAGTAAAAATGCCAGTAAAAAAGGTTTTATAGAAAATTTAATTGATAATAAAAACTCCAAAAATGAGTCCTGGGTTATGGATACCTGCAAGGATAAACCCGCAGCTAAAAATAATTATTCAAATGCATATCAAAATAAAACTCAAAAATGGGAATTCAGATTTGCCAAAGATAGAGTGAAATGTGTTTCAAGTGGAAATGCTGGAGCAACAAATGACACTAAAGCATTAAAGGTTTTTGATATCTGTAATAATCAAGTATCAGGAAAAAATTGTAGTTACAGAAATGTAGATGTTCCCTCAGCTATATATGAAGAACTATATATAGGAAAAATGGAAGCCAAAATGAATAATGGTAATAAAATTAAATATTTATATTTTCCAATTAAGTAAATGAAAAAAAATAAAAATTCGATATCTGGAATAACTTTAATTGAAATATTAATTGGTATTGTCATCTCAATGATCATGATGGGTGCGATGTTCACATCTTATACGGTTGTAAATAATTCATATTCTCAAGTGAGTGATAAAGCTAAAATTTCTCAATCAGCGAGAAATCTAGTTGGAATGTTGGTTAGAGATGTGCGAATGGCAGGGTTTAAATATTTTAATGATACAATTAAAGAAGATGCAAACGAGCATATCCCAATAAAAATTACTAAGAGCACAAACTTTAATCAAGCATGTGATCGAATTGATATTGTTTATGGAGATGTGGTTTTTGATGCATCTAAAAATCCAAAATACACTTATGAGCGATTTAAAGTTAGTTACTTTTGTGAAAAGTCAAAAATAATAGACAAAGCAAAGTCAAGTAGTGCTGGAAACATTACAATTGATGCTTTTGCAGTATATAAAGAAAAAAAAAAATGGGATGGATCAAGATGGTTAGATCCAGACACAGATCTTCGGCCTGGCACCTCAGCTAAAGATGAAAGAACTTATAGTAAAGAAAAGGTAGTAGATTTTGTTCAAGATTTAGTTTTTCATGCAATTGATGAAAATGGTAAGTTAATCTCTCCTCCTCCAACTGCAACTAATGCTACCAAAGATTTTGTATATAAAATAAAGACTGTTGATGTAGCTCTTACTAAGAGATCTAGGAAAGAATTTTTTAGAGATGCGAAATCAAGATCTGTTAAATCATTAGAAGATTCATCTAGAGATATTTCAAAAAATGATAAGTATTTAAGAGAAGCTATAATTATATCTGCCAATACAAGAAATTTAGGCCTGCAATGAGAAATTCTGAAAAAGGTTTTGCTTTAATTTTATCTTTGGTGCTTTTACTTGCAATGTCACTAATGGGTGGTGCTTTAATTGTAATGTCTGCAGGTGATCACAAAAGCAATAATAGTAGCGATAATTATCAACAAACATTTTACGTTGCTGAAACCGCATTAATACAAGGAGAAAAATATATTCTCAATCAATTTTTGGGACCTTGGGACACTAAAACAAATGCTAGGGACCTAACCAAAAAAAATATGCCTCCAAATCAAACGACTGTTTACGATGGAGCTATGACAAAAGTAAATTATGGAAAGAAAGCTCCTTACAAGGTCTATGATCCAAATACTAATAAAGAGTGCTACAATAGTTTTGTCGGTTTTGACCGTAAAACATTTAAAGTAGTAGCAGCTGAAAGCTGGAATTTTGGTAAATTACTTTACGACTCTAATATAAACAAAGGTACCCAAAAAGAAGTTGTAAAAGAAAAAGAATATCTAGATAAATACTACTTTGAATATTTTATAACCCAAGTAGGTGCGGCACCTTTTAGGGGAACGGGTACCAGTGTTTCGTTAGGTGCAAATAATACTGGAAATGATGGTATGGCATATAGAGTTTATGCTTGTGGTATTAGTTATGGTACTCCAATTCAAATAGTAACCCTTGAAAGTTTGGTTATTTTACCAAAATAAACTTTTTAATCTTAAAAATATTTAAAAATATAAATCTACCTTGGGTGGTAGAAAATTATTAATTTTTATGTTTTAATATAATATATAAAGTAAAAATGAAAAGAATCATCCTAACTTTAATAACATCAGTTCTTTTAGGCTCATCAGGAGCTTTAGCTGAGTGTAATTTTATTATTAATATAGGTGACAAAAAAACAAAAATTGTAGAAAAATTTGCAGAACCAATGCCTATGTTTCAAGGTCAATTTGTATTGCCAATTCATTCTAATGAATTATGTCCTAATGATAAATTAAGTAACGATATTGTGGTTGAATATGTATTTTTAGGTGACCTAGAAAACTCGAGATTAGCTGCAATTAGAATGGTAGTTTTTAACGATGACAAGAACTCAATTAGCAATCAATTGTTATTGATGAACTATGCTAAAAAAGTTTATGGTAATTTTGATACTGGCAACAACCCAAAAGCTTTCAATAACTTTAAAGTATGGGATAAAAATCAAAAAGTTATAGTTTATAAAAGAATGACCAATGATGAAGAAATAATTGAAGAAGAATTGTATATTTCAAATAAAGAATACGATCAAAAGCTAGGTGAATTTTATAATCAGCTTGAAATGGATGCATTAAAAAAGGATTTAAATTAATATGAATTTTAAAATGCTTTTAATTAAAATTTTATTTTTAGTTTTAATTTGCGTAAGCAATGTATTTGCTAAAGCACTTCCACCTGGTTCAGGAATTGGTGATGTTCCAGCTAATGTATTAATCCTTTTAGATAAATCAGGAAGTATGTCTGCAAGAATGACCAGTGGTGCTGGAGTTTATTACCCGGAGTCAACTGCCTTCGATAGCAACGGCGATGTTTATACTGGGCAATATTCCACTTATGGTATTAAAAAATTTACATACTCAAATAGCACTGTTGACACAACCTTTGGCACCAATGGTCTCTACAGAGGTACAGGGAATTGTAGATCATATTACCCAAGATCAATGAAGGTTCATAATGGATACCTGTATGTTAACTCATACTCTATGAGAAGAATATTTAGAATTAACTTAAGTAATGGTGTTTGTGACTGGAATAAATCAGCAAACTATTCAAACACTTTAGATATTCAAAACAATATTTTATATTCTTTAAATCGAAATGGAGTTGTAGTTAGAAATTTATCAACTAATACAGATATATCTTGTAGTTTTAGTGGAGATCTACAAAACCAGGGAACACGTGCATATGGTATGGCAGTTGATCATACTGGTAACAATATGTACCTACAATATTATAGATATTTATACAGATTCGAAATCCAAGCTAATAAATGTCCTAAAACTAGTTACGCATCAAGGTGGAAGAGTAGCCCCTTTTCCACTTTTTCATTTGGAATGAAAGCCCACCCTACTGATGACAAAATTTTGTATGGTACAAGCTATTATTCTCACAGGTTACACAAAGTAACATTTAATTCAGCAAAAACATCTATTACATCAAACACTCATGTTGGAAGATGTTGTACAGGCGCATCATCAACTTCAAATGTTAGAATGTATTACCCAAGAAACATAGATATTGACACTGCTAATAATAGAATTGCAGTTGCTGATTACTATAAAAATTCTCTTCAATTTTTTGATTTAAACTTAGGTTTTATAAAGGAAATAGGAGGTTCAGCTGGCACTAGAATGACAGGTGCACATGAAGCACTAAAAGCAATTGTAACCGATTCTTCTTTAACCTCAGGGGTTAACTTTGGTTTCGGATACTGGTCATGGGGGGGAAGTCCTGGTTTTAGAAGTTGGAGTGGAAATATTACTACAGGTACCGCTTCACCTTGCAATAGCAGAGCATGTATAAAAGTAAGAGCACACAAAGGAGGTGCTGCAAGAATTAATTCAATTGTATCTTCTGTAAGTCCTGGTGGTGGAACGAACGCTCGAGATTGGGCTATACAAGCTCAACAATATTATTTGCACTCAAGTTTATCTCCGATTGATAAAAATCTAACTTGTCAAAATAGTTATGTGTTAGTGATAGGTGATGGTTATTGGGGAAATCATAGTTCTGCAAAAACTATTGTAAAAAAACTTTTATCACAACACGGTATTAAAACTTTTACTGTTGCATATGGGAGTGGACTATCAGGCTCAGGTATTAACAACTTTAGAGACATGGCAAAAGCAGGTGGAACTAATGATGTAATAATCGCAAGTACTGCTGCTTCATTAAAAACTCAGTTAAAAGCCGCAATATCACAAGTAATTGCATCTAAATTATCTTTTACAGCACCAGCAATTACCGCAACTATTGAAAAAGGTGGATCATTGTATCAGGCTCAATTTGATTATGTTCAAAACGCAGAATGGCAAGGAACATTAAAACGAACAGCTATTAATTCATCAGGTGTCGTGGATCCCAACGATAAAGGAAATTGGAGTGCAGCTGATAAACTACCAACACCTGATAAAAGAAAAATTTGGACAATACTAACAGGAGTAGATTACAAAACTGACTATAATAATTTAAAAGATACCAATTGGAAAAAAATAAATGATTTATTTCAATTAACGAACAATGAAGTTTCCGAGTATCATTCAAAAACTTCTTCAACTGCTCGACCACAAAACACGATAAGATGTGCTAACGCAGCAGGTGTTGCTGATGGAAACGAAGATGATATTAAGGGTTTAATTAATTTTATCAGAGGTGAAGATTATTTTGATTACGATGCAGATTGTAAATTAACTGAAAAAAGAGATAATCCTTTAGGAGATATATATCACTCTGAACTTGTAGTTGTTGGTGCACCAAGTGCAGATACTTCTTTTGTATCGACTAACCAAGAAGCTTATTGGAGATCAATTAATAACTATCAAGATTTTCAAAAACAGTATGCTAATAGAAAAGAAGTTATTTATGTTGGTGCAAATGATGGATTGTTACACGCATTTAGTGCGGCTGACGGTATTGAACAATGGGCTTTTGCTCCCCCATTCATAGTTCCTTCTTTTCCTTTAATGGTTAATCAAAATTTAAATAGACCTGGTAAAGGTGGATCAAATGCTATTTTTGGTGTCGATGGTTCACCCGTTGTACATGACATGTATTTTAAAAGTGCACTAGATAGCTCCTCTAGATGGCACACTATATTATTTATACCTTACGGAAGAGGTGGGGCTGGTTTTTCTGTACTAGATATTACAGATCCATTAAAGCCATTACATTTATACTCTATATATAATGACACAATTCAACATCAAGTTCATGTTGTTGATCATAATGCAAATTATTCTTCGTATGGTTATATAGCAAGATCATATGCCTTAAGCTCGTTATCAGAAGCTATTGGAGCTAAACAAAATGAAGAGATGTCATCAGGAAGTCAAACTTGCAACAGCACTTTAGTTAATGGCCTTCCTCAGGATAGATGTTTCAAATCTAAAACTTGGACTTTCCCAGTTCAAGGAATAAGTAAAGGTGACTTAACTATTACTAAAGATGGAAAAAATTATACGAAGTTTAGTGTCTCTTCAAACTCTAATGGAGATACAGTTTTAACTTTTGCGCATGATATAACTTATTATGGTTGGGATGCTTGTGCTGGTGTTTCTGGAACATGTAATACTACAAGTACAGATATTGGTTTCACGATTAAAGCATCATCAAAAGCAACTGGAGTTCAAACTCAACCCGAGTATGACTATAGTCAATTAGGAGAAACTTGGTCTTCTCCAAGAATCTTCAGATTACCAACAGATGGTGCAAAAGATAAAGATATTAAAGATGATAGATATGTTGCTGTAATGGGTGGTGGTTATGGTACTCAGTTTGAAGGAGTTGGAAATGCTTTATTCTTAATTGACCTTGAAGACATAACTCTTCCAGGAAGTATTGAAAAAGTAATTGAAGTTGAAGATAGCCCTGCAAGTGACATTGTTAATTCTACACCAGGAACTACTGTTGTAGTAACACCTGATACTGCCAGAGGTTTAAACTTCACAGGTGCTCTAGTTTATTTAAATGACTTTGAGGGTAAGATTACTAAATTTAATTTAACTAACATGGCAACTGATAATTCTGGTAAAAAAATAAATCTTTATGATAATACAACTTTGTTTTGGGCAGGATCTACAAAATCAAATGGTAGATATATGTATCATTCAATGGATGCAGCTATTGGTGGAGCCACTAACTCACTTTGGTTATACGCTGGAACAGGTGACTATGAGAGAATAGCAGATAGAAGTACCGGTGTTCAAAATTTATTATTAGGAATAAAAGATGAAAATTATCCATTCTTTAAAGATGTCGATGGTGTAACTGAACCAACACCCGCAAAAGATATGAGTGATTTAACTGAATGTAAAAATGTTACAAAAGATACTTCAGGTGCGAACTGTCCACAATCTGCAGACATAGGTTGGTATTCAACTTTAAAAGATTATAAAAAAGTAACCGCACCCCCTACTGTTAGTAGAGGAGTAGTTTATTTCCCACTTTACAAACCATCTTCTTCTGTAAACTCCTGTAGCTTAGGGGATGCTTTAATTTGTGGCTTAGATGATGAATGTGGAACTAATATTTCAGGGCAGCTTGGTAAAAATTTAGGATCTAAAGCAAGTTATGTATGTAAATATGTCGGTCAGGGTGTATTGTCAAAAATTGTTACATTTGGTGGTAAATTGTTTGCAAATATCGCTGGTCAAGCAGACTGTGATGCAATCACAGATGCTAAAAAGAAAGCAGAGTGTAAAAATAAAACTGACTTAGTCCAAATAGACTCAGCTATTGGAGATGTTTCAACTTACAGAAGTTCTTGGCGACACAACTATTAGTTTAATTAAATAAACTCATTTTAGGTTATTTTTTTAATACTTTTGATACTATTTATTATATCAATAAATATGCAAAAATTTTTCCTTTCGTTAATGATCTTTATTTTTTCAACAATAAATGTTCAAGCTGTAACTTTTCAAACTTATGATGAATTGTTTGAATGTGTTGAAACTCATAATACTTTTTTTGGTTATAAAAAAAATCTCAAAAGTTGTTTTGAAAAAAAAGGGATTACTATTGAAGATGATAGTTTAAAATTAATAAAAAAAGATAATGGAATAATTGAAGATATAATTGATCTTGATTTACCAAAAGAAAGCACAATTAAAAAACCAAAGAGAAAACTTAGTGATCTTTTAAATGATATATTTAAACCTGACTTAGAAAAAATACAGGAAAAAGAAAATATATTTAATAAACCCTCTGCATTATCAGGAGATTATAAAGAAGCAAATTTTTCACTTAACAATAAAGATTTTAAAGATTTAAATAAATATATCAAATCAAATCCTGAGAGTATCTATTCATTAACTGAAGATATTAATATTTTAACTTATAAAAATAATTACTTGTCTGAATTTAAAAGACAGGAACTGCTACTCAATATTTATAACACATTTGATGTTGCAATATTAGCATCTAAAGTTCCTCCTCCAAAAACATCGACTGGTATCGGAGGTAGTGGAGGAATAGGTATAGCTGCTATTGGACTTGCTGCTGCAGCTGGTGGTGGTGGTGGAGGTGGCGGTGGAGTTGGTGGATCTACTCCTACATTATCTTTTGCAGTTTCATCCACAGCAGTAGGTGAGTGTGATTCTAATGTTACTATTACTGCTAACCTTACGGCAGCACACAGTTCTAATGTTGCAGTTGCATGGACTGTTGGAGGCACTGCAACACAGAATACTGATTATACTCTTACATCTACGTCTCAAACTATTGTCGCTGGAGCAACCTCAGGATCAATAACTTTAGATCCAACTAATGATACAACTGTAGAAACTTCTGAAACTGTAACTTTAGCCGCAACTGTTACTGCTGGTGGTGTTTCAACAACAGGAAATACTTCTACAACAATTACTATTCATGATTATGTTTTAAAATGTAATGCAACGGCCTTTACAGTTGGTACTACAAGTGAACAAAATACTATTATAGGAAGGTCTTCATGGACATCAGTAAATGGACAAAGTGGTACCGTGCATCCTTATGAACTAGTAAATTTACATAAAGCTCATTCTTTCACATCTGGTTCAACTACTTTAACTGGTAATGGCCAAACTGTTTACGTGATGGATGATGCAATGCATAATAACCACGACTCTTTTTCAGGCAAAACTGTAACGATGTTGGATACTCCATCGGTATCGAATAGCACTGCTCAACATGGGACACACGTTGCAAGTATTATATCTGGGGTGGTTGGTGGTTCGACACACGGAGTTGCTCCTGATGCAGACATAGTTTTCTCTACTTTTTCTGATAATGGTACAAATCAAGCAGCAGACATCGATACTGCAAGAGCTACTCATTCTGCAATAGCAATGAATAATAGTTGGGGATATAGTGATGGTTGGAATGGTAGTGCCTTTACAAGTTCTGTAACTTGGGCAGAGTTATTATCTGATGCTAATGCAGCTGGACGTAATATTAGGCAGGAATTAAATAATTCAAGTATGAGTGTTTTTGGTTCTCATACCTCAACTTGGATTACAGCAATGGATAATTTTCAAAATAGTGGCGTTGTAATTTGGGCAAGCTCAAACTATGTGAGTGACACTGATGTAAGTTTTTTAGCAGCATTGCCTGCGTATTTTAATGGAACAGATGACTCAGTAGATTTATCAGATGCGTGGTTGTCAGTGATGTACGCTGATTATGTGGGTTCATCCACAACTATTTCATCAACATCCGACCTTGATAGAAAAGGTAATCCATGTGGTGCAGCTAAAGAGTGGTGTTTAGTTGTTGATGATTATTCAATTGGAGCCGCTGGATATATTGACTCAGGTGGCACTAGTCAATATAGCACTATAAGCGGCTCTTCTATGGATGCACCTCAAGTTGGAGCAA
>ERZ802822.1086-NODE-1086-length-17824-cov-23.041359_pt1 | contig 17824 bp, 18 predicted proteins | sample MGYA00345649_ERZ802822 | MGnify/ENA primary metagenome ERZ802822 (study PRJEB30503, sample SAMEA104212359) | marine metagenome | biome: Westerlies Biome; feature: [SRF] surface water layer (ENVO:00010504) within the epipelagic zone...; material: water...
CCAAGGTCTTCAAGTTTAACATTTTCAAGTTTAATTCCTAAGTCTTGAGAAATTACTTGGCCACCAGTTAGTATAGCAATATCTTCAAGCATAGCTTTTCTTCTATCACCAAATCCTGGAGCTTTAACAGCAACAACTTTTAATCCACCTCTTAGTTTGTTTACAACTAATGTAGCCAACGCTTCTCCCTCAACATCTTCAGAGATTATCATTAAAGGTCTACCTGATTGTACAACAGCTTCTAATAAAGGAACCATTGGTTGTAGGTTAGTTAATTTACTTTCGTGTAATAAGATATAAGGATTGTCTAACTCAGTTGTCATCTTATCACTGTTAGTGATAAAGTATGGAGATAGATAACCTCTATCAAACTGCATACCTTCAACAACATCTAACTCAGTTTCAATTCCTTTTGCTTCTTCAACAGTAATAACACCTTCGTTTCCAACTTTTTGCATTGCTTTTGCAATCATTGTTCCGATTTCCTTATCACCGTTTGCAGAAATTGTTCCAACTTGAGCAATTTCATCACTATCTTTAACTTTTTTAGCAGAAGCAATTAAGTTTTCTTTTACGTTTTCTACAGCTGCATCAATTCCTCTTTTAACATCCATTGGATTCATGCCAGCAGTAACATACTTAATTCCTTCTTTAACAATAGCTTGAGCTAAAATAGTTGCAGTAGTTGTACCATCACCAGCTTCTTCATTGGTTTTGCTAGCAACTTCCTTAACCATTTGAGCACCCATGTTTTCAAATTTATCTTCAAGATCAATTTCTTTAGCTACAGAAACACCATCTTTAGTTATTCTTGGTGCACCATAAGATTTGTCCATTACAACATTTCTTCCTTTGGGACCCAAAGTAACTTTAACGGTATCAGCTAAAATATTGACACCTCTCATCATTGCCGCTCTAGCTTCAGCGTCAAATTTAATTATTTTTGCCATTTTACTTTCTCCTTTAAATTAAATTATTTACCTGAAATACCCATAATGTCAGACTCTTTCATTATGCTGTATTCTTTACCATCAATTTTGACTTCAGTTCCTGACCATTTGCCAAATAAAACTTTGTCACCAACTTTAACATCCATTGGAATTAACTTTCCATCTTCTGTTTTTGCACCACCACCAACAGCAACTACTTTACCTTCTTGAGGTTTTTCTTGGGCTGTATCTGGGATAATTATTCCACCAGCAGTTTTTTCGCTGCTGTCTAAAACTTCGATTAATACTCTGTCATGTAACGGTTTAAACTTCATAAATTCTCCTTTTAAATATGGAACTCATATAGATACTGCCTTAGCTATTTCAAGATAAGATAAGTAATAAGTTACTAAAAATGCTAGGAAATTGAAGATTTTATGGGTTATACCTTAAAATATGACTAAAAATATAGATATTGAGGGTTTAAGCTCAATTGCTGATAATTATGATCTTTTTTATATAGATCTATGGGGTGTTGTTCATAATGGGATAACACTAAATGAAAAAGCAATCATAGTGCTAAAAGAGTTATTAAAAATGAAGAAGGATTTTGTTCTTTTAACTAACGCACCAAGACCAATCCAACCCGTTAAAATATTTTTAGAAAAAATGGGAATGAGTAAAGAAATTAGAGAACACGTCTTTACCTCAGGTGAAGCAGCTCTTAATTATCTTAAAAAATTTTATTCTTTAGAAAAATTTTTTCATATAGGACCACCTAGAGATTTTGATTTATTTTATAACTTTAAAAATTATAAATCAGAGGATCTTGATAATAGTAAATACTTATTATGTACTGGTTTATTTGATGATCATGATACAGATTTAAACTTTTATAAAGAATTGCTTGAAAAACAAATTAGCAAAAAAATGATTTGTACAAATCCTGATTTAATAGTTGATAAAGGAGATAAAAGAGAGTTGTGTGCAGGATCAGTTGCAATGGTTTTTGAAAAAATGGGTGGTGAAGTTATTTACTTTGGTAAACCATACCCTGAAGTTTATAATCAATCTTTTGATAACAATAACAAAAAAATTTTATCTATTGGAGATAATTTAAATACAGATATTAAAGGTGCAAATCTTCTAAATTATGACTCTCTATTAATATCTAATGGTATTCATAAAAATGAAATAAAAGATAAAGGAATTGATGAGATATCAAAACAATATGAGTCAATCGTTAATTATATGCAATCAGATTTAAAATGGTAAAATTATATCAAAATTTTGATTTAAAAAAAAATGATAAAGGGTCAATAATTTTAATTGGTAATTTTGATGGCGTTCATTTGGGACATCAAAAATTATTTAAACAGGCTCAATTCTATAAAAAAAAATATAATTTAAAAATTGGAGTAGTAAATTTTAATCCAATGCCAAAAATGTTTTTTAATCAATCTTTAAAAAATTTTAGACTTTCAAGTATAAGTCAAAAAATAAATTTACTAAATAATCAGAATGTTGATTTTATTATTACAAAAAAATTTGATAAAGTTTTTTCAAAAACAAAATCAATTAATTTTATTAAGAATATTTTATCCCAAAAACTTGACGCCAAATTTATATTTGTAAGTAACAATTTTAGATTTGGAAATAAAAGAGAAGGGGATGTTAAGCTACTGATTGAAAACGAAAAAAAATATAATTATAAAGTAGTTAAGCCAAAACCTCTTATAGTGAACCATAAGATAGTATCCTCCTCTTTAATTAGAGGCTTTTTAGAAAAAGGTTTTTTAGAAAAAGCCAATAAACTTCTAAATAGAAAATGGTCTATAGAGGGAGTTGTTCAAAAAGGTAGACAAGTTGGAAAAAAAATTGGTTTTCCTACATGCAATATAGATATTAAGGATTATATCTTGGCAAATCCTGGAGTTTATGCTGTTAAGGTTTTAAGAAAAAATAATTCTAGATATATAAAAGGAATAGCAAATCTTGGCTATAGACCCACATTTAATCAAAAAAAATTATTATTAGAGGTCCATTTATTTAATTTTTCTGGCAATCTTTATAATAAGTATTTATCAGTTGAGTTTTTAAAATTTATAAGAAGAGAAAAGAAATTTAAAAATGTTAATCAATTAAGAGCTCAAATCAAAACTGATTTAAGTATCGCAAAAAAAGCAAAATGAGCAATTCACAAATAAATCTTCCAAAAACAGCTTTTTCTATGAAAGCTAATTTACCAGTAAGAGAGCCTGAAATTTTAGAGTATTGGAAAAAAATAAATCTTTATGAAGAATTAAGGAGCTCTAGTAAGGGCAAGGAAAAATTTGTTCTTCATGATGGTCCTCCATATGCGAATGGCAACATTCATATGGGTACTGCACTAAATAAAATTTTAAAAGATATAATTGTAAAATTTCATCAAATGGATGGTAAGGACTCTATATATGTCCCGGGGTGGGATTGTCATGGTCTTCCAATTGAGTGGAAAATTGAAGAACAATATAAAAAAAATAAAAAAAATAAAAATGAAGTACCGATTGTTGAGTTTAGAAAAGAATGCAGATCCTTTGCTGAAAAATGGATAGAAGTTCATAAAACTCAATTTAAAAGACTAGGAGTTATTGGTGACTGGGAAAATTATTATTCAACAATGAGTTTTGATGCAGAAGCACAAATTGTAAGAGAGCTAGGTAAATTTTTAAAGGAAGGAAGTTTATATAGAGGTTTTAAACCCGTCTTATGGTCAACGGTTGAAAAGACTGCTCTTGCTGATGCTGAGGTTGAGTATCAAGATCATAAATCAGATACGATCTATACATCATTTCCTGTTAAGTCATCTAATATTAAGGAACTTGAGGGTAGTGAAATTATTATATGGACTACAACTCCATGGACAATACCTGCAAATAAAGCTTTAGCCTACAATGAAGCTCTTGATTATGTGTTGATAGAATTAAATGATGATGGTGATTTTAAAAATAGAAAAATAGTAATTGCAGAAGCTTTATTGGAATCAGTTATTAAAGATTGTTCAATAAAAGATTTTAAAGAAATAAAAAAATTTAAAGGTAAAGATCTTATTGGCACTATCTGCAATCACCCTTTTTTTAATTTAGGTTACGAACTTGAAATTCCGATGTTGGAAGCAAGGTTTGTTACAACAGAACAGGGAACAGGTATTGTTCATTGTGCACCAAGTCATGGTCCTGATGATTTTAATTTATGTTTGAAGCATGGAATTAAAGCCATTGAAACAGTCGATGGTGATGGAAAATATACAAAAAATGTTCATTTATTTGAGGGTAATCATATTTTTAAGGCTAATCCTATCGTTATTGAAAAACTGAAAGAACAAAAAAAATTATTAGCAAATGGGGAATTAGTTCACTCTTATCCACATTCATGGAGATCTAAAGCTCCGCTTGTTCATAGAGCAACACCTCAATGGTTTATATCCATGGAGAGTCACAAATTAAGAGATAAAGCATTAAAAGCCCTTGATGAAACTACTTTTTATCCTAGCAAGGGAAAAGAAAGATTGAAAGCAATGATAGAAACTAGACCTGACTGGTGTGTTTCTAGACAGAGAGTTTGGGGAGTTCCTCTTCCAATTTTTATTAACAAGAAAACGAAAGAAATCTTAGTTGATGATGAGGTTAATTTAAATGTTGCAAATATTTATGAAAAAGAAGGCTCAGACTGCTGGTTTTCAGACAATCCACAAAGATTTTTAGGCAAAAAATATAAGTCTGAAGATTATGATAAACTTAGCGATATAGTAGAGGTGTGGTTTGATAGTGGCTCAACTCACTCATTTGTTTTAGAAAAAAGAGAAGATTTAAAATGGCCAGCATCAATGTATTTAGAGGGATCAGATCAGCATAGAGGGTGGTTTCATTCATCACTTCTTGAATCTTGTGGAACCAGGGGTAGAGCGCCGTTTGAGTCTATTTTATCACATGGTTTTGTTGTAGATGGCAAAGGTTTAAAAATGTCAAAATCACTTGGCAATGTAATTGCTCCAGAAGATATTTTGAAAAAATATGGAGCTGATATTTTAAGAATTTGGGTGGCATCATCTAATTATGCAGAAGACCTAAGAATTGATCACTCTATTTTAGATCAACATGCTGATTCTTATAGAAAAATTAGAAATACATTCAGGTATTTACTTGGAAATCTAAATGACAACTTTGAAAAAATTGATTTAGATAAAATAGATATAACTCATTTGCCAGAACTAGAACAGTTCATGCTTCATAAGATATATTCATTAAACTCAAATTTTAAAAATTATTTTAATAATTATGATTTTCATAATTTATATAAAGAGCTATTAAATTTCTGCACCGTTGATTTGTCAGCTTTTTATTTTGATATAAGAAAAGATACTTTGTACTGTGATCCATTAGACTCAAAAAAAAGACAATCAACAATTTTATTATTAAATGTAATTTTAAATTCTTTATTAAAATGGTTTGCACCAATTCTTTCATTTACAACTGAAGAGATCTATAAATTACTTCTTGATGATAATAAAAGTATACATTTAGAACAATTTTTAAAATTTCCAGAAAATTTTAAAAACGATAAGCTTAATCAAAAATGGTTAGATCTTATTAAGATAAGAAATATATGCAATATTAGCATTGAAGAAAAAAGAGCATCCAAAGAAATTGGGTCAAGTTTAGAAGCAAAATTAGTAATAAATTTAGATAAAAAACTATCTGAAATTACTAAGAATATTGATTTTTCAGAGCTATGCATCACATCAAGTGCTGAAGTTATTTATAATGAAAACTCAGAAACAACTGCTCTAACGAGTAAGGCAAAAGGTTCCAAATGTCCAGTATGTTGGAAAATTACTGAAGAAGCCTGTTCAAGAAAAACTTGCCCAAAACATTCTGAATGATAATTAAAAATTTAACAAAAAATTTTTATATTAATTTATTTATTATATTTTCAATTTTTATAATTGATAGGATTACAAAAATTTATGTAGTTAGCGTTAATGGCAAAAATTCATATGAAGATTTATATTCATCAAAATTTTTGAACATACATCTTATTTGGAATGAAGGGATTGCATTTGGTCTTTTTTCATTTAATCAAAATAACTTATATAATTTGTTAACTTTAATTATTTCAATAATAGTAATAGTTATTTTAAAAATGATCATTAATAGTTATGGCATTAAAAAGTATGGGCTAATGATGATATTTGGAGGTGCTTTAGGAAATCTATTTGATCGTATTTTTTATAAAGCTGTTCCAGATTTTATTGATTTTCACATAGGTGAGTTCCACTGGTTTGTCTTTAATGTAGCCGATATATTCATTACTATAGGTGTGATTATTATGATATTATTTGAGTCAATTTTAAATAAGCAAAAAAAAAATGAACATACTTAAAAAATTTATTCTTCTAAATTTTATTTTTTTATTAGTTTCGTGTAGTACAGTGAAAGATGCGTTCGTAAATCAAAAGAAGAATAATACAGATGAATTTTTAGTAGAAAAAAAATCACCACTTGTAATGCCACCAGATTACAACGAATTACCAATTCCAAAAGAAAAAATAGAGCAGAAAGATATAAATGAAAATGAATTTAAAACTTTAATAACTCAAACAAATAAAGTCAGTAAATCTGAAAGTAATGAAGATGTTAATAAAAATTTTGAGGAATTGTTATTGGATAAAATTAAGAAAAATTAATGCTTACATCAAGAATTTCTTTTAAAAATTTAAAAATAACAAAAAAAAAATCACCACTAGTAAAAAAAAAACTCTTAGCATTAATTAAAGAAAAAAATGAAATTATAAAATCGTTAACTAAAGATTATAAAAATAATTTTAATAAGAAAACCTTAAAAAAATTTAAAAACACTTTAGAATATAGAGTTATAGGAATGGGAGGATCCTCATTAGGAGCTCAAGCAATTTATGATTTTTTAAATTTTAAGATAAAAAAAAAATTTTTTTTTTTTTATAATTTAAAAAAAAACTACCCAAAAAAAAATAAAAATCATACTAATTTAGTTATATCAAAATCAGGTAATACAATCGAAACAATTGTAAACGCAAATCTTTTAATTAAAAAAAAAGATAGAAATATCTTCATTACTGAAAATAAAAAAAATTACCTGCATATTCTAGCCGAAAGATTAAAGGCAGATATTATCCATCACAATGATTATATTGGTGGAAGATATTCAGTTTTATCAGAAGTTGGTATGTTGCCTGCCGAGTTAATGGGTCTAAATGTAAATAATTTTAAGCAACTTAACAATCTAATTAAAAATAAAAGCTTTTTTAACGCTTTAATTTCAAATGTTAGCTCAACACTTTATTTTATTAAAAATAAAAAATTTAACTCAGTAATAATTAATTATGATGAAAAATCAGAAAATTTATTAAAATGGTATCAGCAATTAATTGCAGAAAGCTTAGGTAAGCAAAATAAGGGTTTATTGCCTATTATCTCCAGTATGCCGAAAGACAATCATAGTGTGATGCAACTTTATTTGGATGGTTTTAAGAATAATTTTTTTACCTTTTTTTATGTAAATGAACATAAATCTGAAAAATTAAATAATAGCCAGATACTCTCAACTAAGGATTATTTAAAAAACAAAAATCTGCAGGACATAATTTTTGCCCAAAAAAAAGCTACAGAGAATGTTTTTAATAAAAAGAATATACCCTTTCGAAGTTTTGAAATTAAAAAAAGAAATGAGAAAACTTTAGGGGAATTGTTTTGTTTTTTTATTTTAGAAACTATTTTGATTGGAAAGTCATTAAATTTAAACCCATATGATCAACCAGCTGTAGAATTAATAAAACAAGAAACTAAAAAATTATTAATTTAAATTTGTTAGAAATATAATTTTCGAAATACCATATTTTTTTTCATCAGTAATTTCAAAGTTTTTTGGTAGGGAATCTTGTTCATTTTTATGTCTATGAACTATAATTATTCCATTTTTCTTAAGGATTTTTTGTTCGTCAATATCAATTAATACTTTATCTAAATTCTTGTTTCTGTAAGGGGGGTCTAAAAAGATAATATCAAATTTATCCTCCAGTTTTAAAAATATGTCACTATTATATATATCTTTTTCAATGATTAAATAATTTTCAATAGATTGTAAATTTTTTAAATTTTTTTTTAAGATTGGTAAAACACCACTATAATTTTCAACAAAAACTACTTTTTTTGCATTTCTGGATAAACACTCAATACCAAAAGAGCCCACACCAGAGAATAAATCTAAAACATTTGAATTTGATAAGTTTACTTTTAATTTATTTGAATGTTTAATGATATTGAATATTGACTCTTTTGTTAAATCTTTCAAAGGTCTTGTTTTGATGTCTTTGGGATCAGAAATTTTTTTACCTTTAAATGACCCAGATATAATGCGCATTAATCTATTACTTTATACCCAATATCTTTTCTATAAAAACCACCTGTCCAATTTAATTTATCTAAATTTTTTATTATATTTTTTTTTGCGGTAGTAAAATTGTCAGAAATTGATACAAAATTTAAAACTCTACCACCAGTAGCATAAATTTTATTATCTTTTTTTGTTGTCCCAGCATGAAATAAATTTTCATTAATATCTAATTTAATATTATCTAAGTTTTCTATTTCTATATTTTTTTCAAATTCATCAGGATAGCCTTTAGAACACATGACAATACATATACTTTTTTTATCAGACCAATTAATCTCAATTTTATCAAGTGTTTGATCACAACACGCCAATAAAATATCTGTTAAGTTGGTTTGAAGTTTTGGAAGAATTGTTTGGCATTCTGGATCACCCATACGAACGTTGTATTCAATTAAATAAGGCTCATCTTTAACAATCATTAAACCTGCATACAAAAAACCTTTATAATTTGTTCCAAGTTTTGAGAGACCCAGCAAAGTTGGTTGAATAATTTTTTTTAAAATTTTTTCTTCTAATTGATTGGTTATCAATCTTGAGGGAGAGTATGCGCCCATTCCTCCGGTATTCTTGCCTTTATCTCCTTCAAGTACTCTTTTATGGTCTTGTGCTGTGTCAAAATTTTTTATACTTTTTCCATCACTAATTATAAAATAACTCATTTCTTCACCTTCTAAAAATTCTTCAATTAAAATGTTTTTAGCTACGCCAAATTTTCCATTAAATATTTCCTCAATAGCCACACTAGATTCTTCCTCATTATTACAAATATAAACACCTTTACCTGAAGCTAAATTATCAGCTTTGATTACGTTAGGATATTTTGATTTTTCTAAAAATTTTCTTGCATCTATTTTATTTTTTAGGATTCCAAATTTAGCTGTTGGAATATTGTATTCTTCACAAAGTTTTTTTGTAAAAATTTTTGAACCTTCAAGTTGAGAGGCTATTTTATTAGGCCCAAAAACTTTGATATTAAATTTTTCTAAATAATCGACTATTCCATTAACCAATGGTTGTTCGGGTCCAACAACCACTAAGTCAATTTTGTTTTCATTTAAAAAATTATATAGAATGTCAAAGTCATTAATATCTAGATCTATGTTTGTAGCAATTTCCGAGGTACCAGCATTCCCAGGTACACAATAAATTTTTTCTATTTTTGAAGACTTAGAAATGGATACTGTTAATGCGTGCTCTCTTCCACCACTTCCTAAAATTGCAATTTTCATAATAATATTTATATATCTTATAAATGATAAATAAATTAGCTAAATTAAAATTTTTACCTAACAATTTTGAAATTATTGAAGAGGGAGATCATGTAATTTGTGCAATTTCAAAAAAAAAAATACCTTTAGAAAATTTAAATTATTGGAATGTAGATAAACAAGAAGCTTACTATTCGTATATAGAGTCTTCAATTGAGCGTGAAAAAAAAAATTAGATTACTAATCTTTCCATCTGTTGTGAGTCCAAATCCACTGATCTATATTTCTTAGAATCATTCTTTCTAGTAAATTATTAAGAAATTTAGTTATTTCTAGAACAGATTTATTTTTATCTATTTTAATTGGCTTTGAAACAAACATTTTAAAATAATTATTTTTTCTTCTTTCAATATAAACAGGAACTAATTCACAGTTATATTTTTTTATAAGTTGAGCAGGTATAGTTGTTGTGGTTGCCTGATTATTAAAAAAATCGGTTTTTATACCTTCCCTAACTCGCTGATCAATCATAATTGCTATTGATTTTCCTTTAATTAAATTCTTAATTATTTCTCTGGTACCAGCCCTACCTTTTTTAATCTGATTTTTGCAAATATTTTCAGTTCTGATTTGTTCCATAGTTTTATTTAATAAAAAATTATTAAGTGGCCTATAAATAGTAGCCAATTCAATTCCTGCTTTTTCAATTTGCATAGCCATTAGTTCAAAATTATTAAAATGACCTGAAATAAAAACAGCTCTTTTTTTTGATTTTTTTAAATTTTTTAAATGCTTTAGACCATCTATGGAAATGTATTTTTCTAATTTATCGTTTCTAAAATTTTTAAGGTGGACGTATTCAGCAAAAATTCTTCCGTAATTACCCAAAACATCTGAAGCTATTTTTTCAAGATTATTTTGTTTTTGAAGGTTTGCTTTTTGTAAATTTTTTATGATTAGTTTTTTTGATCTAAATATTGGGCCAATTATTTTTCCAATTAAAAATCCTAAATTTGATGAATATTTATAGCCAATAATTTTAAAAAAATTAAATAAAACCTTTATTAAAATAAATTCTATAATGTAGATTATTTTTTTCATAACTTAGTTAATAAAATTTTTTTTAAATTTTTAATATCTTTAATTTCTAGCTTAATTTTTAAAAATTCAATATTTTTTCTTTCTAATTTGTTCAAACGAAAAAAATCTTTCTCAGTAGTAATTAAAGAAAGATTTTCTTTTTTTGCTTTTTTTTTTAATCTATTTATTTCTTTACCAGGTATTTTGTAGTGATCTGGATAAATTACTTTTTCTTTAACAGAAAATTTGTACTTAATTAGAGTTTTTTCAAATTCATGAGGATTACCAATTCCACAAAACATTAGATATTTTTTTTTTAAATTAAATTTATTTAAATTTTCTGGTTTATATTTTCCTTTAAAAATTTTAAGATTTTTATTAATGGACTTAAGTTTTAAATAAAGTTTTTTATTCTTTGTCTCTCCATTTAAGAATGCAATATCATATTTTTTCAACCGATTTAAGTTTTCTCTTAATGGGCCAGCTGGTAATAAATATTTATTTCCCAATCCATCTTCTGTATTAAAGCAAACAATTTTTAATCCATAATCAATACTTTTTTGCTGTAATCCGTCATCAAGGATTGCTAATTCAAATTTTTTTTTTGATGCTAAATATAATGCTTTTTCTCTATCATTCTCACTTATGACTGCCCCTTTTGTTTTTAACAAATTTATTTCATCTAATTGGTCTGGGTAATTTTTTTTTATGAATATTGTTTTAAATTTTTTCTTAAGTAATTTTTGAATTTCAATTGCCAAAGACGTTTTTCCTGTCCCGCCTAGGTATACGTTGCCTATGCATATTGTTTTAATTAAAAACTTTTTTTTGTAAGATAACTCTTTAAATATATTTATTGTTAACGTAATGATTGAAAGTGGATAAAGTAATAATGAAATAAAATTTTTAGATTGCCAAAATAAGGGTTTTACAAACTTCATGTTAAATACTTATTAATGTAAAATAGATTCTTGTCTAGAATTTGCTTTCCAATTTTAGTTATTTTATTGATATTTTGCTTGTTATTTTTGTGGTTTAACTTTTTGATTATAGTTTGTTCCATTTTTAAAATACTGGAAGTGGTAGATGACATTTTATTCTTCTTTAAAAAAGAATATATCTCTTTAAAATTATTAACATGTGGGCCATTAATTATAAAGTTTCCAAACCTTGCTGGTTCCAATGGATTTTGTCCACCATGAGCAATTAAAGACCCACCCACAAAAGCTACATTAGTAAGACTATAAAATTTAGATGAAATCCCATAACTATCTACTAAATATATATCAGTATCAATTTTAAGCTTTTGATTTGAAGTGTGGGCTATTGTTTTTAAACCAAGTTTATTCATATCATTAATGATCTCAGATGATCTATTTATATGTCTTGGTATAATAATTGTAATAATTCTTTTATTAAATTTTTTCAGTTTTTTATGTAATTTTCCTAAAAAAATTTCTTCACTTTTGTGAGTGCTAGCTGCACACCAAGTTCTAAAATTTTTAAATTTACTTTTTAAATCTTTACTATCTATTTCTTCTAGATTTTTTTCTCCATAATATTTAAGATTACCTGCAACTTTAATATTTTTTACTTTCATCAATTTTAGATATTTTAAAGTTTCTAAATTTGATGGTAGTGCTAAGGTAATTTTACTAAATACTTCTTTTGCAAAATTAGGAAAAATTTTCCATCTATTTAAAGTTTTTTTAACTATTCTTGCGTTTAAAATAATTATTGGAATTTGTTGTATTTTTAAGTTTTTATACATGTTTGGCCATATCTCAGAATCTACGAAAATTGCCAGTTCTGGTTGCCAGTATTTTATAAATCTTTTTGTTAAAAAATTATTGTCTAATGGGAAATAAACATGAAAAGTTTTTTTAAATTTTAGTTTAGTAAATATTTTTGCAGAACTGGTTGTCGTAGTTGTTACAATAATACTTTTAATCTTTTTATTTTTTTCAAATTTTTTGATTATAGGAATTACACTCATCAGTTCGCCTATACTTGCAGCATGTATCCAGAGTTTATTCCTAATTTTTTTTTTTGAGTATATACAAATTTTTTCTTGAAATCTTAATGGATCTTCTTTTCCTTTTAATATTCTATAGAAAAAAATTATTGGTGAAATAACAACAACTAGATTAGTTAATACAGCGTAAAAAAAATACATTAATTATGTTTTATCTGTCTTTGGTAATAATTTTTATAAATTTTTGACTTATCTAAAAGTTCATCATGTTTTCCAGAGTCGATAATTTTGCCATTATCAACCACATAGATATTGTCTGAATTAAGTATTGTTGAAAGTCTATGAGCAATTACTATTGTAGTTTTGTTTATAGTTAACTTATCTAGTGCTTTTTGGATCTTTTCCTCAGTATCAGAGTCTAATGATGATGTAGCTTCGTCTAATAATATTATTCTACTATTTTTTAAAAAAGCTCGTGCAATTGATAATCTTTGTTTTTCTCCTCCAGATAATTTTACTCCATTTTCACCAATCATAGTTTCAAAACCATTTTCTAAATTATTTATAAACTCATCACACATAGATAATTTTGCAGCTTCTAAAATATCTTCTTTATTGGCATCTGGTCTTGCATATTTAATGTTATTGAAAACAGTATCGTCAAATAATGTAGTATTTTGATCAACTATAGAAATTTGATTTCTTAGAGACATTAAATTCACTTTAGATATGTCCTGATTATCAAAATATATATTTCCGCTAGTTGGTAAATAAATTCTAGGTATCATATTCAGCAAGGTAGATTTTCCAGATCCACTGTGACCAACTAAAGCTGTCATTTTTCCACCGGTAAATTTTACAGATATATTTTGTAGAACTTTATTTTCAGGATTAGACTTATAGGAAAAATTTATATTATCTAAAACTATATTACCTTCTTCAATAGTTAGTTTTTCACCTTGTTCGTTTAAATTGATTTCATTTTCAATATCAATAATTGGGAGAATTCTCTCTGCAGCTGAAAAACCTTGTGAAATTGCAACATTTACTTTTGTAAGTGTTTTTACAGGTTGATAAGCCAACATCATTGCAGCTAGAAAAGAGAAAAAATTATTAATTGCTAGTTCGCCACTTATTATTAATTTACCTGAATAAAATATTAAAGCAGCAATCAATATGCCTGTTAAAATTTCCATGATGGGCGTAGATCTAATATATACGGCCGCAATCTTTGCAGATTTTTCTTTTAAATCATTTACAAATTTTTCAGATCTAGATTTTTCAAAATTTTCTCTTTGAAAAATTTTTATAATTTTGTGATTTTTAAACAAATCAATTAAGTACCTATTTAAATCTCCAGATTTTTCTTGTGCTTGAGTGGTGACTTTACCCATTCTTTTTCCAAGAATTTTTGCAGTTATAGTGGCAAGAGGTATCATAATTATTGCAATTAAAGATAGTTTCCAATTTTGAAAAAACATCACACAGAGCAAACCTACCAATGTAAGTCCATCCTTAAAAATACTCAAATAGGCTTCAGACAATAATCTTGTTATTTGCATAACATCAAAGTTTAGATTTGAGATATATTTACCCGAATGTTTATTTTCAATAATTTCTGTGTCCGCTTTAATAAATGATTTAAGCATATCTGTTTGCAACATTTTTTTGACTTCTTCAGACACGTTAATCATTATTAATTTTGCGTAGTAAAGAGAGACTCCTTTTGCACTAAAAGCAATTATGATAGCCAGTGGAATTAAGATTATTAAAGTTTGATCTTTATTGATAAATATTTTTTCTATGGCTGGATCAAGGAGCCAAGCTGTTGCTGATGTACTTGCAGCTACAATTACAGAAAAAAAAGCAGCTAGGATAATCTTACTTATGAATTTACTCGTGTAATTTTTATAAAGCCTTTTAAATATTTTTGATTTTATCATCTTCTTAAATTAATTTACCTACTAGAATATTTGTAAAAATAATTAGTCCTAAAATATTGTTACTTTTAAATTTAATCAGACAATCAAGTGATAAATTTGTATTTAATCTTGATATTTGAAATACTAAGAGATGTAAAATTGGCACAATCATAAATAAAAAATAATATATTTTAAAATTCATCAATATACCGATTAAAAATAGCGAAATAATAAACATGCAATATGAAAAAAATAGAAATTTTTTTGGGTCATTTTTAAATTTTATTGAAGTTGACTTTACTCCTATTATTTCGTCATCTTTAATATCTTGAAATCCATAAATTGTGTCGTAACCCAGTGTCCAAAATATGGCTCCTAAATAAAATATTATTGGAATTATTGAAATTTCACCATTAATCGAGATCCAGGCTAGAACCAATCCGTAGTTAAATGTAATACCTAGAAATAATTGAGGCCAATAAGTAATTCTTTTCATTAATGGGTAAGTAAATGCTAGTGGCATTGAAATTAAAGCCATCAAGATTGTGAGTTTATTAAAGTTGATTAATACTAAAAAAGCAATTCCACACAATATAAGAGCATAAGTAGAGGCAAGTTTAACAGAAACTTTACCAGAAGCGATGGGCCTATTTTTAGTTCGTTCAACTTTTTGATCAAAATTTTTATCAGCAATATCATTTACAATACATCCTGCAGAGCGCATTAATATAGAGCCAGATAAAAAAAGTGCAGAATAAAAAAAGTAATTAAATAAATTGGAGTTAAAATCATAAACTAATGTTAACCCCCAGAGACATGGCCAAAATAAAAGCATAAACCCGATTGGTCTTTTTAATCTAGTGAGTTCTATAAATAGGTTTATTTGGTTCATATTTTACTTGTAAATAACAAAGGCTAGTTTCATAATCAAACTGATTCGTATGAATATAGATTACACAGTCACAGCTCTTATGTTTCCAGCAATTCCTTTGTTGATGGGTGTTTATAGCAATAGATTTCATACATTAAGTGGTCTAATTAGAAAAATTCACGATGCGCATGTATTTGAAAAACACACACCACCTGAGTGGAAAGCACAATTTATTAATTTGAATAAAAGAATTAGTCTTTTAAAATTTACAATATTGTTTGCAGCTTTTGGATTTCTCTTTAACATGCTTACTGTATTTGGTCTTTATTTAAATGAAATATTTATAGCTAGATTAATTTTTGGATCTTGTTGTTTATCCATGATTATTTCAATTATTTTTTTTATAATAGAAATTCAAATCTCTACCCGAGCTTTACAGCTTCATATGTCTGATATGGATATTGATCAAGAAATAATGTAGTTATGGAAGTATAACCACAGGACCAGTTAATAATCTTGCCTCTAAATCTTCATGAGCTTTTTTTACTTCACTTAAAGAGTATTTTTTAAAAACTTCTACTTTTATATTTCCTGATAAAATTGCATCAAAAACTTTTGCAGCTGAGTCTTCTAATTCTTTTCTTGTTACTGTGTAGTGTGCTATTGAAGGTCTTGTAAAAAAAAGACCCTTAGCATTTATATGTTTTTTAATATCAAGTGTATGAACGTAGCCAGATGCATTTCCAAAAGCTACCATCATTCCTCTAATCTTTAAACATTCAATAGACCCTTCAAAAGTTTTTGCACCCACACCATCATAGACAACATCAATTCCATTTTTTCCTACTATTTTTTCAACTTCTTCAACAAAATTATTATCAGTATAATTAATTACATGGTGACAGCCATTTTTTTTAGCAATAGCTTCCTTTTCTTTTGAACCAACAGTCCCAATTACAGTGCATCCAATTGCATTTGCCCACTGGCATAAAATTTGTCCAACACCACCAGCTGCAGCATGAAATAATACTTTATCACCTTTCTTTACTGCATAACTTCTATGAAGTAAGTATTCTGCTGTAATTCCTTTTAACACTATGCATGATGCAATTTCATTTGAAATTCCATCTGGAACAATTACTAATTTTTCTTGTGGCATTATTTGTTTTTCTGAATAAGCACCTATAGGCATTGATGCATGACTTACTCTGTCTCCAACTTTAAACAAATCTACTTCAGAACCAATTTCCTCTATTATTCCACATGCTTCAAGCCCAATACCGCTTGGAAGTGGGATGGGGTATAATCCCGTTCTATGATAAACATCTATGTAGTTAACAGCGATAGATAAATTTTTTATTAAGACCTCTTTTGGACCCGGTTTCCCAATTTCTACATCTGATAACTCTAAAACCTCAGGACCACCAAATTTTTGTATTTGTATTGTTTTCATTATTTTACAAATGTATCATTATGATAATCTTGCACTGCTTGCAAGATTTCTGCTTTAGTATTCATCACAAAAGGCCCCCCTCTAGCAATTTCTTCATTAATAGGTTTTCCTGAAATCACTAAGAACTTAGCATTTGATTTAGCTTTCACAGTTAAATCCTCTCCTCTAGTTAATAGTATTAAAGTACTATCTTTAACATTGTCATGTTTATTTTTGCCAATTTCAATTTCACCAGTCACTAAATAAATAAAAGTATTATGAGTTGACAGTAATTTGAAATTAAATTCTTTATCTTTATTTAATTCAACATCAAAATAAACTGGTTCGACGTTATGACCTTTTACAGGGCCCTCAGCATTTTCAAATTTACCAGCTATAACTTTAACTTGTTTGTCTTCATCTTTATGAACACTCATTTTATCTGCATCAATATACATATATTCAGGCTTACTCATCTTCAATTTAGAGGGCATATTTACCCATAATTGAAAGCCATGAAGTTTACCTTCTTTCATTGCTGGCATTTCAGAATGAATTATTCCACTGCCTGTCTTCATCCATTGAACATCCCCTGCAGTCATTCTACCTTCACCTCCAGTGCTATCTTTATGTTCAAAATCTCCAGCCAACATATAAGTGACTGTTTCAATTCCTCGATGAGGGTGGGGCGGAAAACCCGCAATATAATCTTCACTATTTTCTGATCCAAACTCATCTAACATTAAAAATGGATCAAAGTAATTTGGCTCAACACCAATACTTCTTTTTAATTTTACACCAGCACCATCTGATGCTGAAATTGGGTCAATAATTTTACTTACTTCAATATGTTTCATAATTTAGAAGTAGTTAATAAATTTCTAATTTCAATGTTACTTTTTATTATGTGATCCATCACAAAAAGGCTGATTATCTG
>ERZ802822.1088-NODE-1088-length-17796-cov-9.771206_pt1 | contig 17796 bp, 17 predicted proteins | sample MGYA00345649_ERZ802822 | MGnify/ENA primary metagenome ERZ802822 (study PRJEB30503, sample SAMEA104212359) | marine metagenome | biome: Westerlies Biome; feature: [SRF] surface water layer (ENVO:00010504) within the epipelagic zone...; material: water...
CATCTCAATTACAGGCGATACAATTGAGAAAGCTGCAGTAAATTATTCATCTATTTCTGGAAAAAATTTACCTGATTCATCTATTGCTACAAAGTTAAAAAGTGCCTCTAAAAAATTTCATGCACTTGGAGTTTCTGTTATAGCTCATCCAATGAATCCTTTTTGCCCAACAAGTCACATGAATGTAAGAATATTTATCGAACTTGGAAAAAATAATTTTATAGAGAATTGGTGGATTGGCGGTGGTTTTGACTTAACTCCCTTTTTTCCAACAAAGGATGAATCATCAACGTGGCATATTAATGCCAAGGATTGCGTTGATAGATTTGATCTTAAGTATCATTCAAAATTTGCACAAAATTGCGATGATTATTTCTATTTACCTCATAGAGAAGAAAAAAGAGGGATTGGCGGCATATTCTTTGATCAGTTACAGCACGAAGACATAGAACAAAGTTTAGTTCTTTTAGAAGAAATTGCTAATTGTTACACCAAAACATATGTAGAACTTGTGAATATTAATAAAAAAAGTAAATTTACGGCAGAGGATAGGGAATTTCAGTTATATAGGAGGGGTAGGTACGTAGAGTTTAATTTATTATTTGATAGAGGAACTAAATTTGGGATTGAATCCAATGGAAGAACCGATTCAATTTTAGCTTCAATGCCTCCAGCAGTTAATTGGCCATTCCGTCTATCTAAAAATATCATCCAGAGAGAGAAAAAACTCCTTAAATTTATTGATAAAAAATGGGATCAGCATTTATAGCATATGACTGAATATAGACTTGGCGTCATTGGCGATCCTATAGATCATTCTCTTTCGCCTCAAATACATAACCTGTTTGCAGAGCAAACAAACTTAAAAATCGATTATCAACCCTATCGTGTGTTATCTGAAAATCTTAATAGCTTTGTTAAGGATTTTTTTGAGAGCGGGGGAGATGGTTTGAATGTTACATTGCCTCACAAAGTTCAGTGTTCACAAATAGCAACAAGCACCTCACCTATAGTTGATATTATTGGAGCAGCAAATACTCTTAAAAGTGCAAAAAGATCAAAAGATATTTTTGCTGAATCAACTGATGGCAATGGGTTGATACAAGATCTGCAAGAAAAATCGAAAATCGGTTCAGCCAATATTTTAATACTTGGAGCAGGCGGCTCCGCTTTGAGCATTATTCCAAGTATTGCTGACTGTTTACCGAAGAATATTCTACTGGACAATCGCTCACAAGAAAAAATTCAACCTTTGATCGAAAGATTTAATAATCTCACTATCAATAACTCTATAATTGATAATATCGATCACTTCGAAGATGATATAGATATTGTAATTAACGCTACTTCCGCGGGTTTCTCAGGAGCTTTCAATTGGTACAGAGATCTAAATCTCAGTAAAAAAACATTTTTTTATGACCTTAGCTATACCAAAGATAATAGCAAAACGCCTTTTCTTAATTGGGCTATTCAATACTCTGATAATTACTCTGACGGATTTGGAATGCTGATAAATCAAGCAGCACTTTCATATGAACTTTGGACTGGAATAATGCCTGGGACGACAATAAATAAATCGGATTTGATTAATGACTAAAGGATTCATTCGATTTATTGCCGGTGCAGTTTGTCCGTCCTGCAAAGCACAGGATAAAATTGCTATAACTCCAGATGATAAGACTATCTATTGCTTGAGCTGTGATTTTAAAGAACATAAGCCCCAAGAAAACGCTACAAAAAAAACGAAAACCAGCTCCCCAAACGTTTTTAAAATCGAAGATTTTAGGCCTAAAAAATCCTAGAATTTAGGAACTTTTAAAGCTATTATAGCGACATTAAAAAAAACAGTTTTTTATCAGTTTTATTAACAAAAGCTTCTATTAAACATAATTTTTAGTTATAATTAGATATATCAATTATTTATTTTTAATACTTTTTTACAAGCAAGGGATCATTAATGTTCAAAAAAGCTACCACAAGCGCTCATAAAAGACTTTTAGTCGGACTAATTTCTTTGTTATCAAGTAAAACCTATGCTGCTTGGGGTGACATGAATATGACAGAAGGCGTTACAGCTATAAGCCAAGAAGTCTTTGGTTTGCATATGTTGATTTTTTGGATTTGTGTTGTGATTGGCCTGATTGTTTTCAGCATAATGTTTTATTCCATGTTTGCTTACACAAAAAAAAGAAATCCAAATCCCTCTAAATTTCATGAAAACTCAAAGTTAGAATTGGCATGGACGATCGTGCCTTTTTTCATTTTGGTGTTTATGGCAATCCCTGCCTCTAACACCCTTACAAAAATTTATGACGATACCGAAGGAGATATTAATATTCAGGTCGTCGGCTATCAATGGAAATGGCAATATAAATACCTTGAAGACGACATCGATTTTTTCCAAAATTTGACCACCGATTGGGATGAAATCTATAACAAAACTCCAAAAGGCGAACATTATCTAGAAGAGGTTGACGAGGCTGTTGTTATACCGGTTGGCAAAAAAGTAAGATTTTTAATTACTGCAAATGATGTTATTCATTCATGGTGGATGCCAGACTTTGCAATCAAACAAGATGCGATACCAGGATTTATAAATACAGCTTGGACTGTAGTGGATGAGCCAGGAACATACCGAGGTAAATGCACCGAACTCTGTGGAAAAAATCATGGATTTATGCCAGTAGTTGTTAAAGTTGTTCCTGAAGATGAATACCACACCTGGGTCAAAGAAAAGAAAGATGCTGCCTTAAGAATGGCTGAACTTACCACTAAAGATTGGTCGGCATCTGAGCTTGTTCAGAGAGGTGAAGCAATATATGAAAAGAATTGTGTGGCTTGCCATCAATCTAATGGTCAAGGTATTTCCGGTATATTTCCTGCCCTCGCTGGAAGTGATATTGCTCTAAATAACAAACCAAGGCATATAGAAATACTAATGGAAGGAGTCCAAGGAGCAGCCATGGCCTCTTATGCTAATCAGTTATCTGAAGTAGACTTAGCAGCTGTTATTACGTATACCAGGCAGGCTTGGGGTAATTCAGAAAAAGGGGATGGACAGATAGTTGTTCCAAAAGATATTGTTGATTATAAATTATAATAAAAGTATAGAGGCTAAAATATGAGCGCAGTAATTGAATCCCATGGCCACGATGATCATCATCATGGACCAGCCAAAGGCTTAACGCGTTGGCTATATACAACAAATCATAAAGACATAGGAAGCCTATATTTATGGTTTAGCTTTGCTATGTTCTTGATCGGTGGAGCTATGGCTATGGTAATAAGAGCTGAGCTTTTTCAGCCAGGCATGCAAATTGTCGAACCAGAATTCTATAATCAAATGCTTACGTTGCATGGCTTGATTATGGTCTTTGGGGCTGTAATGCCTGCATTTGTTGGTCTAGCAAACTGGCTTGTTCCGATGATGGTTGGAGCTCCTGACATGGCATTGCCAAGAATGAACAATCTAAGCTTTTGGATACTTCCATTTGCATTTTTTATTTTATTGTCTTCTCTATTCATGGAGGGCGGAGCCCCAAATTTTGGTTGGACATTTTATGCGCCTCTTTCCACAACTTATGCACCTCCAAGCGTCACATTTTTTATATTTTCAGTTCATATTATGGGGGCCTCTTCTATTATGGGCTCTATTAATGTTGTAGTAACTATTATGAATATGAGAGCGCCTGGCATGAGCCTTATGAAAATGCCTTTATTTGTTTGGTCTTGGCTAATTACGGCTTATCTTTTAATAGCAGTTATGCCAGTTCTTGCAGGAGCTGTAACAATGATGCTTATGGATATTCACTTTGGCACAAGTTTCTTTAATGCTGCTGGCGGAGGAGATCCAGTTTTATTTCAACATATTTTTTGGTTTTTTGGTCACCCAGAAGTCTATATTATGATTCTTCCAGCTTTTGGTATCGCCTCTCATATCATTGAAACATTTTCAAGAAAGCAGTTATTTGGATACTCCTCTATGGTTTGGGCTATGGCCTCGATTGCAATCTTATCATTCGTTGTTTGGGCGCATCATATGTTTACAGTTGGCCTTCCATTGGCTGCGGAACTATTTTTCATGTGGGCAACAATGTTAATTGCAGTTCCGACCGGAGTTAAAGTTTTCAATTGGGTCACCACAATGTTTAAGGGGTCAATTACATACGAGACACCAATGCTGTTTGCAATAGCTTTTGTTGTGTTGTTCACCATAGGTGGTTTTTCTGGGCTAATGCTTGCAATTACACCAGCTGATTTCCAATATCATGATACATACTTTGTAGTGGCTCACTTCCATTATGTTCTTGTGCCAGGATCAATTTTTTCAATTATGGCCGCTGTCTACTACTGGATTCCAAAATGGACAGGGAATATGTATGACGAAAGATTAGGCAAACTACATTTTTGGCTTTCATTCACAGGTGTGAATGTAACCTTCTTCCCCCAACACTGGATAGGATTAGCTGGGATGCCTAGAAGAGTCCCAGATTATGCGTTGCAATTTGCAGACTGGAACATGATCTCTTCAGTTGGAGCATTTTTATTTGGCGCTTCTCAAATTTTATTTTTATTCATAGTATTAAAAACTGTTATGGGTGGAAAGAAGGCAACTTCAAAGGTCTGGGAAGGAGCTAGGGGCTTAGAGTGGACCGTTGAATCACCTGCACCGTATCATACATTTTCAACTCCTCCTAAGATAAATTAATGAATCAAGGCTCAAAGAAAACGATACGAACTCTTTGCTTTGCAGTCCTTGGAATGTTTACATTCTCATTTGCTTTGGTCCCTCTATATAATGTCTTTTGCGAAGTTACAGGTCTTAATGGAAAAATTGAATTAAGAGCAACAAACGATACAAATATAGAGATCGAAAATGGAAGAGATGTTTCTATTCAATTTGTTTCTCATAATAATGAAGAAATGCCTTGGACATTTGAACCATCTGAAGACAGTATTAAAATTAAAACTGGAAAATATCACACGGCTACCTTCTATGTAAAAAATCCAACGGATAGAACAATGATCGCACAAGCAATTCCTAGCGTTGCTCCTTCAAATGCAGCATCTCATTTAAAAAAATTAGAATGTTTTTGTTTTGAGGAGCAGGAGCTAGCTCCAGGCGAAGATGCACTTTTGCCGGTAAGGCTTATTTTTGATGATAAGCTTCCAAGTGCGATTAATAGCGTGGTGCTTTCTTATACAATTTTTGATGTTACTGATTACGATGATATTGAATTAACGCAAAATACGCATAATAGTCATGTCATGGAGCCTTCATTATGAGCTACCAAAAATATTATGTTCCTGAACAAAGCAGGTATCCAATATTTGCAGCTACAGCATTATTCCTTTTAGTCATGGGTGCTTCTGCTACGATTAATGATCTTGGAAAAGAGGACAGCAATTCTATATATATATTGTATTCTGGGTTCGCTGTTTTTGCCCTTACATTATATCTTTGGTTTAGAACAGTTATCAGAGAGCATATTGCAGGTCTAGATAGCGCTCAGCTTCAAAAATCATTTGTGTTTGGGATGGCCTGGTTTATTTTTTCAGAGGTAATGTTTTTTGCTGCATTTTTTGGTGCTCTTTTTTATGTAAGAAATTTCTCTGTTCCATGGCTTGGCGGAGAGGGCGAAAAAGGCTTAGCTAATATGCTCTGGGATGGATTTGAGTCTACATGGCCAGTGATATCTACACCTGATGCTGGTTCAGCATTTGTTCTTGCTGACAAGAGCATGAGTTGGCCCGGTTGGGGAGATGCCCTAAAGTGGCTTCCTCTATGGAACACAATTGTTTTGCTTAGTTCGAGTGTTACTGTGCACTTTGCTCATTTGGCCTTAAAAAATGACAATAAAAAAAGTTTTAATAAGTGGCTTGGCGTAACTGTTATTCTTGCCTTGATATTTGTTGGATTGCAGGCAGCAGAATATTACGAAGCCTATGCTCATTATGGACTGACACTGAACTCCGGAATATATGGCTCTACATTTTTTATGCTAACTGGCTTCCATGGTTTTCACGTGATGATGGGAGGATTTATGCTTGCTGTAATGCTAAGTAGATCTGTGCTTTATGACCATTTTGATTCTCACAATCATTTTGGATTTGAGGCTGCCTCTTGGTATTGGCATTTTGTTGATGTAGTTTGGGTAATGTTATTTCTTTTTGTTTATATACTTTAGTTTAAGAACCCCAAGGAACAGTATTTCCAAGTTCTCCTGTATATAGACCATAAGAAACTAAAATCAATAGAAGCCCTGCCATGGTAACTCTGAATCCAAGACTATAAACAGATCGTCTTCCTTGTCCCTGGTCTTTGAAGAGAAAAAATAAGCTACTAAATAAACTTAGAAATATTAAGATAATAACAATTGCGATGAGAGATTTAAGCATACAAGCATTATAACACTTTAAAAATGATAGATTCTTTAACGATCAAACGAATAAAACAAAATAAGGGCTTGGCTGCTTTCTCTTGTATATTCATTATAATTTTTACCCTTTTAGGATTTTGGCAGATCGAAAGAGGCCTACTTAAGACTGAATTAATAAATGAATTTAATTTAGAACAGACCCAACCTCCTAACAAAATATCTAATTCCTCCAAGGCTTGGAGTAGAGTTTTTATAGAAGGATTATATGATCCATCTCAACAAACTCTTATAGACAATCAGATTAATAATGGAAAAGTAGGATATAAGATTTATACACCTTTTTATTATGGAGATGACCAAGCAATTTTTGTTGACAGAGGTTGGATACCACAAGGAAAGACAAGAAATGATCTTCCTAATCTAGATTTTAATGCTAACAAGATGATAATTACTGGAAGTTTGATTAAACCAGAAAAAGAATTTCTAGCAGGTGATGAACTATTAACAGACAAATGGCCTATGGTGTCACAAACCAAATCCCCAGAAATTATTGAGACGGCTTACAAAGATAAATTTTTTGATAAAGTTTTGATTCTCGAGGCCGGATCAAAACTTATGAATGAGTATATTGCGATAATTCCATTTTCTATAAATCCAGCTAAACATTTTGGGTATGCTTTGCAATGGTTTACTATGAGCATCGTTTTAGCTGGAATGTTTATTTATGCATTGAAGAGAGAGCTATGAAAAGTAAAATATTTTTGGCAATTTTATTATTAACGCCTATTGTAATTTTGGTATCTTCCACCCTATCTTTCCAATCTGGTTTTTCACCGCAATATACAAAAAATAATGGGACGTTCTTTAGTGAATATTTTGATGCAACCAATCTAAATCTGACCGATGGTTCTAACAGTTTAAAATTTGATGATGGCAAATGGGTCTTTGCTACCTACGCTTCAAAAGATACTAACTTAGATCAAGCCCTTTATTTAATGCGTCAGCTAAATGTTGCTCTTAATAGAGATATTTATAAGCTTAAAAGAGTAATTTTTACTCAGAATAAAAATTCTGTCCTAGATTATTTAAAAGATTATCCAAGAACAGATATCTTGATTGATCCAGAGAGGAAGCTTTTTAAAGAGCTTTTGAAAACTGGCGATGAAAATTTTTTCTATGAACAAAAAATTTTTATTATTGATCCTTATGGCAGGGCGGTGATGTTTTTTCCGGTCACGATGGATCCTAAATTAATTTTAAAAGATTTAAAGGTCTTAATATGAGTTTAATAAAAAAACTTTCATTCTTTGGAATATGTTTTGCTTTTGTTGTAATTGCACTTGGCGCATGGACACGATTAGTTGATGCGGGCTTGGGATGTCCAGATTGGCCAGGATGTTACGGCTTTGTTGTGTTTCCAACCACAGAAGCTGAGATATTGTTAGCTGAACAAAGGTATCCTCAATTTCCGTATGAAATTGATAAAGCTATCCCCGAAGTTGTGCATAGATATTTTGCAGCAGCGCTTGGATTTATTGCAATATTATTAGTTGCCTTTGCATTTAAGTACAACCTGCCAAAAAAAATCAAAGCTATTACCTCATTCTTATTATTCTTTATCTGCTGTCAAGGCCTCTTTGGATACTTAACAGTAAGTTTAAAACTTCTCCCAATAATAGTAACAGGCCATTTATTTGGTGGGTTTATTACCTTGAGTTTATTCTTTTATTTGTTTTTAAGCACAACTGATGGAATAAGAAATCATCAAATTGGTCACTTAAAGATTCTTGGAGGCATTGCATTAATTGCTCTACTGATTCAAATATTCTTGGGTGTCTGGACAAGTACAAACTACGCTTCACTTGCATGCGCAGATTTCCCTACTTGTCAGGGAACATATTTGCCTGATATGGATTTTTCTGAGGGATTTAATTTATCTCAAGAGGTAGGACCAAACTATTTATATGGCTTATTAGATAATGAGGCCCGAGTAGCCATTCATTATTCTCACAGAATAAGTGCTATATTCTTAACGCTAATTTTTATGGTATTAATTACTAGACTTTGGTTTTCTAGCGCAGCTCCATTAGCATCAACTCTTGGCGTAATATTGGTGACACAAATTTCATTAGGAATTATGAATGTTGTTTATGTGCTACCTTTGTATATTGCAATTGCGCATAATTTGGTCGCAGCATTATTACTGTTAGCAACCCTAATGGTTAATCTTGTGATCTGGAAAGATGAATAGCACTATTAAAAATTATTACGAACTCTGTAAGCCTAACGTAGTTTTAATGATGCTCATTACTGCACTTGTTGGCTCATTGCTTGCCAGTAAAACTTTAGCTCCTTTATCACTAATAGCATTGGCAATGCTGGGCATAGGACTCTGTGCATCCTCAGCTGCTGCAATAAATCATATTATTGATAGAAAGGCTGATGCAAATATGAACAGGACAGAGAATAGACCAATTCCTCAAGGAGAGATTTCGCCATTTAAAGCATCAATTTTTGCATTTACTTTGGGCGCTCTTGGAGCTGTAATTTTAGTAATATATGTTAATACATTAACGGCGTTGCTAACTCTTGCTTCTTTAATTGGATATGCATTCATTTATACGGTTTATTTGAAGAGAGCTACACCGCAAAATATTGTTATTGGTGGCCTTGCTGGAGCTGCTCCCCCACTTCTTGGCTGGACCGCAGTTACGAATTCGGTTGATCCAAATTCTCTTCTTTTAGTGCTTATTATTTTCGCATGGACTCCCCCACATTTTTGGGCTTTGGCAATTCATAGAAAAGATGATTACGCAAAAGAAAACATTCCCATGCTTCCAGTCACTCATGGTGTTCAGTTCACTAAACTTCAAATTATTCTCTACACGATTATCATGATGCTTGTGAGTCTATTTCCATTTGTGGTAATGATGTCAGGAGTTTTTTATTTATTCTCAGCATTGATACTGGGAATTATTTTTTTGTATTACTCTATAGCTTTATATTTTGATGAAGAAAATAAATTTGCTTTTCCAACTTTTGTTTATTCAATTTATTACATTTTTCTGATTTTTGCTGCCTTGCTAATTGATCATTATTTAATATAAAGATGAGTACAAATATAAAGATTTCTTTAGCCTTAATTATTTTATTTATGATTTCGGTCCTATCTTTATTTATTAACAAGCTAACCACCCCAAGATATTTATCAGCACCCGAACTTCTTGTTAATGGCTTTTATCAATTTCCTAATGCAAAGAATTTCTCAAATTTTCAAATTATTTCATCAAATAACACCATTCTTAATAAAGACACTCTAATGGGTAAATGGACGTTAATATATTTTGGTTTCACACGATGCCCGGCTGAGTGCCCCGTTGCCATGTCTTTAATTAAAAATCTTTATTCCACTCTAGATTCAAAGGGATTCAACCTTAACGACAAGCAGGCTCTCTTGATAACAATAGATCCTGAAAATGATTCGCCAAATGATGTAGATAGATATGCAAAAGCCTTTAATAAAAATTTTATTGGCGCCAGGGGAGACAGACCAATGCTTTTAAGTATGGCAACTCAATTAAATGTTATGGTTATAGAGCCCCCCAAGGACTCGCATTCCGATCATACAGGTCACCTAGAAAATCATTCAAATAACATTTTGCTTATAAATCCTGAAGGAAAATATGCTGGGTTTTTTAGGCCTCCATTTGAGGAGGAAAAATTCCTTCTCACCTATCAATCTGTTGTTACGCCTCGTTAATTTACAAGAAATTGGTTGCGTAGGTTTTTGATATCTTTATTAGAAATATTAAGACCCTCTCTTATAAAATTTTCTAAACTACCATATTTTTCTTCGGCTGCCTCAAAGGCTGTTTCTATGTATATTTGCTCAACCCCAAGGAGTGGCCTTAAAATCTCAACGTCTGTCTGATATAAACTCATTAATTTTATTTGGCCTAAAATGTCTTCAATTCGTTCCTTAGTAAAGGCATTTGTTTTCATATAATCCTCAATTACATCCTCCTTAGAAACACCAAGAGCGATTAGCGTAATCGCAGCAGCAAAGCCTGCTCTATCTTTTCCAGCAGTGCAATGAAATAGAGTAGGCGTTCCATCGTCAATTAGACTCCTAAGAAAATTTTCATACACATCTGTGTAGTCGTTAACAAACTCACGATTTGCGTCAACTAAAAAACTCTTTACTTCTTTGTCTGTTTCACCCTTTAAAACAGCTTCAATTTTTGTGCGCATGGCGCCATCAACACTTATTGGCATTTCTAGATAATCTATACCTTCTGGAATGATATCTGGATCCTCTGCTTTTTCGTCCTTAGATCTAAAGTCAATTATCTTTTTTATACCAAGGTTTTTAAGATACTCTTCATCAGTTTTAGAAATATCACTTAACTTATCGGAACGAAACAACATTCCCCATTTGATTGATTTGCCATCAATAGTTTTATAACCACCAAGCTCCCTAGTATTATGGGCGCCATCCATTGGAAGCAATCTATACTCCTCATTCTGAAGAGAAGGATTGTCTTTGTGTAGTGGTCTATCCATTAAATCTATTGTTTCTGAGCATTGCATCAATCCCAAGCAAAGGAATAAAATTCCTATATGCTTATACATCAATAATTACCTTACCTTTTGCTTTTCTATCTTTTAAGTGTGCGATAGCTGCAGCCGCAGACTCAAGCGAAAACCTATCAGATATTTCTGGATTAATCTTGCCAGCGGCATGAAGGCCAAATAACTCCTGAAAATTTTTCTCATTCTCTTCAGGAAACATTGCTGTCCATGCTCCCCAAAAAACACCAACAACCTGACAACCTTTTAATAGTGCTAAATTAAGAGGCGGTTTTGGAATTTCTCCTGAAGCAAAACCGATAACAAGAAAACGACCTTCCCAGGCCATAGCTCTTAATGCGGGCTCACTAAAGGACCCGCCAACAGGATCATAAACTACGTTTGCACCAAGTCCTCCTGAAAGCTCCTTTATTTTACTAGAAAGCTCTTTTTGTTGATCTCTATCTAAATTACCCTCGGGATATATGAAAGCCTCGTCCGCTCCATGTTCCAAGCAAGTTTTAATTTTTTCTTCAGAGGATGCTGCTGCAATCACTTTTGCTCCCATTGCTTTTCCAATCTCTACTGCGCTTAGTCCAACACCTCCTGCAGCTCCTAATACCAGCAATGTTTCACCAGGTTGAAGATCAGCTCTTTGTTTAAGAGCATACAAAGAAGTGCCATAGGTCATTGGTAACGCAGCTGCAACTGGGAAGTCCATTTCTTTTGGAATTTGACTCACTCTCACTGCATCAACTACAAGTTTCTCTGCAAAACAACCATTACCGGCCATTACAAAAACGTGATCACCGACTTTACAAGACTCAACACCTTCACCTATTTCAGCTATAACTCCAGAACATTCTGCTCCCGGAATAAAGGGCATAGGCGGTTGAAACTGATATAGGCCTTGAATCATTAAAACATCTGGAAAATTTACACTTGCAGCTTTTATTTCCACTAAAACTTGCCCACTTCCAAGCTCAGGATCATCCACATCTCCAAAGAGTAATTTTTCTGGGCCTGCTAATTCAACGCATTGCAATGCTTTCATTCTTTTCCTAAATCTTCGAGTTATATAATTCTACATATTTATTTATATCAACGCCCGTATTTTCTTGAAGATTTTTTAAATCTTTTAATGAATTCTGAGCAGCGTTAATTAATGCAGAAAAATCTTGATCTTCATTTAAGAAGAATGATTGAGCAATTTTTTTACTTTGCTCCAGTCCATAATCTTGAAATGAAAGATTGCTTGATTCTAACTCTTGCATTATTTTTTCACTAGGCAGATGGTCTAAGCTCATTTCGGAATTAAAAGCACTCAAATAACCTTCTGAATACTCTTCTAATGCCTTTGCAGTTTGTTCCAATTCATCGAGATAAATATTCCTTATTTCTGAGAGAGGGACCAGAACCCCATTGCGAATTAGCCTGACATCTTTTGCTCTGCCATTTCTTACCATAACCCGTTGATTAACTTTGATTTCTTCAATCTCATCACGCGAAATAAAAGGACTTTCAGATATTAAAGAGTGGATAATATAAATATCCAGAAGTTTCATTTTATTTGCATCGATGCCTTCTGGAATAAATGGATTGACATCAATGCCTCTTAACTCTAGATATTCTATTCCTGATTCTTTTAGAAGGGTTGCAGGGCGTGATCCACTTGGACCAGCCCTTTTAGGACGAATAATGTCATATAGCTCATTCTCAATTTGCAAAATCCCAGTTGATATTTGTTGAGCAATACCATTAGTGTCAAACAGCCCAATGTCCTCAAAATCTTTAACAGGAGTTTTTATTCCCCTTACAATTGCATCTACAAATTCATTAAGGTTGTTGTAACTCATTTCTAGTGAATCTTGAATGCTGCTTTGATAGCCCACTTCACTCATTCTAAGAGATGTTGCATTTGGTAGAAATAAATCATCCTCATTATGTTTATCAAGAGTGTGCTCTCTTCCATATAAGTATGATTCGTTTGCAATGGGCGAAGCTCCTAAGCGTTCTAGTAAAAACCAAAAATTCCTTTTGATATTTCTTATTGCTCCCAAATATCTCTCATTAACAAAGTCTTGATTTAGATTCTTGTTTAGAGACTTCCATGATCCATGGGATATTGAAAAATTATAATGAATCCCAGATACACATTGCATAATTGATCCATACCTTAACCTCAAACCTTTTCTGTAAATATGTTTTAACATCCCGCTATTGGATTCGCCATATTCAGCTATTCTGATCTCTTGCTCACTTTGAAATGAACAAGGCATAGAAAAATTCCAAAGAATTTCTTTATCCATTTCAGTGTAAAGAAATCTATGCAAAAGATTCAGGTGTTCATGCAATGCTTCTGCAGACTCAAAAGTAGGCGTTACAAATTCTATAAGCGCTTCTGCAAAATCGGTTGTAATATCCTTACTTGTTAGAGACGAACCAAGGTTTTCTGGATGATTCTTTTGGGAAATGCGTCCTTTATGATCAACGCGCAAAGATTCTCTTTCTATGCCCCTAAGGATTTCAAGCTCACTGAAAAATCCATTATCTTTGTGAGCCCTCAAGGAACTCTTAAACGCATCTGAGGTCATGAATGGTACTTAGGCAGGGCCTGCTTCAACTATTTCTTTGCTAACTGAGAATTTTTTGAAATTTTCCTTAAATTGTTCAATAAGATTTTGTAAATATTGATCGTATTGCTCGTGATCAGACCATGTCTGTTTTGGAATTAGAACTTGTGATTCAACTCCTTCGATTTTAACAGGAACATCTAAATTTAGGCCGTCAATGTGATGAGTCTCAACATCATTCAACTCGCCGTTTTGAATCGCATTGATTATTCTTCTTGTTGTGGGAATATCAAATCTTGATCCAACACCATGAGGCCCGCCTGTCCAACCAGTATTTACAAGAAAAACTTTTGAGCCATATGACTCAACTCTTTTCATTAAAAGGTCCGCATACACTCCTGCAGGTCTTGGAAAAAAAGGCGCTCCAAAACATGTTGAGAATGTTGTTCCAATAGATTCTGTTGATCCAACTTCTGTTGAGCCTACTTTTGCAGTGTAGCCACTTAAAAAATGATAAGCTGCAGCCTCTTTTGAAAGTATTGAAACTGGAGGAATAACTCCGGTTAGATCACATGTCAAAAATATTACTGTTTCAGGCTCTCCTGCCGAGTTTTCTTCAATAGCATCATCAATGTGTGTTCGAGGATAACAACAACGGCCGTTCTCTGATAATGAAGTATCACTATAATCCGGTGCACCATCTTCATTTAGAAAAACATTTTCAATTATGCTGCCGTGCTTTATAGCTTTCCATATTACAGGCTCATTTTTTTCCGAGAGATCTATAGTCTTTGCATAACAACCTCCCTCAAAATTAAAAACAGCACCATCTCCCCAACCATGCTCATCGTCTCCAATAAGTGCGCAGGTTGGATCAGCTGAGAGAGTTGTTTTTCCTGTGCCAGAAAGACCAAAAAATAAAGACACTTTTCCATCCTTATTAACATTTGAAGAGCAATGCATTGGCAGCACATCTTTTTCAGGCATTAAGAAATTCTGCACAGAAAACATGGATTTTTTCATTTCACCTGCATATTTCATTCCAGCAAGTAAAACCTTTCTAGCAGCAAAATTTATAATTACACATCCTTCTGAATTTGTACCATCCTCTTCAGGAGAACATTGATAGTTGAGAGCACTCATTATTTGCCATTCTTTTTTTGCCTGTGGATTAAACTCGGCTGGATCAATAAAGATCAATTTAGAGAACATGCTATGAGAGGCGCTTTCAGAAATAACATTTACAGGAATGTAGTGATCATCATGGGCGCCAACATGAACCTTTGAAAGATAGCGATTCTTTTCAGCTAAATACTCATCAACTTTATCCCAAAGAGTATTGAAGTCATCTGCATTAAATGGCTTATTGATTTCACCCCAATCAATCAGGCTAGATGTACTATCTTCTTGAACAATAAAACGATCATTGGGGCTTCTTCCAGTCCTTTCACCAGTTTGAAGTGACAGCGCACCATTCGCTGCTAAAACCCCTTCACCATTTTTGATTGCAGCATCTATTAGTTCTTCAGTGTTTAATTTCAATGTTTCCGTCAATGCACTCTTCCCCATATACTTAATAATTCTAGCAATCTTTACATTCTACATCTCTAGATAAAGTATAACCATAGATTTTAAATGTAGTGAATTTGAAAATATTAATCAAATATTGTCAATTAAACAATAAAGACTGTCTTGATAACTTAAAAAGGTTACCAATCATGTAGTAATACTACATAATCAATGCTTAACTTACTTTTTAAAAATAAAAAAAAGGTTGTAAAAAAACAAAAAAATGAAGAATAAAAGAGCCCATTCTGCAAAATTTAAAATGAATCTCCACTCATACTCAGCACAATTACCATCTCCAAGTAATATGGTTTGTATAACTTCAAAAAGTGGAAGCGTATCTATTAAAAAATCCATTGGGGGAGCGCATGTTGGAATTTGATCAGTGGGAAGATTTTGTAAGTATATTTGCCTTGTGGCTATTATTCCTCCGCCTAGTGAAAATAAAGATGCTAAAAGCATAAGAGACTTGTTAATTACAATATGCAAACCAGGAATCATAAGAATTAATCCGCATAATGCAATGAAACCAAAAGACCACCGTTGAAGGACGCACAATGGGCATGGATCATAATATCCAATAATTTCAAAGACAAAAGCACCTATTACCAATCCAGCACCAATCAAAAAGTTAATGATTGATGGCAAATATAAAATTTTTTTCAATATGCTCATAAGATGTAATAAATCTACTTTGATCTTATATTATGAATGGCTTATATAAAAACCTAATGACATAATTAATTTTAATGAATACTCCTGTAAAAAAAATTTTTTTGATAGATGGCTCTTCTTATTTATATAGGGCTTTTCATGCAATGCCACCTTTAACAACTTCAACAGGTCTCCCCACAGGTGCAGTGAAAGGGGTCACAAATATGCTGCGAAATCTTCGTAAGGAAAATCCTGATGCGTATTATTTATCAATCTTTGATGCGAAAGGAAAAAACTTTCGACATGATCTGTATAAAGACTATAAAGCAAACCGCCCACCTATGCCTGAAGAGTTGAGAGAGCAACTTTCTCCTTTAAAGGAAATTTGTAATGCGATGGGCATGCCTGTGATTGAGATTCCAAAAGTTGAGGCAGACGACGTTATTGCTACTTTAGCTGAAATGGGAGCTCGTCAGGGAATGCCAATTGTTATTTCTTCATTGGATAAGGATCTCATGCAATTGGTTGAAGATCCTTTAATCAAAATGATGAATACAATGAACAATCAAGTCTATGATGTGGCTGGAGTTGAAGGGAAGTTTGGCGTTCACCCAAACCAAATCATTGATTACTTGGCCCTTGTCGGCGATACCTCAGACAATGTTCCTGGTGTTCCAAAAGTAGGCCCTAAAACAGCCGTTAAGTGGCTTAGTGAATTTAAGACTATTAAGGGAATTATTGAGAACGCAGATTCGTTAACTGGAGTTGTGGGTCAGAACTTCAGAGACTCTATTTCAGACTTAGATAGAAACATAGAACTTGTAACTTTAAAAAAAGATGTTGATTTAAAGACCTCTCTTGAAAATTTACTTGAAGCTAAAGAAGATCGAGATGAGTTAAACAAATTGTTCACATATCTTGAGTTTAAAACTTGGGTGAATTCCTCTTCAAGCTCAAGCAATGAAATCCCCGAAGCTCCAAAATCAAGAAAAGAATATCAAGTCGTTTTAACAGAAAAAGATTTAAAAATTTGGGCTAAAAAAATTGATAAGTGCAGTGTTTTTGCAATTGATACCGAAACCTCTTCGCTAGATACAATGACGGCCGATCTCATAGGCATATCTTTGGCATGCAATGAAGGAGAGGGCTGTTATATTCCTATAAGTCATTCATATGAAGGGATGCCTAAGCAAGCGCCCCTTAATATGATTAACAAAACTTTAGGCTTAGCTATTACAAAGAATCAAAAGAAACTAGTTGGCCAGAATCTTAAATTTGATTTGCCAATGCTCAACAGACATGGCATTAAAGTGGAGGAGTTCCTCGGAGATACTATGTTGATGTCATATGTTCTTAACAGCACTGGCACGAGACACGGATTAGACAGGATGGCTCAACATTATTTAAATTATGAACCGATGAAGTATGAAGAGGTTGTAGGTTCTGCATCAAAGCAAATAAACTTTGCTCAGGTTGAGATCCAAGCTGCAACTTTTTATGCTGCCGAAGATGCTGATATAACTTTACGGTTATTCAACCACTTAAATAAAAAACTTGAAGATCAACCCAAGCTTATTAACCTTCTTCAATCTATTGAATATCCAATGCTTGAGTCTCTAATTAAGGTTGAAACAAATGGTGCAAAGATTGATGAAAAAATGTTGTCCAAATACTCAGATGAGCTAGCAATTAAGATAGAGGAGTTATCTAAAGCTTCGTTTGAAATGGCTGGAGAAGAATTTAATATGGATTCACCAAAACAACTTGTTGAGATTCTTTATAACAAACTAGATTTACCTGTTCTCAAGAAAACTCCAAAAGGTCAACCATCAACCAATGAAGGCACTCTTCAAAGATTGGCTGAACAATTTGACCTGCCTAAAATTATTATTGAATATCGCGGACTAGCAAAATTAAAATCTACCTATACAGATAGCCTTATCAACATTCAACACCCAATTACCAAGAGAATTCATACCTCTTATCAACAAGCTGTCACCTCTACCGGAAGATTGTCGTCTACTGAACCAAACCTTCAAAATATACCCATTAAA
>ERZ802822.1089-NODE-1089-length-17781-cov-6.845120_pt1 | contig 17781 bp, 15 predicted proteins | sample MGYA00345649_ERZ802822 | MGnify/ENA primary metagenome ERZ802822 (study PRJEB30503, sample SAMEA104212359) | marine metagenome | biome: Westerlies Biome; feature: [SRF] surface water layer (ENVO:00010504) within the epipelagic zone...; material: water...
AGAAATTAGGATCACAGCTGATTACGATGAATATGATGAGTTTTGTTGCCAAGTAGGTAATGTTTCTGCAGGTCCTGCAAAAGAACTTGCTTATGCTCTTGGTGCTCAAGCTGCTCCAAACAATCCATTCACCGATCAGGTGCATTTCAATTTCGACTCTTTTGCAAAAGGTGAAAATTCCGGAATTTCAGTAAACATTGTTAAAGAAATGGAAAATATGACTTTCACAAGTATTACTTCATCAAGGGATTCAGACAGCCTTGAAAGTCAAGATATTGATTTTGATAGCTCTAGAATACTTAACCCAAATACAACAAATGTGAATCTATCTTCAAAATCTCAAGAATTTAGACTTACATCCAAGGGTAATGCAAAGGTCAATTGGTTGTTAGGAGCATACTTTTATGAAGAGGACCTGAAAAATGATAGCAGTGTTATTTGGGGACCAACATTTAATACATTTGCAAATATTGCGTCAGGCGGAGCTCTTCCCACAGTTGGGGGTCTTCTAAGCTTGCCTCCGTCACTATTTTTTCAGGAGGGTACAGGAAGTGTTGGTTACTTCACACAAGAGACCGAAACAACCACTCTTTTTGGACAAGTAGACATAAATCTAAGTGATAAGTTAGGCGCTATCCTAGGTGTAAGTTATATTGAAGACGAAAAATCAGCAACAGGAATTGATGTAAATACTGATGTGTTTTCACAGATTGGTTTTGTAGGTGTTGGAACTATGGCTTTCATTGGAGCTGGTTTTGATCCTGCTACTGCAGCAGCATTAGCTGCAAATCCCCAGACAAATGCATTGCTTGGATTTCAAGCCCTTCAGTTTATTCCTGAAATGCAGCAGTTCCCAAATGCTGGTCAAAGTGGTCAATCATCCGATGACAACATTGATTACACAGCAAAACTGACGTACATGCTTAATGATGATGTAAGCTTTTACGGAGGAGTTTCAACTGGATTTAAATCCTCTGCATGGAACCTATCAACAAATTCTTTACCAGACCTAGCTGAAAGAGCTGCATTAGCAGCAGCTGGAACACCAGTTGCAGAAAATACTGCTATTGGTCAAAGGTATGCATCACCTGAAGAAGCAGAAGTTTTTGAGCTTGGTATGAAGATGAGACTATCAACAGGATATTTTAATTTAACTGCATTTAGCCAGGAGATTAAAGACTTTCAATCCAATACATTTGTTAGCTCCGGTTTTATTTTAGCTAATGCAGGGTTGCAATCATCAGAAGGATTTGAGTTTGATTTGCTTTTCTCCCCTGTGCCTAGTATTGATATTACTTTAGGTGGACTAATCATGGATTCAAAATATGATTCTTTTACCGGCTCTGCTGCAGGTGACGTGAGTGGTACTAAGCCTGAAAATGTCCATGATGATTCTCTAACAAGTTCAATCACTTGGAACTGGTCGCGAGGCAGAACTGATGGCTATGTCAGATTAAATCATCTCTATTCTGGGCCAACATTGATCAGGATTATTCCTTCAGAAAATCTTGCTATGTGTGCAGCAGGAACTTGTGAGAAAACAAAAGATACACTCAACTTTAGTGCTGGAATCACTAGAGGTAATTTAGATATAGTTATATTTGGTAACAACATCAATGATGACAAATATCTCCATACAGCTTTTTCATCTGTAGGTGATCCATTTAGAACATCCTTTGAGGGTTATCCAAATGCACCAAAAACATATGGAGTCACAGTTAATTACTCTTTCTAAGATCATTTCCCCCTTAGTTGTGGTTATTTAGATTAGTAATGGAAGGAGCTCGAAAGAGCTCCTTTTTTTTGTTTAACAGTTATTGACTCAAGTTATCCAAGGCTTCTGACATCTTTTTCTGCAGAGCTCCTATGGCCTGCAGCGGTCTAATCATCACTTTAAAATCAATGATTTTACCCTCATCATTCCAGCGAATAATATCAACTCCATTGACAGAAATATCTCCGATATAAGTTTCAAATTCTAGGACGCTATCAAGACCATCGACAAGTTCACGCACATATTCAAATCTATCCATATCAAAAGTTTGGCCAGCGCCCATCAAATAAAGTTTTGACATTTCTTTTCCTTCAATAGGTTTAAAAACTATTGGTGATGTGAAGACACAAGATTCATCAAGAATTTCATCTAATAATTTTGGATCATTGGATATTAAACCTTCATGCCACTTTTTTAAATAGGAGTGTGTTTTATTCATTTGAGTATTAGAAACTGTTGATGAGGAGGATGCAAGCTGTGTTTTAGGATAAAAGAAGCCCCTGCAATTGAATTGTTAAAAATTTAAAAAGCGGCTAAAAGACTATTTTTTTCTTCTTAGCTTACGAAGACGAGCATATTCATTTTGTAACTTCTTTTCTGCTAAATCACGTCTTCGATGGCGTCTATCTCTAGCTGCTTCAGATTTTTGAATTCTGATAGCTTTATTCATTCTTCTTAAATACTCTCATAAAGAAAAGGGAAAAGCAAAAATCACCTTAATTTGACTGGTTGAGCTTTTTGAGTCTTGCTTTAAGAATTTTTAAATCCAAGTTATAGGCTGAGCCAGATGAAGAGTTTTTTCTAGAAAGGGTTTTAGAAACAAAGCTTGCCTCTTGCTGAGACTTAACTTTGATATAGGCTTCCCTAAAAGGTAGTCCTGATTGAACTAACTCATAGGCCTGGTCGGTCATCAACATATCCTGATCAATAAATTCATTTGACCTTTGGGTATCCACTTTAATGGATTTAATCAAATCAGGCAGTAAGCCTAAAGTCTTTGTAGCACAATGAATAGAATGAATAAGAGAACGCTTAGTAAGTTGTAAATCTCGATGATAGCCACTTGGTAAAGATATTAAATTTTCTAATTCAGAATAATGCCCTGCCATCACCGCATAATTGGCTCTCATGATCTCTATAACATCAGGATTGGACTTGTTGGGCATAATAGAAGATCCAGTTGAATACTTGGATGCGATACTTAACAAACTAAATTCCTGGGCTAAGAAAATACTCATATCCCATGAAAATTTTCTCACATCTAACATGGGTTGCTTTAAAGAACCAATTAACTCTAACTCAAACTTACCTCGGCTATTTTGGACATATAGAGCATTTAATTGTTTTCTCTTAAAGTTTAGCTCTTTTGTTGAAATATCCCGCTTAATAGGAAGATTAACCCCATAGCCAGCCGCTGATCCTAATGGATTTATATTCATCCAGATTTGTGTGTTAGATAGTAAATCAGCATTATCAAGAAAAGACTCAGCAAAAGCTCCAAACCATAAACCCCAGGTTGAGGGCATGGCTCTTTGCAAGTGGGTGTAACCTGGCATAGGATCAGATGAATGTTTTTCAGCTTTATCAAAGAATGATTGGGCTATTTTAAGATTCATTGATTGAATTTCATCTAATTTTGCTCTTGCATAAAGACGCATAGCAACCATAACCTGATCATTACGACTTCGACCAGTGTGAATTTTCTTGCCGATCGAACCTAGCTCATTTGTTAAGTAATCCTCAATTGCAGAATGGCAGTCCTCATATTTAGACGTTAACTTAAATTTCTTTGCTAAAAATAACTTTGCAAGCTTCTTTAAGGAAACGATAACTTTCTTGGTTTCAGATTTAGTTAAGATATTGATATTTTCTAATTCATGAGCATGCGCCATGGATGCTTCAATATCATATAAAAATAATTCTTGATCTAAAACTATATCTTCACCAGATAAAAAATCGTCTATTGCAGAGTTTTTATCCTTCGAACTTTGATTCCAAATTTTCATGATTGAATGATTCCTAAATTATCTTCCCATCCAAAGGCAGAGTTTAAGTTTTGAACGGTTTGAGTTGCTGCGCCTTTAAGAAGGTTATCAAGTGCACAACAAAAAGTCAGCCTCTTAATTTCTTGATCCACAGCAAAGCCACCTATTATTACATCAGAAGTGTTTTGAACATCTTGCAGCTTTGGAAGCTCTTGCTGAATGCAAATTAACTGCTTTGAATCGTAATACTCAGCGAACAAGTTATAAATTTCATCAGATGACATTGGTTCTGAAAGAATAAAATTACCAGTCATCATGATTCCTCTAAAAAAATTGCCAACATGGGGTGTAAATAATATTTTTGGATAACTATGAGCTTTTACTTCTTTCTCATGAAGATGCGAGACGAGTGAATATGGAAGGACGCTGTCTTTGAGAGCCTCCTGATCATTTCTGGCGTTTGGAGTAGCTCCTGCACCACTATACCCAGAGATCCCATATAAATTTGCTGGACCAACTAAAATATTCTTTAGAGGAGCAAGCATAAATTGCATTGCTGAAGCATAACATCCAGGATTGCTAATTTTACTTGATTGAACCTTTTCACATAGCTCAGGAACTCTGTATTCCCATGCATCATCAAAACGATGGTCTGAACTCAGATCAATAATAATAGCTTTAGGATTGTGTCGGTGAATCAGATCAATGTAATCTTGAGATTCATTATTTGGCAATGCCAATATAAAAGCATCCTCATCAGACAAATCAATTTTATCTATACTTAAATCTTGATATAACAAGTCATTGCCAGTATTCAGATCCACTGGCTGACCTGCTTTAGATGAAGAAAAAACCGAAGTAATATTTAAATGCTTGTGGTGAGCCAGCAGTTCTACAATTTCTTGACCTACGTACCCTCGCCCACCTAATAAACCTATTTTTTTAGCATCCATTTAAATCACACTTTTTGGTTTATTAATAGCGTACTCAATGCAATCTTTTAAAGCCCCATAATCAGATATACCAATCCAGAAAATATGCCACTCATCTTGTTTTTGACAGCCCTCACAAATTGATGTGTAAAAATTATTTATAGGGTTATTTGGGCGTGAACGCCAAAAAACCTGCGGATACACTTTACGCATTTCATGCCAGATACCTGCTCCCAAGCCCTCGCCTTTTGCCTCAGGAATAACTCCAAACTTATCCATATAAGGAACACTAAAGTCATTTGAAATAGCTATTGTGGCTCGCTTACATGAAGTCATAAAAATATTTAAAGTACCAGGATCATCAAAAAAACCATCTACCAAATTACCACTGAATGATGCCTCTATAATTTTTTTAAAATGCTCTTGAGTCTCTTGATCTGGGACTTTATGTTGAGCAACACTATAACCATGTTTTATGAGGGTGCCGGATCCAGAATCTGTAAATAGCTCTTTTGGAAGATTGATTGGCTCAGTGATGGAGACAGAAGCTGTCCTTGGGAGATAATCTAATAAAGCTTTGATTTGCTGAAGTTTTAACTTCATCCCAGAATGTAACCATTCTTCTTGCATCAGCTCCTCATACTCAAGGGCTAAATTAATATTCGGAATTAATTGACCAGTTTTATTAAAAATTCCTCCGGTCTCTGATAAGAAAATAGCTTTATAAGGATTAATAGCCTTCACTAATTCAACAGTAGCAATATCAGCATTAATATTGAGCATTTCACTGCTTTGAAATCCCATAGGCGCAATTACAGGTATAGAATCTGATTCCAACACTTCATTAACAAGGTCAATATTAACGGATTGAATTGATCCAACATAACCCAAATCAGGATCATCTTTGGTGCATTGGAAGACATTAGATACAAGACCTTTTGCATGGGCTCCTTGAGCTTCCAAAGCCTCTACAATCTTCTGATTAGTTTCCTTGAAGACTTCATGAGCAACATCCCTAACCTCTGGGGAAGTAACTCTCTGCCCATTGATAAATGAAAAATCAATTCTCTTTTCCTCTAAGGCTGCAGAAAGCATTGGACCTGCTCCATGCAGTATTACAGGCTTAAGACCAACTTGATTTAAAAATACTAGGGACGAAATAAGATTCTCAAGATCGTTCTCAACTACAGAACCGCCTACCTTAATAACTGCAAAGCGTTGCTCAGGAGAAGAAAATTTTTCAATATACTTATTTATTTCTTTTTCAGAACCGATAGCACCCAAAAGCTTTAAAATAGTATTTTTAATAAACTGATTGGATGACTTGGTCATTGAATTATTTGTTTAAAATCAGTTAAGGCTTGATTTAGCTGCTCAAGATCTACTGATTCATTGGGTTGATGAGCATTAGCAATATCACCTGGACCGTAAACTATGGCTCGGTATCCAGCCTCACTAAATAAGGAGGCTTCGGTCCAGAAATTTACTGGTGCAGACAAATTTAAACCCAATTCATCGGCAAATAATTCTAAATCTTTAATATTTCCCGATGCAGGTAATGCAGGAGCAATAAATCCAGATGTAAATTTTGAATGATTTTCAATTGATTCAGTGTTGAATTCTTTTAATAACTCATCAAAAGATTGGCCAGGTAAAGGCCTCATACCAAACTTAACTTGAGCATGATCAGCAATGATATTGGGCTTAATTCCCCCTTCAACTAATCCTAAATTAAAAGCAATGCCTTGCAGATCCTGAAATGAAGTTCCCTTATATGATTCAGCAACTTTCAATGCCGCATCTGACCAACGTGTTAATTTATGAATCGCGTTATCATTCAAGGCTCTTTGTTCAGAACTATGGCCAGCAAGACCAAAAAATTCTTGGGTGCCAGTAAGAATCCCTCTATGACATGTTACCGCCATATTTTGCGTAGGCTCTGCAACAATAATACCTTCAAACACTGGTTTTGTTTTTATATATTCTTTAACACAAGTGCTTTGGCCAGCCTCTTCATCCGTAGAAAATAAGATTGCATAGTCACTCATTCCTCTCTCTAATAGAGTTAATAGACATGCTGCAGCGCCTTTAATGTCGCAAGCACCAAGCCCAATAGCTTTTCCATTCTCAATGATTAAATCATGTGGATCAGATTTCCAAGCATCTCCAGCTGGCACTGTATCTAAATGAACATTTACCAAATATTTTGGTGAGCCCTTGGCAAGGAGGATATTAAAAGAACCCTCTCCCAAGTCTGTGACTTGAGGAGAAATAAAATCCAAAGAGTTTAAATAGCTTATCAACCCTGATTGCTCTATCTTTCGAGGAGGGTTTGATGTATCGCATGCAACTAAAGCTTTCAGATGTTTTAAGGTCAGCTCTAAGTCAGTATTCATTTTTTCTTATGGATGGAAGACCAAGTTGAGGTGCTTTGACCTATTAGCTTAATAAATCCTTTTGATTCTGCTTCTGACCATGTTGCAGACTGAGCATAAGAGCCCTCTGGACTCTTAAGAATATTTTTTGACTTTACAGCCACTGCATCAACACGCCCAGGAGTAAGCTTCAAAGTAACCTCCCCAGAAACAGTTTTTTGAGAATCAAGCAAAAATGCCTCTAGATTTTCTCTTAAAGGCTCAAAATAAAACCCTCTATAAACTAAATTAACCCATTCTTGACCCACTTGAGCTTTCACAAAATTTTGTTTATCAGTCAAAACAGCTTCCTCTAAAGCTCTGTGAGCTGACATCAAAATTGCAATACCAGGAGCTTCAAAGACAAATCTACCCTTCAGCCCAATTATTGTATCGCTTGAAAAAACTGAGCGCCCTATGCCGAAAGAACCTCCGAGCATATTGAGAGTTCTAAGAAAATCAGCGCCCTGCATTTTCTGATTATTGATCGCAACAACTTTTCCTTTGAGGAATTTTATTTTTAGTGTTTTTGGTTTTTTAGGGTATTGATGAGGTAATTTGCAAAGCACAAAACTTTCGCTTGATGGTTCTTCCCATTCATCAATTTCACTGCCTGAGATCGTCGCTCCCATGAGATTTTCATTTATGCTGTATTTTTTATGCAATGAAGAGACCTTAAATCCTTTATCTTGCAAATAATCCTCTTCATAGGCTCTTACATTCTTTGTAATATTTTGAATCTCTCTAATTGGGGTGATGATGTTGTAATTTCCATGAGCTCTAATAGAAAGATCAAATCTAATCTGATCATTTCCCATGCCTGTGCAACCGTGAGCAATATCTTTGGTATTTAATTTTTTACATAATTTAATTGATTCTTTGACGATCAAGTACCTATCAGAACAAAGTGCGGGATACTTATTTTGATAAAGAGCCCCGGATTGCACCAATGGAACTAAAATCTCAGACCATAAACTTTTTTCAACATTGATGTTGATATGTTTTTTTGCACCCAATTCATTGGCTCTTTTTGTAATTGCACTCTCTTCTTTTGATGAAATGCCGCCAGTGTTTACAAATAAAGTATGAACTTCATAACCTTGATCAATTAAATATGGGATGCAGAAGCTTGTGTCAAGACCTCCAGAAAATGCTAATACTACTTTTTTATTCATTATTAATACCTATAAAATTTTACTAAGCATGGATTTTTGAACATGCTTTCTATTCGCCGCTTCTTTAACCGCTATGCAATAATCAGAATCCATGACCCCATCGGTTGCTTTCACATTTCTTCTTAAAGGAAGACAATGACTAAAAACAGCATTATTTGTAAGGCTCATCTTTGATTCATCAACAATAAAGTGCTTATTTTGATCGTTATTGGCAATTTGATCATCTATTTTTCCATAGTGACTAAGACAACCCCAGCTTTTTGCGTAGACAATATCTACATTTGAATAAGCGCTATCAATATCATAGGACACATCAAACGAAGCTCCTTCAGATTCACAATTCTTTTCCGCAGCTTTAAGATATCTATCATCTAGATGATAATCCTCAGAGGGACATAATAATTTAACATTCATACCAAACTTACTCGCTATCAAGAGACTAGAATTAGCAACAGCAGTATTCAAAGGCTTGGGATGATACGTCCAAGTTAGCAGATAATCTTTGCCCTGAAGGTCGCCATAATGTTCTTGCAAAGTTAAGATATGGGCAAGTTCTTGGCATGGATGCTCAATTGTCTCCATGTTCACCACGGGCACAGAAGCATATTTTGCAAAGCTATTAATAACTGAATCTGTTCTATCGTGATCCCAGTCCATAAACTGAGGGAACGCTCTAATCGCAATGCAATCACAATAAGACGATAAGACTTGTGCAACTTCTTTCACATGCTCTTCTGAGTTTCCATCCATGACAACATTTTCTTCAAATTCAATTGGCCAAGCATCTTTACCTGGTTGCAAGATGACTGCGGTACCCGAAAGCTCACTAATTCCAACTTCAAAGCTAGTTTTTGTTCTAAGCGAAGGGTTAAAAAACAACATTGCAATTGACTTATTTTTTAAAAGAGGTTGATGTGGTTTATTTTTAAGCTCAATGGCAAAATCAAGGATATCCTGAAGCTCTGAGCGAGACCAATTTTGCGTAGTAATAAAATTTTTCATGATAGACATTGAAGTTACACCATTGCTGGTGATTATTGAAGTGATCTAAGTCTTTGTGTTGGAATTGAAGATTTAGTATCTACAATTTCATTCGATTCGTTAAAATAAACTAACGTAGGAGCATGATTAGAGATTTGATTTTCAGACATTGATACGTATGAACAAATAATAATAATATCTTCTGGCGACGCTTTATGTGCAGCTGCTCCATTGATTGAAACCGTTTTTGAACCAGCTTCAGCAGCAATTAAATATGTTGAGAAACGCTCTCCATTCGTAACGTTGTATATTTCAACTTTTTCATATTCAGTCATCTTGGCCGCTGCCATGAAGTCTGTATCCAAGGCGCACGAACCTTCGTAATCAATCTCAACCTGAGTTACGTGAAGACGATGCAGCTTTGAATTTAGTAGCACTCTTTTCATAGGTTGAGAAGTATGCAAGAAAAACGCCTAAAATCCAATATTATTGAATAATAAAATTGTCTATCAGCCTTACATTCCCTAGCTTTGCAGCGACAGCCACTAAAGTATTTGGTTCAAACTCAAATAGTTCTTCAAGGGTAGTTGAATTACAAAATAAAAAATAATCTACGTTAAAATTTAACTCTTCCAATCTCTGAATACCTTCTATTTTTAAATTTGCTAAGTTTTCATGCTTAGATCTTTGTGCAATTTCTTTTAAAATAATTGGCAGATGTTTTGCATTTGCTCTTTGCTGAGAAGACATCAAGTTATTTCTTGAAGACATTGCTAATCCATCCTCCTCTCTTTGAGTTTGAACCCCATAAATGTCTATGTTGAGATTTGAATTGACTAAAAAATCTTTAACTATCAAATATTGTTGGTAATCTTTGAGCCCAAAAAATACATTATTAGGCCTAACCAATTGAAAAAAATGATTAAGAATTGTAATTACTCCATCAAAAAAATGTGGCCTTGAGATTCCGCATAGTTTTTTTGAAAGCATTGAATTCGCACTTATTTTGATCGCATTTTTTGCAAAATCAGGCGCTGGGCAAAACACAGCATCGCATGAAATTGTTTCAAGATGCTTTAGGTCTTGATCCAGCGTTCTTGGATAAACATCCAAATCTTCATTAGGACCAAATTGAAGTGGGTTAACATAAATAGAAGCTAAGGTAACTCCTTCAAACTTATTAGCCTCAGTCACTAATTTAAGATGGCCATCATGAAGATTACCCATAGTTGGAACAAAATTTACCTCTCCGCAAGAATTAAGAAATTGATCTAAATCATTAAGTGAATTAAAAACTTTCAAGTTTAAAAAAAAGTATGTTCTTTTGCAGGAAATTGTTTCTCTTTGACTGCTTTAACATAAGCATTTACAGAGCTTTGAATAGAATCATTTTCAGCAAGAAAGTTTTTAACAAACTTAGGTGATTTATCCAAGCAGGAAATTCCTAGTAAGTCATGGATTACCATAACCTGAGCATCTGTATAAACTCCAGCACCTATTCCAATAACTGGGATTGATAAAGATTGAGTAATTTCCTTGGCTAAGTCTTCTGGAACACACTCTAGTAACAAAAGCGAGGCTCCTGCAGACTCTAAAGCCTTCGCCTCAGAAACCATCTCATCCCTCTTATCTGTATCTCTACCCTGAACAAAATATCCACCAATCCTATTAATAGATTGAGGTGTGAGACCCATGTGAGCGCAAACTGGTATTCCTCTTTCAGCTAATGTATTGGTTAAATCACAAATCCAATGACCGCCTTCAAGTTTGATAGAGTGAGCTCCATTTTGCATCAAAAGGCCTGCATTTGATAAAGCAGCATCTTTGGTTGCATAGCTCATAAAAGGCATATCTGCCATCAGATGGGAGTTCACGTTACCTCTAGAAACATTTTTTAAATGATAGATTAAGTCATCCATAGTTACTGGAAGTGTGCTCTCATGTCCCTGAATAACCATCCCCAAACTATCGCCAACTAAAATAACCTCAACACCAGCCTGGCTGATGATATTTGCAAGAGTAGATTCATAAGCGGTCAAACATGTAAATTTTTCTCCCTTTGCCTTTAAGCTTTGCAAAGTATTGATAGTAACCAATGGTTGAGATTGATGAGCTGACATAATTAGTGAAGTGATTGAGTGTCTTGACTCAGCAAATTAATCAATTGAATAGCTAGAAGCCTTTTTGATGCTTTTTGAAAAAATTGATGTGACTTATCTGTAAAAACGCTAACTTCATTATAATCAGAATCAAACCCAATATCTGACTTAGATACATCATTAGCAACAATAAAGTCCAAGCCTTTCTTGATTAATTTTGATTTTGCATGCTCTTCAATTCTTTCAGTTTCTGCACAGAAGCCCATAAATCTTTTATCAGTAAACTCCCTAGCTAAGGATGAAATAATATCAATGTTTTTTTTCAGCTCTATATTGAGTCGATCCTCATCTGTTTTTTTTATTTTTTGTATATTTTGATGTGCTGGTTTGAAATCAGCGACGGCAGCACACCCTATAAAAATATCAGCGTCTGACATTGATGATTGAGCTTCCTTATACATCTCATCTGCTGTTTGGACATCCAGTCTTTGGATTTGGGGTGAACAAGAAAGTGAAACAGGTCCAGAAATTAAAATTACTTCAGCACCAGACCTTGCAGCAGCTTCAGCCATTGCGAAGCCCATTTTTCCTGAACTATTATTTGAAATAAACCTTACTGGATCAATTTGCTCTCGGGTGGGGCCAGCTGTAATAATTATCTTCTTACCTGCCAAAGGTTTGTTTTGAGTCAAGATAATCGTCTCATATATTTCTTCAGGCTCAGACATTCTTCCATAGCCGTTATCACCGCATGCTTGCTCTCCTTTCGAAGGACCAACAAAATCCATACCAATAGATGATAGATATTCTACATTTTGTTGAGTGGTTTGATTTGACCACATATTCATATTCATAGCAGGAGCTATAAAATTTTGGGCTTTAGAGGCTAAGATAACAGCACCAAGGAGGTCATCAGCTCTTCCTTGAGCCAATCGAGAAATAGTTTCAGCGCTACAAGGCGCAATCACTATTAAATCAGCCCATTTAGCTAACTCAATGTGGCCCATGGCCCTTTCTGCTTCCGTATCAAGAAGATTTTCATGTACCTGATGACCGCTAACAGCTTGCAAAGTAAGGGGTGTTATAAATTCTTTTGACGCCTCCGTCATAATTACCCGAACATCAAAATTATTTTTTATAAATAAACGAGCAAGATCCACAGATTTATAAGCAGCTATACTGCCTGTAATGCAAAGCAACAAATTTGATTGTTTATTATCTAACATAATATTAAAGCTGTTTTTCAGATGTGATATTACAGATAAAACGCTCTAAAAACAAAAAAGGGAGCATAAAACTCCCTTCTATATATTAAGACAATATTTTACTTTGTACCTGAAACAAAGCCTTTTTTTTCTTTGAGATTACGCACCTTTTTAAATAAGGTACATTTTTGAGATTTAGATTCAAAAGTAAATCCTTCGACCTTGGTCTTTGAAAGAGCGATTTTTGAACAGCCTTCCACTGAAGAATATTTCTTTGCTGTTTTAACAGCAAATATTTTGCCTTGAATTGCATAGTCATTCTGAATAGCAATTTGAGCACTCGCTATTGAGGGCAATGTAATTACTGTTAATGCTAGTAATAGTCTCTTCATTATAAGTCTCCTTTATATTATGAATTTTATTTATACATATTTTTTATAATGTTTACACTGTAAACATTAAACATTCATCATAGTATGTTTACAGCGCTAACATTGCAACAATTATGTGAATTTAATATCTTGTAAAATGCAATTACTGTGCCAAATAAATGGATTGCACGAAAAGTGAATTCAAAAGATAATAATTTAATGACACTCAAGGATTTAATTGCACAGGCTCACACCGTAGTTCCTAAAATTTCTTGTCAAAGTTTTCTAGAAAACTCAGAGAAATACTTTGTGATAGACGTTCGGGAGGGGACTGAAATTCTTGAAACTGGAAGTATTGCTAATGCTGTAAATATCCCCAGAGGTTTGATTGAAATGAAACTTGCGCCAACCAATGATGACAAAGGTTTAAATGCAAATACACCCATTATCGTATACTGTGGCGGAGGAAGCAGAGCTTCCCTTGCTGGCAAGACATTAATGGAGCTTGGATTTAAAAATGTCCAGAACCTTGAAGGTGGTTACAGGGGCTGGAAAGAGTTTTCTAGTTAATCCAATTTAGGTAACAGACCACTGAGGTGCTCATAAGCCGCATTTTTATATTCTGGACTAGCTCCAGCCATAACCTTCCCCTTCACTGCACAGCTTTCATAAGCAGCTCTTCTGAGCTTGGGATCAGAAAAATCTAAGGATTTATTTTGAGGGTCGTAGACTTTTTTAGTATCGGCATTGAGTTTTAATTTACACTCAGCCCAACTATAAGCATCCGGTATAAGTCTCAGAGGTTGAGGGCCGTCAAACGAGTGAAATGAGTTAGGATAAAGCTCAATAAATGCGTTGCCACCCTGGGCATTAATAACTGCAACCAATTCCTTGCATGGTTGAGGTGGAGTCCAATTATCCTCTTCGCCAATATATATTTGCATAAGATCTTGATCCCATTGATTCAAATCAGGTAATGCTAAGCAACCTGGATACCACATAAGATAACCGGCATATGAAGCGCCACTTTTATTAAGTGAGTCTTGAAGTGGCAGCCATCCATTGAATAAAGTTGCGGTGCCGCCAAGGCTCCAACCTGCTGCATAAATCTTTTTATTGTTAATTCTGGAGTCATCCCATAATAAATTAAGGCTCATAGCCATGTCATAAATTACGGTTTCGCTAGTTACATTTATCTGATTGCCAACTGTGCTATCAACACCCCTTGAATCAAAAGGATGCATAGCTAACACAATAAAGCCTGCTTGACGGATTTGCTCTATGTATTTTAGATGGTGTGCTCTCCAATTTAATGAACCATGCGAGGCTACAACAGCAGGATATTTTTTCAACGAATCGTAATTATCAGGAAAATGCAAAACTCCAAATATTTCTACATTTTTCTGGGAATCCAAACCATCACCAAATAAATTTTCAAAGCCAAGTATATTTTTAGAGGGATATTCAATCTTTTCAGTCAAGTAAGTTGGCTTAACCTTAGCCGTCTGAGTGCAGCCATAAAGAGCGAATGAAAAAAGCAAAATTTGAATAAATTTCATCATTTAATTTTAACAAAAAAAAGAGGGCTTACGCCCTCTTTAAATTTTTATTATCTTTTACCAATAATATCCAACTCTAATTCCGTACTGTGTTGGCGCTGAGAAAGCTCCACTAGGAACACCTGCCTCAACTCCTCTCCAGTAAGAAATAACCTCGTCAGTTACATTATATGCAAAAGCTTGGGCATACCAGGGAGCATCACCAGAAGGCTTATAAGTAACAATTAGATCAACCATGCTCCAGCTGCTTCTATGATCGCCAAAAACATCTGTGCTTTCATTAAAGTATCCTGGAAGATCAATGAAGCCATATGCGCACCCATCAGCAGCACCAAAATTTGTACAACCATAAGTACCATAACCACCAGCATCATTGATATGCTTATCTGCATTCCAAATTGTTAGATAATCCTCTGCTTGCCAATGATAATTAATAGATGGAATTAATTGGCCCATAGTACCTAAGTTAAATGTATGCTCGTACTTGATTGTAAAAGCTAAGTTAGGTGAATAAGGTGCTTCGTTACCTTTTAAGTTGACATAATTCTCTGGCACATTTGCTACTGAGGCATCATATCCACTTCTACCTAGATATGCATCCTGGCCGTAATACCATTGAGTATTGAAATCCTCGGTTACTTCTGTATCCATGGTAGTAATCCAACCACTTACACGTCCACCTTCATATGGAAGGTAGTCAAACTCAATTTCAAGACCCTTCATCTCCTGTTCACCAAAGTTTTGCGTGCCCCAGAAAGTTACAACTTGGTTAACTGGATCTAATTGACCGGTATCAATGTTGTATTCAGTGGTAGCAATAACATCAAATGGAACATTACCAGTAAATTGCTTACCATCATAAACTGTGTGGTAGTAATTAGCTGATAATGAAAGCCTGTTCTCTAAAAATTTACCTTTATAACCTAGTTCAAATGTTGTAGCTTCTTCTGGTCCGTATGAAGTATTAACAGATGAGCCTGGTCCCTCAGGATGGATGGTGTTTGCAGCCCTAACAGCTTCATCAGCGATACTGCCTGCTTTAAATCCTGTTGCAACATAAGCATATAAAAATGCATTATCTGAAACATCCCAATCTAGGCCTATTCTCCAGTCAGTTGAATCATATGACTGCGAAGTCGCATTATTAGCTGTTTGTACCATACAGCCTGTTCCACCAAAGTATGGACCGCCGCCATATGGACCGCCTTGGGCAGTACAGTTAACACCATTATACAAACCACCAGCTACATGAAAGTCTGGAGCTAATGCAGCTAAGTTAGGAATGAATAATTGTCTGTTACCCCAAATTTCAGTAGATGGATAACAAGAATTCCAAACGCTACATTCCCAATTCTTTCCGCCAACATCAGATTTTTCATCTTCTGAGTGTCTTATACCTAGCGTTAGGTATAAGTCATCTTGAAGCTTCATAGTCGCCTGACCAAATAAAGCTTTTGATTCGATAGTTCTGTCTGGCTGGATAAAGATGTTATCGCCATTAAAAGTTGCATGGAAAAATGCTTCCATATCATTCTCTTCTTCTAAGTAGAAGGCGCCAACAACCCATGACATGGTATCTGTTGCGCCAGTAAACTGAACATCAAGAGTGGTTGAGTCAGCTTTATAATCATTTAGAACCATGGCCATTTGCCATTCATTTCTTCCACCATCGATATCAAATTGAGAATACTGCTCTAGTGCTTGCATTCCAATCTTAGCGACCATTTGAACGTCTCCAAAATCTTTATTATAAATAGCTCTGATAGATTCAATACTTAAATCATTAACGCCAGGAACGTTAACAAATGCAGTATATTCATTGCTTCCTGCACCTAAAATATCGGCACAAGTGTTAGCAGACTTTGAAGGAGCACCGCCAAAAGTTCTGCCAGTTCTGTTTTTAATCATGTCGCAATCAAATCCGTTCATCCAGCCTGCACCATCATCTTGGAAAACTTCATATTGAATATTTATATCGCTGGTATCATCGATCACTAATAACGCACTAATTCTGAACGCATGATTATCAACATTGTTATAGAAAGTTGATGGGTCAGCAGGAATAGCTTTATAGGCTGATGCATATTGATATCCTGGATCAAACCCTGGTGCTGCATTGTCTGGTCTCTCAGGATTATTACACCCTAAAAACCATGCATAGGCTGAATTACCACGTCTTTGTCCACAGGTATCAACTGCTGAAGCTTGGCTTAAAACATTATCTGGTAACCATCTATGATCAATTTGATTAGGGTCGTAGTAACCATCTAAATATGAATCTTTTGATTGATCTGAAAAAGCTAAACGAATAGCAAAGTTTTCTGTTAATGGAAGGTTGTAATGGCCTTGCACACCTCTTTCTTCAAACCGGCCAGCATTTAAAGTTATAGAGCCTCCTTGAACTTCAAGATTAGGCTTTGCAGTAATAATATTTAGAGAGCCAGCAATAGAGTTTCTTCCAAACAAAGTTCCTTGTGGTCCTTTAAGTACCTCAATTCTAGAAACATCATAAAAACCAATATCAAAAAATGTTGATGTGTTTACGCTGTGTCCATTCATTGCTGTCACAACAGCACCTACTACAGCAGCACCAACTCCATAAGAACCTGTTCCTCTAATTGCATAGGATCCACCTGAGCCGATTCCTTTGCCAGCCTGCATACCAGGAACAACCTCTTGCAAATCATCTAAATCATCGATCATGTTTTCTGATATTTGCTCAGAACTAAATGCTTCGATTGAAATTGCTAGATCTTGAACAGACTCCTCTTTCTTCGTTGCTGTAACTATTACTTCCTCAATTTCTTGCGCTGCCAGACCGAGCGATAAAACTAATGAAAAAGAAGCAAAAATCTTAAATATATGTTTATTAAAAATATACATAAATATTCCCCCCTATATGGAAAATTTAATTAATCTTCATTGACTATATCACTAAAGATAGTATCAATAAAATAAATATATTATTTATATAGAATTTTTATATTTGCTAATAAGATTTGGTTATTTTTCAGAATGCCACGGGTGACATTTAGATATTCTTATTGCTGCTAAATAAGTTCCTTTGAATATCCCATATTCTTGGATAACTTCTATAGCGTACGCAGAACAAGTAGGCTCAAATCTGCATGATGGCGGAAATAATGGAGATATAAAGTACCTATAGAATCTAATTGGAAGAATGAATAACTTAATAAGCATTAGATCTACACCCTATTTTCTTGAACAATTTCGTTAATCGCGTTATCTAAGTCAAGAACTTCGTTTTCATTATTTCCAATTCTCC
>ERZ802822.1094-NODE-1094-length-17750-cov-8.252928_pt1 | contig 17750 bp, 16 predicted proteins | sample MGYA00345649_ERZ802822 | MGnify/ENA primary metagenome ERZ802822 (study PRJEB30503, sample SAMEA104212359) | marine metagenome | biome: Westerlies Biome; feature: [SRF] surface water layer (ENVO:00010504) within the epipelagic zone...; material: water...
CGATCGCCCGGATCGTGAAACTGCAGACGCTGGCCATTGTGGGCGTGGGTTTGATTGGCGGCTCCATCGGTAAAGCAGCAAAAGAGCGTGGTATTGTCGCGCATGTTGTTGGCATAGAAGCCAACGAAGTCTCGGCCCACTGGGCCCTCGAAAACGGCCTGATCGATAGTGTTGCCAGCGACGTGCCTGATCAGGCCGACCTTATCGCGCTGTGTGTACCGAGCGATCTGGTGCCCGAATGGGTGGTGACGCTGACGGATCATCCAGCTCCAATGTTTGACGTTCGTAGCGTAAAAGCCCCCATCGTGGATGCCATTGCAGCCATGCAGGCAGTGCCTGCCCAATTTTCACCTTGTCACCCGATCAGTGGGTCCGCAAAAAGCGGCCCGCAGGCGGCAGACGCCTCTCTATTTGACGGCTGCACCCTGGTCATCACGCCGCTGCAGCAAACGGCGGCAGAGAGCCAACGAATTTGTGCGGAATTTTGGCAGGCCCTAGGAGCGTCAGTGGTGAGCATGAGCCCCCAAGACCATGACGCTGCGCTGGCATCGACCAGCCACTTACCACATTTGTTAGCCTTCGCCTTCATGGGGCAGGTAACCGACGAATACCTGCCGCTCACCGGCGGTGGTTTTCGTGACTTTACGCGCATCGCCGCAGCCGACCCTGATTTGTGGTGGCGGATCATGCGGCTCAATCGCGGGGCGTTGAACGAGGCACTTGATGATTACCGTCAAAACTTGGAAGCCTTAACCAGCGCAATACAGCAGGGCGATGCAGCCAACGGTTTGGCACTGCTGCGCGCCGCTGCGGCGAAGCGCCAAGCTGCTGATCAGTCACAATAACCAGTACGAGATAACGAGGATAATGGATCTGTGATTTCTGCTTCCACTTCCGCCGTACCCGTCGTCACCATTGATGGGCCCGGAGGCGCAGGCAAGGGCACGGTAGCCAGCGCTATCGCCGAGACCAAGGGGTGGCACTTGCTCGACAGCGGCGCGTTATATCGCATCATCGCTGTGGCAGGACTTCGTCAGGGCATACCACTGGATGATGCCGTAGCGTTGGCGCAGTTGTGTCCGCGATTGGATATCGTGTTTGGCGCTGGGTCGGTCAAGGTCAGTGGCGATGATTTTACCGACGCCATACGTACCGAAGATGCCGGTAGCAGTGCATCCATCGTGGCAGCGCTACCGCCAGTACGCGATGCGATACTTACGCTGCAGCGGGAGTTCCGCAAAGCCCCCGGTTTGGTGGCTGACGGGCGTGATATGGGTACCGTCGTATTTCCCGACGCGCCGGTGAAAATATTTCTCGATGCGTCCGCCGAAGCGCGGGCGGAAAGACGCTATAACCAGTTGAAAAACAAAGGTTTGGGTGTTAATTTGCGCGGCCTTCTCGAGCAGATCCAAGAGCGTGATGCACGGGATAGAGAACGTGCAGTAGCGCCGCTCAGGCCTGCGGAAGACGCGCTGATTGTTGACAGTACCCAGATGACAATCGATGAGGTAGTGGCAACGGTCATGGCGCAGCTAACCAGCAAGGCTGAGTAAAGGATCGTAGTCAGTAACACCGCCAGGCGTCGCCCTGATGCCGGTGCTGCTTTGGCCACGGTTTGGTGGGGAGTCTTTTCCCACTGCATTAACACTAACGAACCAACGGAGAGTTCCGCCGTCTGGCAGGCTCACGCAATCGCTATGAGCTTCCTCGGCCGACCAACACTATGAGCGAATCATTTGCCGACCTATTTGAAGAAAGCCTAAACACCATCGAGATGGCGCCTGGGTCCATCGTAACCGGCACGGTGGTAGATATAGACGACGACTGGGTTGTCGTTCACGCCGGACTGAAGTCCGAAGGGGTTATCCCGAAAAATCAATTTCTCAACGAAGAAGGCGTTTGCACACTGAGCATAGGCGACCAAGTCAAAGTCGCTATGGAAGTGGTAGACGACGGCTTCGGTGAAACGCGCCTGTCCCGAGAAAAAGCGCGCCGCGCTGAAAGCTGGGAGAAGCTGGAAGAAGCCAGTGAACAGGGCGAAGTGGTCATTGGCATTATCAATGGCAAGGTCAAGGGCGGCTTTACTGTCGACGTCAGCGATATTCGCGCCTTCTTGCCAGGTTCCTTGGTGGATATTCGTCCCTTACGCGAAACCGCTCATCTGGAAGGCAAGCCACTAGAGTTTAAGGTCATCAAGCTCGACCAAAAACGCAACAACGTCGTGGTCTCACGCCGTGCGGTGTTGGAAGAAGAAAATAGCCACGAGCGTGAAGAGTTGTTGGCTTCCATGCAGGAAGGCCAAGACGTTAAGGGTATCGTTAAGAATTTGACCGACTACGGCGCGTTCGTCGATCTCGGTGGCGTTGACGGCCTGTTGCACATCACTGATATGGCGTGGAAGCGTATTCGTCACCCAAGTGAAATGGTCAACGTAGGCGACGAAGTCGACGTACGTATTCTGAAGTTCGACCGCGAAAAAAATCGCGTCAGCCTTGGTATGAAGCAACTGGGTGATGATCCGTGGGCAGATATCGTGCGTCGTTATCCCGAGGGTGCTCGGGTTATGGCAACGGTCACCAACCTCACCGACTATGGCTGCTTTGCTGAGATCGAAGAAGGCGTAGAGGGCTTGGTGCACGTGTCTGAAATGGATTGGACCAACAAGAATATCCATCCATCCAAGGTCGTCTCCGTTGGTGATGAGACCGAAGTAATGGTGCTAGATATTGATCAGGAGCGCCGTCGCATATCCTTAGGTATCAAACAGTGCCGTCCGAATCCATGGGAGTCGTTCAGCGTCGCCCATGCGAAGAGCGACGCCATCACCGGCACCATCAAGTCGATTACCGATTTCGGTATCTTCATCGGCTTGGAAGGTGGTATCGATGGCCTCGTGCACTTGTCCGACATCTCTTGGAACGAACCTGGCGAAACCGCCGTGCGTCGCTACTCCAAGGGCGAGCAAATCGAAACCATCATTTTGTCTGTTGACCCAGAGCGCGAGCGTATCTCGCTGGGCATCAAGCAGATGGAGAAAGACCCCTTCTCAGATTATGCGGCAGAGCATGATCGCGGCGATATCGTCCAAGGCAAGGTGCTCGAAGTGCAGCCGAAAGAGGCGGTTATCGAACTGGTCGAGGACGTTACCGGCATACTGAAAGCATCAGAAATCAGCATTGATCGCGTCGAAGATGCACGCAATGTGCTGAAAGAAGGCGAAGAGCTGGAAGTGAAAATTGTCAATCTTGATCGCAAGAACCGCACCATTGGTCTGTCGATCAAGGCGAAAGACGTGGAAGAAGAGCGTCAGGCCGTGAAGGATCACCAGAAGCAGGAAAGCGACCGCGGCGGTCCTGCAACTTTGGGTGATCTGATCAAGGCTCAGATGAACAAGCCGGAAGACGACTAGGCTCTGCCTAGTTGTTTGCCAAATTGGATAATCTGATTAGATAAGTTCATTGATGTCGAGTTCCAGCATGACAAAGTCTGAGTTGATTGACCGCATGGTCAACGCTCAGGCTAAGGGCACCGGTCTGCAGCTAACCAACAAAGACGTCGAGTTGGCGGTGAAAACCATGCTCGAACAAATGTCTGGCACCCTAGCGTCCGGAGGTCGTATCGAGGTGCGAGGTTTTGGCAGTTTTTCGCTGCACTACCGCGCACCGCGGATTGGCCGTAACCCTAAAACCGGTGAATCAGTGGGTTTGTCTGGCAAGCATGTGCCCCACTTCAAACCCGGCAAGGAACTGCGTGATCGCGTCAATGAGGCCTTGGAGCGCAGCCAAACGGATAATGAGAATTCCTAACCATGTGTTGTGCCGGATCGTTCCGTGACTTGGCTTAAATCCCTACTCTTTATCAGCATCCTTGCCCTCGTGTTCGTATTCGCCGCACTAGCGGTGAACCAGCAACAGGTGGCGCTTAACTTCGTACGCTGGCAGACACCATTTACCCTCAGTATTTTTTGGTGGCTGCTGATGGCGCTACTACTGGGTATCTTCCTAGGCTGGTTTTATAACTGGCTACGGCACATTCCATTACGCCTGCAGGTGCGCAAACTGAAAAAATCGCTGGCGGTCGCCGAGAGCGCGCTGAGTAAACAAGACGGCCAGTTGCCTTCATCTGCCGATACCTCAGGTGAGCAAATTCGGCCTGAAACGGGTTCATAGCTTGCGCTGATTTGCGCAATCACTCACACGATCTTCAGAACCACGCCCTATTGCTGATGTTGGGCAACGCCTAGTGTCGAATCTCCATAACTCAGGAGATCGATATGTTAAAAACTCGAAGCACGTTAACGCAGACCTTCAGCGTCCGACCCGAAGCTAGGCAAACACAGGGTATGGCCGCTGCTCTGTTTCTCACGCTATGCCTCGCGCTACCTCATGCAATGGCGGCCGGCAGCGCAGTCCCAATGGGCCTTGGGGTATCAAGTGCTAGTGCGCAATCCGAGGTTCAAGTGGCATCGCAACCGCAATCTGTGGACTTGAACTCTGCCAGCGCAGAACAGCTTGCCGCTACCCTAGTAGGCGTTGGCGCGGCAAAGGCGCAAGCCATCATTCGATATCGCGACGAGGTGGGTCCGTTTCGTTCGGTGGAAGAGCTCGAGGAGGTTAAGGGTATTGGACCGAGTATCGTGAAGCGCAACATGTCTCGCATCAGCGTGAGTAATCCCAAGGGTTGAAGCCCTGCAGGTGTTTGTCAGTCAGTATGTGCCCAGTAATAATGGGCATTGATAAACATCACGAACTGGGGGTAGGCGTGAGCGCAATATGGAGTCCAATGTGTGACCGATTTGGAATCGACAGCCCGATCTTCGGCTTTGCACATGATATCGAGACCGTAGCTGCCATAACCAATGCTGGCGGGTTTGGCGTTTACGGCGCCACTCGCCGCTTTCCGGAAGAAATTACGCAAGAGTTAGCCCAGATTCGCAGCCTCGTGGGCAATCGTCCATTTGGCGTGGATCTGGTCTTGCCGCCGGGCATGCCTGAACACAACTCCCGCGAAGCGATTCAGGCGGAGATCCCGCAAGAACACACGGAGTTCGTGCAGCAGCTGGTTGAACGCTTCGAGGTGCCCAAGGCGAGCAAACCCGGTATGCGCACGCGCTTTATTCGTTCTAAAGAAATTGAACAGGCCCAACTGCGGGCTGTGATGGAAAGCGATGTCGATATGCTCGCCTGCGGTATTGGTGCCCCTGCAGATGTGGTGGCCCAAGCCAAGGATCGGGGTAAGACCACACTGGCCCTAATTGGCAGCCCCCACCATGTACCCAAGGCGGTTGCCGCCGGCGTTGAGATCATTGTCGCTCAAGGCTACGACGCAGGAGCGCATACCGGGCCTATTGGTACGTACTCATTGGTGCCGCAAATCGTCGATGCTGCAGGCGACATACCCGTGCTTGCCGCAGGTGGTGTAGCGACAGGGCGGCATATTGCTGCGGCATTGGCCATGGGAGCCCAGGGCGTTTGGCTTGGAACCGCGTGGTTGTTGTCCAAGGAACACCAAGGTGACATGCATCGGGTTAATCGCGACAAACTCATACAGGCAGGCAGCGCCGATACCGTTATCACCCGCTCCGAGAGCGGCAAGCCTTTTCGCCAAGTACGCACGGGCTGGAGCCAAGCATGGGAGGCCGAGGGCGCACCTGCCCCCTTGAAAATGCCCTATCAAGACGTCCTTGTCGGCGATCTACTGGGTGCCATCGAGGAGCATGATATTGAACCGTTGATTCACTCAGGCGCTGGACAATCCATTGCATACTTCAACGACGTGAAGCCTGTCGCGCAAATCATGCAGGCACTCATCGACGAAACTGCACAAGCACTGCACACTCAACAACAGTTTTTGCGCTTATAGGGCAGTCAAATATGCACGCACGCAGTTGGTATGGGTGTTTCGTACTTCTAGCAGTCCTGCATTTGGGGAGTTGCGGCGGATTGCAGCTTGAATCCTCACCGACCCGTAGTATCCCGCTTTCTGGAACTTGGGTAGTAGATACAGCGGCTTCAGATGATGTGGGCTCGGCGATGCGACCAGATGGCCGACGTGGTGATGATCGCTTATCGACGCGGGCAGAGATTCAGAGGATCCGACGAGGATCTGGACTTGCCTTCGTTGCCTATGACTTTCAGGTGCTTGAGGCGCGGCGCATGACCATTGAGTTAGCCAAAGACTCCATGGGCGTGAAGCATGAACCCGGCGTGTATCGCGATGTCAGCTGGGGCGAGCGGGAACGCGGCATCTGGGAAGTGCAAGCGGGTTGGGAAGAAGACGTATTAGTGGTCGCTTCAAAAACGAATGGCATCAGCGTGGTGGAGCGTTACCAACTGCTAGCACCCAATCGTTTGCAGGTGACGCTGGATATTCGAGCGGACGGGAATAAGCGGCAAGTGCAGCGGTATTTTCTGCGTCAGAGCTAAGGGTTAGGAGAGTCTTTAGAAGCCGAAATCAAGCCTACAGAGTATTGCAATTGGGTTGTCACGGATTAGAATGCTAGCGCTCTTGAGGGGCCTCGACTGCTCCACATGACTACTCCGCCTTAGCTCAGTTGGTAGAGCAAATGACTGTTAATCATTGGGTCGCTGGTTCGAGCCCAGCAGGCGGAGCCACTTCTTTTGTGAGGCAGAAACTCGCAATCCTTTGGGCTTTAGTCCCACCTAGCTGCTGTTAATCATTGCGTGAAAGCGATGCTTTCACCTAGTTCGAGCCCAGCAGGCGGAGCCACTTCTTTTGTGAGGCAGAAACTCGCAATGCTTTGGGCTTTAGTCCCACCTAGCTGCTGTTAATCATTGCGCGAAAGCGATGCTTTCACCGAGTTCCAGCCCAGCAGACGGTGCCACCGGGTAGCAAGCGCTCAGTTTGCTGACGCAGAGACTTTTTTATAGCCTATCCCTCGTAGGGCATAAGACCCTGCAGAGTTTCCTCACACCAATAAGAAGAACAAGGAGGTACGTATGTACTGTGCGGTAAATGTGGCTAAGCCAGCTGATGGAAAAATTGCGGATTTCACTGCTTGGATGCAAGAGTGGATGAGTGTGATGACAGAGCACGACGTCACGCATTCGATCAAAGTTGCGTCAGTGGGCGAACCGGAGCCACATGTTTATGCCATCACGATGGCAAAGGATGCGCAGGAATTTGGCGAGCAGATGGACGCGGTGCGCAGTTCCAGCAGTTTCAAAACATGGTACGGCAGAGCGGCAAGCGACCGAATCTCCCATGGCGTTGATTCCTTCATGATGGACTTGCAGCAAGGATACGAATCAACACCGACGATCAGCGAAGGCGTCATCGTATCCACAATCTGGACGGTTGATAACCTTCTTGATTTTTATACCAATTTAGCGATTGCTCGTGACATCCATGAAAGGAATGGTGCCATTGTAAGGGCTTGGAGTATCTACGGTGGACGCTATGCTGGCGCCATGGCTTACAACATGAGTTTCGAGTCGATGGCGGCATACGGCAAAGCCTTTGAAGGCGCTCGTGCAGAGATGCAGGTGCTGAATCAAGAGGTGGTTGCGAAAGGTACGGTAAGCGCAAGGGTTTTGGCAGGAACGGTCCTTGAGAATCCGATCATTGTAGCCTGATCGTCAGTATCCGACGGGTTGTAGGCCCCGCTTTTGAGGGCTTAAGGCAGCGCAGACCAGTCAATACTCGGCCACGAGTCATCGCTGACTGCAAGGCGGTTATCGTAAAGCCCTCTCGGTCGGCCGAGAGGGCGAGCTGAAGAGGCGTCTAGCCGCCATTGCTCCAGCGCTGGACCTCAGAGAACATGTTGACCGCTTCGATCTCACGGCTATCACCTACCGCTTGGATATAGGCGGCCATATCTTGTGAGCTTTGCATGGCCATCATCGCTTCGGTCAGTTTGCCGCGAGTATCTGCAACAAATGTCACGAAGTGTGTACCAGGCATGGTTCCCGCCGCGATGTTCTGTCCGAAGTAGACACCGCCGGGGAAATTTTGAATGACGTCAGAGTTCCACATTTTGTCGAAGGCACTCATAAAGCCTGCAGGATCTGTGACGGTAAAGCCGTACACGATGCTCACCGGAGTGGCGCTAGACACGTCACCTGCGTTAGCTTTTGCGCGCATGATGGCATAGGTGTTTTCCCACTCGGTCTCAACAAGGCTTTGAAAAGCGCCTTGGAAAGCTGACCAATCCTTGCTGCCTGCATAGAGTTCAGCTGCTGCATCCATGGCTGCTCCGTTGGGATAGAAGATGTTGATGCCATGAGTGCTTTGATAATCGCCGTTTACGATGTTTTGCAGTAACACCACCGTGTTTGGTGCTTTCTTACCTGTGGCTGAATTCCGCCACTTATCCATGGCAGCCAATACGGCGGGAGCATCGCTGGCAATAACGCCGATACTTTGTCCATAAAAAAGCGGTCCGCTGCTGGCATGATCATCGGCGTAGGTGACAGATGAGAAAACCAGCAACATGGTTGTATAAATCATTGTGATTAAGTTCTTCATGACTTTTCCTTTTGTTGTAGAACGGTGGCAGCGCTACGGTTTGAGCGTGACCAGTAAATGTGTCAAAAGCAATACATCCAGTAAGCCCGCGTAGCCGGGTTCACCAGGGCGATCTGCGGGTGAGGCGTAAAAGGTGCTTTGTACGCGGTAGCACCGCTAGTACGAAAAATGCTACCTAGTATCGCCAATTCATATAAATGTGTTCGATGAATCAGGTACTTGCCTTACTTGCCCGGGCAGACAAGACGGATTGGAGCGCAAAGATGATCGAGAGTACTCAAGGTTTTAGTCGCGTGTTAGTCGGCGCATTGCTTGCCCTCCTCTTGGTTGGGTGTGGCGGTGGCGGCGGGGGTGGCTCGACAACACCGCCGGTGGTGGTGCCAGATCCGACCATAAGCGCATCAAGCTCTGGAGGCCTGTTCAATCAATCCCAGCAGGTCACTCTGACCAGTAACGGCGCGACCATCTATTTCACGACAGACGGCAGTGCACCCACGTCAAGTTCCCAGCAGTACAACGCCGCCCTGACGCTTGAGACCGATACGACCTTACGAGCCGTTGCAATCAATAGCAGTGGTCAACGCTCGAGCACGCTGACGCTGAATTTTGAGTTCGACTTCGAAGCGCCGACCAATTTTGCGCTGCAAGCCCAGACCCTGGTCATCAATACCACCAACGCAGCCGCTTTCGCCCTGACCATTGCCCATGGCGAGGTGAGTGCCAGCTACAGTCTTGAAATTGACGATACCGACAGACTGACCGAAGCAGTGCGCCTTGCAGGGCAAATCAGTAACGCCGATGGCCAAGAACTCAGCGCAGATCTGTCAAACATGGTCGACGGAGAGGTGACAGCTGTCCTAATCCTGACCGATGCCGCTGGTAACGTCTCGGCACCCTTTTCGTTGGTTCTCACCAAAGCGACCAGTACAACCGAGGTGCGCGTTGGCGGCGCGGTAAATGTTTCCTCGGGTACTCAAATTGACAGCGATGTGAATGAGTCCTCGGTAACCAACACGGCCAATAATGACTTTGCTTCAGCCCAACAGGTTTTTTCGCCGGGTGTGTTGGGCGGTTATGTGAATCAAGCAAATTCCGGTGCGGCGGGCAATTTGTTTGCAAGTGGAGACGAAGATTACTTTCGAGTCAGCCTGGCTGCGGGTGATCGAATTCTGCTCACGATCGGTGACACCGGCGATGGTCAAGATCTCGATATAGAACTTTACGACGCGGCTCAGGTGCTGGTTGACGACTCTGTTAGCACTGGTAACACCGAGTCGGTGCAGGCACCGGGAACGGGTGATTTCTTTGTTCGTGTCTTCGCCTTTTCTGGTGCTTCTAACTATGTTTTAACATTGGGGGCATCGAGTGCTGCCTTTGTCGGTAGCGCTCAAGCTGCAGGTTTGAGCAGTTTTGATGCCTTCGTGCCGAATCAGGTCATCGTCCAGCTCGGCGAAAAGGCTGATACCGCCATGTCTGAAATGCGCCAATCCATGCAGTTGGTGAAAGGGCGGAAATTGAACGAACCGTTATTAATGACCTTCGATGGTGTTGAGGCAAGAAGTGCTGCGATAAACCAGGTCAATCAAGGATTCAACGCCAGCCAGAATACCGGTATGTCCCAACGCCAGCGGACTAAACAAGAGACGATTTGGGCCATCAAGGCCTTGGCGCGCCGACCAGACATTGAGCGCGCAGAACCCAACTATTGGCGGGCGCCATTGGCTACGCCAAATGATCCGTTGTATGCCGAGCAATGGCACTACCCGCAAATCCAATTGCCCGCAGCATGGGATCTGACGACGGGTAGCCCAAACGTCACCGTCGCGGTGATCGATACTGGCATTTTGTCCAATCACCCGGATTTTGCTGGCCAGTTGGTTACCGGTGTCGACATGATCAGCGACATCGACAATGCGGGGGATGGCGACGGCGTTGACAGTAATCCAGAAGACGCCGGTGACAAGGAACTTGGGGATGCCAGTAGTTCCTTCCACGGCACTCATGTTGCCGGCACAGTTGCTGCGGCGACAAATAACTCGGTGGGTGTTGCAGGCGTTGCCTGGGGCAGTCGAATCATGCCTGTGCGCGCCCTTGGCCGCTCTGGGGGTGATAGCTTTGACCTTATTCAATCGATCCGTTTCGCGGCAGGGCTTGCCAATGCGTCGGGCAATCTACCCGCCGTGCGCGCTGACGTGATCAATCTCAGCCTTGGCGGAGCTGGTTCCTCCCAGAGTGAGGCCGATGCAATTTCCGCAGCGCGCAACGCTGGAGTGATCATCGTTGCCGCCGCTGGTAACAGCGGTACTAGCGACATGGAGTATCCGGCCTCATACGAAGGCGTCGTGTCCGTTTCGGCCACCAACCAAACCAATGCGTTGACCAGCTATTCAAATTTTGGCTCCATGGTCGACGTGGCTGCGCCCGGCGGTGACATGGGTGAGGACGACAATGCGGATGGTTTTCCCGATGGTGTCTTGAGCACTATTGGCAGTGATCGCGACAACGCGCTGACCTATGGCTACCGGCGCTACGAGGGAACGTCGATGGCGGCCCCCCACGTGGCGGGTGTCGCAGCGCTTATGAAGGCGGTGCATGCCTACCTCACGCCCGCCACCTTCGATCAAATGCTCATGGAAGGGCGCATCTCGGATGATCTTGGGGGGGCGGGTCGCGATGATCAGTTCGGCTACGGCTTGATTAACGCCTTTAAAGCAGTGACAACCGCGCAGCAGCTCGCCAGCGGTACACTGCAACCCTTGCCGCCCGCGCTCGCAGCGTCCCCCGGGGCAATCAACTTTGGCGTGGTAAATACTCAGTTGACGTTTTCTTTGACCAATGCCGGTGGTGGTGATTTGAGCGTAACTGGCGTCAGCGACGATGCCGATTGGCTTACCGTCGCTGCCTCTTCGACAAATGATGCGGGGCTGGGTTCTTATCGGGTGAGCGCAGACCGAACGAATCTGGCGGCCGGACCATATACGGGTAATATTTTGTTCACCTCGTCTGCCGGTGATCGCTCCGTGCCGGTGAAATTACAGGTCAGCGCCACCAGCTTTAGCAGCAGCGCAGGGGTGCTATTTGCATTGTTGACAGATCCTGAGGACGAAGAGACTAAGTATCAGCAACGGCTATCAAACCCCGAAGAGGGGGTCTACCAACTTGATCTTAGTGGCGTTGCGCCGGGTACTTATGCGCTCATCGTCGGTTCCGACATGGATAACGATAACTTCATCTGTGACGCCGGTGAGGCTTGTGGTGCCTACCCAACGCTGAACGATGAAGAGCCTATTGAAGTCACCGAAAACGCGAGCTACTCCCTAGACATCAGTTTTGATCAAGGCCGTTTTTTCAACAGTTCGTCAAATGACGAATCAGGTGGCACTGTCTTTAAGGGCTATCGCTACAAGGACAGCCCGAAAACGGTGGAGTAACCCACCTCGCGGTGCGCGCTAAAGCCCTCCGAGTTCGCATCCACGCTGCTTCAGTATCGGACGCAGTTCCCGATAGGCAGCCGGAGTAAGCGAAAGCGGAATCCTAGGGTACAGATGATGGATGATATGGAACTGCATGCCCATGGACACGAGATTGCCAAACCGGCTTTTAAAGGCTCGCGTGTCCCGATAACGCCCTTGTTCGTTGCCTGGGTAATGGGGAGCCCAGGCCAAGTAATAGGAGATGTACGTTTCACCGATCATTTTTGGGAGCCACCACAGCAGCGCCATTTCTAGCGCGTAGCCGCTCCATGCCATGCTGAACATGAAAATCAGATAGGCCGCGTTAAGTAGCAACGCATCAAGCATCAGATGGCTTTGCCCCGTGCGTTCAAGACTGTTGCCGTAGGCACCATTGCGCGTTGAAGCGGGTTGGCGGTTGATCAGCGCCTTACGGAAAAAGTCTGCCTGTGATCTCGCGTGGAGGTCGATATCACAGTCTTTCTCGGGGTCGTTGGTGTGCTTGTGATGCTCCATATGGGTGGCGCGCAAAATCCGATACGGATAAACCATGGGAATGACCGACATATGTCCTACCAACTCGTTGAGCCATCGCAGCGGTTTGCCGCGACCGGCAATGATGTTGTGTTGTGCCTCATGTGAGGGCAGGTAAGCCAAGATCACGTTCAGGGTGGCAACGATAAATCCTGCCCACAGGGGCACGAGGCCGCTGAGCACTAGAGGAAATAGCGCGATAAAGATCAGGCAATTGCCGATACCCCACATCACTGCGCCCCAAGGCACCTTGCCCATGTATTTGCCGGCAATTTGACGCTCGAGCACATCCAGTTCTTCGTCGCTCAAAGCAGCGAGATTCGTGCTTTCGATTACTTGATCCATACCCAGCTCCCCCGAAGTTGTGCCAGCAGGCCAAGGCTAGTAGCGATCACAGCGCCGGTAAGGATGGCGGGCCAGCCCGACGACGCAAGCTGCAACGCCACGATCAATTGAGTGAAAAGCGGCCAAAGAAAACCTAACGCAAAGGCCATGGGCGAAAACAAAATACTGATAATGATTTTCATATCATTCCCGTGTTTGGTGACTACCGTTGATGACTCGACTATAAGAAGCTAATGTAGGCAGTGTCAACATTATTTCTTCATTCAGGTTTGGGCGGGTAAAGCCGCTCGACGCAAAGGACCCTTGCTAAATGCCAGCCACTGCCTATCACCATGGAAACCTGTCGGAGGCGATCTTGATCGAGGCGGCGGAGATTATCGATAAAGAGGGTATCGAGGCGTTGTCATTACGCGGCATCGCTCGAGCGATTGGTGTCTCGCACAGTGCACCCAATCGACACTTCGCCAACAAAAAAGCACTGTTGGAAGCCTTAGCGTCCAAGGGCTGGCATGAGGCGCGCGATGCAACCCTGGCTGCTGCAGAACAGTGTGGCAGCGACAACCCACATCGTAGATTGAACGCCATGGGACGGGGTTTTTTGCGCTGGGCGCTGAACAATCGGGCACTCTTTCGTGCTATCTATCACCCCGATGTCTCTCGGCAGGCCAGCGATTCTTTGCGCAATGCTGTTGAGACGTTCGCTGAGACAGTGCAGTCAGCGATTCAAGCGACTCAGCGAGACGGGCGTCACTCCCAAGTACCACTGCCAGTATTAGCGCTTTTTACGAATGCGGTACCCACCGGGGCAGCCATGTTGTTACTTGATTCGGTTTTAGGGGAAGCCATGTCGCCTGATTTAGAACAAGAAGAACTGATTGCGCAACTTATCGATCTCGTTGTGCCGCTGCCAAATCAGTAAAAGCCGAATCCTATGTGTGATTGGCGATTAATGCGCCGCGCACTGTGCAGGATCGGCCATCACGGCTTTTAAGTTCCAGCGGTGGAAACCGGTCATAAGTCGCTCTAGCGTGGGTTCGATAGGGTACTTGGCGTCGAGCTCTGCGTTGGCGTAAACGCTGGCCGATTCAACCCCATCGCGGAGCACGTTACAGGCTACCGTCAGCGTGTCGTCGATGTAGTTCAGATACCGGGGGACGGCATCACCGTCGGTGATGTCACCGTGACCTGAGACAATGGTCTGCGGGTTAATTTTTTCGGCAAAATTCACAAGAGTTTGCTTATAAGCCACGAGGTCGCCCCCTCTGGCCCAGGGGATGGTGCCTGCGCCAAAGATCATGTTGGCGGTCCAGGCGATCTTCTCCTTGGGTAAAAAAACCACGCTGTCGTGGGGTGACATGCTCGGGCCAAACCAGTGCATCTCCACTACGGTGTTACCCAGTTCTACCGACCACTGGCGGTCAAAACCAACATCGGGAATGCGTAATTCGACGCCGTCAAACACCGACAGATCGCCGTCAACGGTGCCCCGCATGGTGCGTGCAATACCCTGCACGGACGATTTGCTCAACGCATCAATGGTGCCTTGGTGCGCGACAATTTGAGTCTGCGCAGGGAAAACATAATTGCCGAAAACATGGTCACCAAAAGCATTAGTGTTGAGCAGATAGCGAATGGGTAAATCCGATACTTGCCGTACAGCGTCGATAATCTGCTGTCCCATCTCGCCGTTAAAGTGTGAATCGATGACCAGTACCGCTTCATCCCCGACCACGAAGCCAGCGTTGTCAGCAAACGGCGTATTCGACATCAATGCATAAACGTTACTTGCCAGCTCCCGAGTTTCCAGCAACACACCGGTTGGATTGAGCGGCGGTGGTATAAATCCCGGTGGCGGTACCGGGGGCGCTGCGAGTTGGGCGTTGGGTAGAACCTCAGGTAGAACCTCTGCATAGGCCGCGGTCAGTGCGCAGTACAACAGCAGTGCGGCGATCATTCTCATAGCTTATTGCTCTTATAGGGCCCATCAGAATAGAGGAATTCAACGGTCAGGGTTAAGTCGGTTGAGCATTCGATTAAGCGTTGCAGTTTGATTCAATTTCCCGGGACAGCGACCTCTGCAGTTCAGAGCAGGATCGAGTGGCAGTTGGCGATAGCGTCGAAATCGACGCACACCAGACCGACCAACACGAGTGCGCTCACTACATTGATGAGGTGAGCCTTGCGCCGATGATTCGATGAACGTTGGGAGATGCCCATGAGATTTGCCACCCGTCCTTGGCCGCCCTGAATGAACGTAACAGGTGACTAGCTTCGCTCAAGTGCTGTCGCCCCACACACCGGAAAGTGTGACGACATTCTCATATCGCGTCGTTACTGCGCGTTGCTGACCAGTTTTTGCAGCCTTGGTCGAATGCGCAAAAAGGCGACGTAGGCGCGCTCTAAGATTGATAAGACGAATGGCAAGCGCGCTAGCACACCAAGGGGCTTCAACAAAGGCAGGTGACGCCAGAGCACTGCGAAAGCCGCGGCGCCATCTACAAGTGGTTGGCCCACCTCCTGAGCGTGCAAGCGCTCGAGCAGTTGAGCTGGATCGAGTGGGCACTCTGTGGCGGCGTAGATGTCTATAAAGTTCACCCGGCCATGCCAATCGAGACGGCGCATCAGGCCAATCTCCTTCGTGCACAGTGGGCATTGGCTGTCGAACCATACGGTTACGCGTGTGGGCTTATCGGCCATGTGTGTGGCGCTCGTGTCACTGCTAGAGGAACAACTGTATTGCCTGCCTTGTGAATGCCACGTGGCAGCACAGCCATAACCAGCGGTATCAGGCGCTCTTGGCTGCTGGAACTGCGACTTGAGTAGGACGCCTACCGTTTTTGCCGTAGAGGTTCACCTGCATACTCGAAATCGCATGTACCAATGCGTTTGGTGCGATCGTTTGTTTGCCGGTCCAGTAAATGTCGGGAAAGCGCTCAAAGATGCGTTCAAAGGCGAGTCGCAGCTGCATTTTGGCGATGCGTGAGCCGAGGCACTTGTGCACGCCGTGCCCGAAAGCGAGGTGTTTTTCGACGTTGGGGCGATGCATGTCGAAGGTGTCCGGGTTAACGAAAACATCTGGGTCGCGATTGGCTGCTCCATACCAGAGCACCACTTTTTCGTCTTTGCCGATTCGCTGGCCGTTCACTTCAGTCTCCTCGACAGCGGTGCGGCGCATGTGAATAACGGGCGACACCATACGCAGGGCTTCTTCGGACATGCGCGGTATCAGCGTTGGGTCTTCTAGCACCATGGCGCGCTGGTCAGGAAATTCGTTCATCAGACGAATGGTGCCTGACAGCGAATTTCGCGATGTGTCGTTACCCGCAAAAATAATCAGCAGCCACGAGCCGTCCAAAAACTCCTGAGGCAGTAGCTCTCCGTCCAGCTTGGACTGGGCAATAATCGTCAGCAGGTCTTGCCTAGGGTTGCTGCGTCGATCAGCCATCACCCGCTCGCCGTAGGCAAACATGTCTTTGACCACGCGGTTGAAGCGAAAGGGAAACATCGGCTCGGAGAAAAATGTCTGCCACGGATTGGCCAAAAACTGGGCGGCTAGCTCTAAGTGATGCATCCACGTTTTTACTTGAGGGCGCTCTGCCTCATCAACACCAAGCATTTCGCACAGGGTAAACAGCGGTAACTCTTCAGAGAACATCTTTGCGAAGTCGACGACTGGGCCTTTGCGCTCCATTTCACCCAGCAAGGAGTCGATGTAGACGCCGACTCGATCCCGAATGGTGTCCACATAGGCAGGGAAAAAGAAATCGCTTTGCTGCATGCGCATTTCTCGGTGCAGCGGTTCGTCCATATTGATCAGGGAATTCAGCGCGGCAGGCATGAGCTTGTCTGGTCGCCACTGCTCGCGGTCCGGTACCGCCAAGTTGATACCGCCGCGTTGGGAGGAAAATACACTGTGGGCGAGTTCCGCTTGCTTGATGTCTTCATAGCGGGTGAGCGACCAATAACCCGATGTGCCTCGATAGGAACCCGACCACATGACTGGCGCCTGCTCGCGCATCTTTTTGTAGTGGGCGAAGGGGTGTCCTTGGGTCCACGAAGCAGGATCACCAAAGTTAAAGCCGTCAAACATGGGGTAGGTAGCATCGAAAGTTGGGTTCTGTTGCCCCGAGTCGATCAATATGTCGTCGCTGATGAGTTTCAAAGCGCGTTCCCCTATGTCTTTTTCTGCCCAGAATTAACTGCGAATATTAGCAGATAACTGCTGCGCAGCTGCGCTGTCCACCGTATAGGCACAAGACTTCCTATGGCTGAATCACAAGACTCCATGAACCCTTATGAGGGTTTTAAACTGCTGCGCGATCATGCGCCTGTCACCCAGCTAGAAGACGACGGCCCGTGGCAGGTAGCCCGGCACGCCGATGTGCACACCATTTTGCGTGACCATGAAACCTATTCTTCCCAAGTGTCGATTCGTCCCCCAGAGGAGCGCGGTGCGCCGAGCATGTTGTTCAGCGATCCGCCCATACACAATCGCCTGCGTAAATTGGTTAGCGTGGCGTTCAAGCCCGGCCAAATTCAACTGCAGGAGCAGCAGATCCGATCCCGCTGCAACGCGCTGCTAGATGCGATGCCAACCGACACCGAGTTGGACCTTGTGCAGGCCTTGGCAGCGCCCCTACCCGTCATGGTGATCGCCGAGATGCTGGGCGTGGAAGATGGTGATATGGCTACCTTTAAAGCGTGGTCTGACGAGATCTTCAGCAATATCGGCGAGATATTGTTTGGTACACCCAGTGCTGAGTCCGAGCGCGCGGCGCAAGAGATCGACGCGCGCATGCGCGACGCCGAGCTCGCCGAGGTGCTGCTCCAGCTCGTGCCGGCGCTCAATTTCGCGCGCGCGCACGACTCGCCGCTCGCGCGCGTGCTGCTGCGCCGCGCGCTGCGCGCGCCGAACCGGATCGGTCACCCGCT
>ERZ802822.1096-NODE-1096-length-17722-cov-18.991612_pt1 | contig 17722 bp, 18 predicted proteins | sample MGYA00345649_ERZ802822 | MGnify/ENA primary metagenome ERZ802822 (study PRJEB30503, sample SAMEA104212359) | marine metagenome | biome: Westerlies Biome; feature: [SRF] surface water layer (ENVO:00010504) within the epipelagic zone...; material: water...
CAAAAGTTAAGTTCATTGAAGCGCAACTAGAGGATATTACCACCCCATCGGGTGCTCAGAAGTTTTGGCAAGCCATTGGACAGTCGGGGCAATGTTATTTGCCACCGCGCAAAAATGAAAATACGGTGCAAACGCCCAAAGATTTGATCGATCATTTAACCAAAATAATATCGAGATTTCAGTTTGACCCAAATATTATCGCGCAACAAGCATTCGAAGATGGGTTTAGTTTTGAACATAAGTAAACCGCTTGAAGCAAAGGTTTTTTAGCAGAGGTTCAGATCTAAACTCTTAATAACCCGATTGTGAACTGGGCATGTTTTTGGGCTGTTTCGAAATGCATAGGCTTTATCGCATCGCACTGAGCTTATTTTTTCAATTGAGCGAGGGCTTTTGTCGCGCCTTAAGATAGAGATCCGACACCTGTCGTTTTGATGAAACTTCAAGCCGTCAAAGAAAGCGCAAACGCGCCATAGTTTGACGGTCTTCTTTCTTCTCTGTTTTCAAACCCTCCACAAAAAACACTTCGGGACAGGCATCAAAAGTTGAATTTAAAGAGTGATTGTAAGGGATAATTCCAAAAATTGAATTTGCGACATAAAAGGTATGCTGCTTTATAGTCTTAAAGATCTTGAGCACTTCCACCATAGTTCTATTTTATTGCAAAGGACTAAAAAAATTGGGCTTTTATCAGCCTCCACAAGCTGCTAGGGGCTTAGCTTAGTCTTGCGAAACAATATGTTCCGACCTTGATAGAGACAGTTTTCGCTTGGCGGATCTTTATAAATCTCTATTTTCTATGAGCTCCTGACCGTTTTACACCTACGGCTTGAAACAACAATTAATATGCTCGGTTCAGCTTTGCTGTTTCGTCGTTTTCAACGTCCCTGCAATTCAAACACCATATTTGCAAAACTGGCTATGCCATGATTTTCTGTACATATGAAAGGTCACCAATGTCAGATGCATCATCAGAATATTCAAGGCTCCCCAGCCTTCGCGATCTAACAATTGAAACCAGACGAGCTTTGGTTTCTGACGCTGCCGGATTATCGCAAACCGCGCGGGTTAATCTTGCCGGGAAAAATAGCCTTCAAGAGCATATCGCTGATGGCATGATCGAAAACGTGATTGGAAAGTTCGAGCTTCCACTTGGCGTTGCAACAAATTTTAAAATCAATAATTGCGATTATTTAATCCCTATGGCGGTTGAAGAACCCTCGGTCGTTGCGGCTGCCTCGCATATGGCCAAATTAGCCCGCAATTGCGGAGGGTTTCATGCCAAAGCCGAACGACCGGTTATGCGCGCGCAAATTCAAATCTAGGATCTTTCAGACCCAGTAGAAGCGCTCGAAAAAATCCAAAACCATGCCGACCAATTGATTGCCGCCGCGAATGATTGCGATCCTGTCTTGGTTTCCTTGGGTGGGGGCTGTTTTGAAATAGAAGGACATCTTTTCAGAGATACCCCTATGGGCAATATGCTGGTTTTACATCTCTTAGTGGATGTGCGCGATGCGATGGGAGCCAATACCGTAAATACAATGGCGGAAAAATTAGCGCCTCTGTGGGTTTGGCGCAAAACTTAGCAGCTTTGCGCGCTCTTGCCGATGAGGGCATTCAAAAAGGTCATATGCGCCTTCATGCGCGAACGGTTGCGATAACGGCAGGGGCAAGCCCTGAGCAAGTTAGCCAGATTGCACAGAAAATGATTGAGCACGGGGCAATAAACGCCGAAACTGCCCGACATTTCCTAAAAGCCCAAAAGCCTTAATCGAAGTTTCGCTGCGTTTTAAAACATTCGGTTTTGATCGCTTTATTTATTCCTGCAAATAACCCATGCCTGAGCCTGCGGATCAGAACCTAACGCGGTTTGTTGCCCCATTCTGGCCAAACCATCTTCGCCGTTTAAAGAGACGCAGGATATTTTGGCTGAAGTAAATCCCTGATCTGAAAGCGCCACCCAGTGCTAAAAAAATATCCAATAGGTTGTACGAGCCTTAGCAGATTTACGTCTTCAAAGAGCGGCGCGCGTTACAAAACAGCGCCGGTTACATTCTAAATGCCCTTTGATGAGCCAAGCACCTGTGCCATCGGCTAAATTTTGCTTTGGTTTTATCAAGCAAAATTTGGCCTAATCTTCCCTATGGGTGTTATAGATCATGCCAAGCTTAGCAAATTCGCACAGTTTGCGCCCCACCTCAAAACGCCCGGAGCATCGCTAACGGGACGGGCCATTTTAAAGAACGAATTGCTATTTTTTCATCCGATGCCGTTAATCTTTGATTGCGAAATAAGAAATCTCCATCAAGATAGCTCGGAGCGGTTTAAGCGTCTTGTCAGAGGAAACAAACAATGTGGGCAAAAGACTGGAAAAACACTTCCTACTGGTTAGACGGGCAGCCATCGCTGGCTGGAATCAGTCAAACAATTATTCCAGATGTTGATGTCTTGATTGTGGGCTCTGGCTATACGGGGCTGCACGCGGCAATTCAAATATTGCGGGGTGGCAGAAAAGTCATGATCATTGATGCCGGGGCCCCTGGCTTTGGGTGCAGTACCCGCAATGGTGGACAAATCAGCACCAGTATAAAACCGTCCCAAGCCAAGCTGGCCCGCAAATTTGGTATGCGCCGGGCAACCGCCATTCGCCAAGAAGGCGAAACTGCTCTTGATTGGATTGAAGACTTTATCACGCGCGAGAAAATCGATTGCGGGTTTGAACGCTGCGGCAGGTTTCACGCAGCGCATTCAGAAGCCCATTTTCAGACGCTCGCCAAAGATGCCGAGGCGCTTTCCAAATTGGAAAACATCGCTGCCACGATTATCCCCAAAGCTGAGCAAAAAAAAGAATTGGGCAGCGATCTCTACCATGGTGGCGTGGTCTATCCCCGCCATGCCTCTGTTCATCCGGCCAAATATCACCATGGCTTGCTACGATTGGCGCTAGAGGCAGGCGCGCATGTGGTTGGGCAGTGTCGCGCCGAAAAAATCAACAAAACAAACGCGGGCTTTGAAGTAAAGACAACGCAGGGCCAAGTGAAATGCAAGGACCTAATTGTTGCAACCAATGGCTATACGGGTAACTTAACGCCCTGGCTGCAACGGCGGGTTATCCCAATTGGCAGCTACATAATTGCCACCGAACCCCTGCAGCCAGAGTTGATGGAAAAACTTTTTCCAACCAATCGGATTATCAGCGACACATGCAAAGTTGTCTATTATTATCGCCCCTCTCCAGATAAGAAACGCATTTTATTTGGGGGCCGCGTTTCAGCACGGGAAACAGATCCCGCAGCCAGCGGCCCAAAACTGCATAATGATATGTGCCGCATATTCCCTGAATTAAAACAAACAAAAATTTCACATTCCTGGATGGGCACAGTGGCCTATACATTTGACGAACTGGCTCATACCGGATGCCATCAAGGCATTTATTACGCGATGGGCTATTGCGGTTCAGGTGTTTCGATGGCCAGTTATCTGGGCATGCGCTTGGGGCAGAAATTGCTGGGATTGCCGCAGGGCAAAACAGCTTTTGACGATCTGCCATTTCCTACGCGGCCCGCCTATACTGGTCGGCCTTGGTTTTTGCCTGCCATTGTATCTTGGTATCGCTGGCGTGACCAAATGCAAATGTCGACGCGGTAAAGAAAAAATCCAGAACATATAAATTAAAGGACACAGAATAAGACTCTTGTTGCGTTACCAAACTTTCTGGTTACTGTTGTGTTATAAACAACATCACGGGAGATAAAGAAATGAATTTAAAACCAGCGATGAAAGCAACAAGCTCTTTGGCGGCAGCCGGGATATTGATCGCCAGTTCAATGGCTTACGCAGATGAATTGCGGATTGTATCTTGGGGCGGGGCCTACCAAAAAGGCCAGTCTGTTGGCATTTTCCAGCCGGTTGCAAAGGCTTTGGACATCACGGTTAAAGAAGACACCTATGGCGGCATTTCCGATGTTAAGCTGATGGTGAAGTCAGGCGCGGATAAATTTGATATTTTCTCAAGCGGTGCTGGTAGCTGCGCCTCGGGTGCGGCGGAAGGCGTGTTAGAAAAACTTGATTATTCTGTCATCGATGTCAGCAACCATCTGCCCGGAATGTATAGTGACTATTGCGCCGGCGCAGATATCTTCTCTGTTGTAGCGGCTTGGAACACAGAAACCTATGGCGATAACGGGCCAAAAACTTGGGCCGATTTTTACGATGTAGAAAAATTCCCTGGGACCCGCGCCATGCGCAATAAAGTGGATGCGCAATTGGAAACAGCCCTATTGGCGGATGGCGTTCCGATGGATCAAGTCTACGAAGTGCTGGACAGCGAAGCCGGCATCGAGCGTGCACTGGATAAGATCAGAAGCATCAAGCCGCATATCGCTGTATGGTGGTCTTCAGGCGCACAACATGCCCAGCTGATGAAAGATGGCGAAGTTGATATGACAACTGGCTGGAACGGACGCTTTGATGTTGCAAAGCTTGATGGCGCAAAAGTGGCATATGACTGGCGTTCAGGCATCATGGATTGGGAAGGTTATGGAATTCCTAAAGGTGCAAAGAACAAAGACTTAGCGATGCAGTTTATCGCGGAGGCGATGAAGCCAGAATACATGGCTGAATTTGCAAAATACATCACGTATGGTCCAACAAATGGTAAAGTCTATGAGTTGGGTCTAATGGATGAGGCACGCGCAAAACAAATGCCAAGCCATCCAGATAACGCACAATATCAGCTAACGTTGAAAACCGATTGGTATTCAAAATGGCGCACAATTGCAGCTGAAATGTATACAGATATGATGACCGAATAATCTCTATATCTTTATAACATACAGTTCAGGGCTTGGAGAGCCATGCTTTCCAAGCCCAAGAATCGGAAATTTACCCTGACATGAAAAATACATCACTCAATATATCGATTAAAAATGTTTCAAAATCATACGATCAATTCCATGCTCTGAATGATATAAGCCTCGAGATAACATCGGGTGAGTTCATGACCCTTCTTGGGCCGTCAGGTTCCGGTAAAACCACTTTGCTGATGGTTCTTGCAGGCTTTACAAATCCAGATTGTGGCAGCGTAAAATTCGGAAATGAAGAGGTTATTTTGAAACCTCCGCATTTACGGGGCATCGGTATGGTTTTCCAAAACTATGCGTTATTTCCACATATGAGCGTTGAACAAAATGTTGGGTATCCACAAAAATTAAGGGGCGTGAGCAAAGCAGAAACTCAAGAAAGCGTCAAAGAGGCGCTTTCTACTGTGAAACTGGATGGCTTAGGCCATCGCGGAGTTCACGAGTTATCAGGCGGGCAAAGACAGCGCGTTGCATTGGCGCGTGCGATTGTGTTCAAGCCGAAAATTCTTTTGATGGATGAGCCCTTATCTGCCTTGGATAAAAAACTGCGTGAAGAGATGCAAATCGAATTGCGCCAGCTGCATGATGCGCTGAATATGACCACTGTTTATGTCACCCATGATCAAAAAGAAGCTCTGACAATGTCGGATAGGATTACGGTGATTAACGACGGAAAACTGATGCAACTGGGCACACCCAATGAGATTTATAAAAACCCAAGCAATGCTTTCATTGCCGATTTCATCGGAGAATCGAGCCTTTTGCCGGTCAGCGTTAACAAATCGCAAATCAGCTTTGGCCCCGAAACAATAAAAACAGCCAGCCCCCCTGCACAGGATGGCAAATTCCTCTTGGTAGTACGCCCAGAAAAAACGTTTGTTGCCACCGACAAAGAAGAAGGCGTGAATTACTTTTCAGGTGTCTTATTAGACTCAATTTTTCAGGGGGAAAGCCAATTACTGGTTGTTAAATTGGCGCCTTTGGAAGGCGAAGAACAAACTTTACGGGTCAGAGTTCCCAACGGAAGCATCACACAGGAGGCGTTGCCCGCTGTCGGAGAGACTGTAACCATTGGCCTCAAAGTAGCTGACAGCTACTTGGTGAGTTAACGCGATGTCTGCAACCTCTGATCACCTCAATCAAGACGGGCTTAAAAAACTGGCCGCGCGGGAAAGCCTAACCTTCTTGGGCCTCACTCTGCCCTATTTGCTGATGGTTGCTTTGCTAATCGTTATTCCGGTTGGTTGGTTGTTTTATCTCTCATTTATCGGCAGGGATGGCACGTTTTCTTTTGAAAATTATGAGCGGATGGTCACCAGCCGCTCTTATATGCGGATTTTCATAACAACCTTCAAAATTAGCATTCTAACGACAATCGTCTGTACGCTGATCGGCTATCCGTTGGCTTATTTCATGTCGCAACTCTCGCGAAAATGGGCAAATATCTGCATGGTGGGCGTGCTAATTCCGTTTTGGACCAGCCTGTTGGTGCGCACCTATGCATGGTTGGTGCTGTTGCAGAAAAAGGGGCTGCTAAACAATATCGCACTGGATTTGGGTTTGATCAGCGAGCCGATTAAAATCGTACATAACACAACGGGTACATTGATCGGTATGGTTCATATTATGCTGCCATTTTTGATCTTACCGCTTTATGCAAATATGCGGGCGATTGATAAAGATTGTTTGAAAGCAGCGTCTAGTCTCGGCGCCACACCCACCCGCGCCTTTTGGACTGTCTTTTTTCCACTCTCCCTGCCCGGCTTATTTGCTGGCTTATTAATTGTTTTCGTATTGTGCCTTGGCTTTTACGTGACCCCTGCCATTTTGGGTGGTGGCAGAGTGATCATGGCTGCAATGAAAATTTCGAGCAACATTGAGCTTTATTTCAATTGGGGGGCTGCAAGCGCGTTGGGCGTGGTCTTGCTGGTTGTGACCGCAATCATTCTTTACATCGCTTCAAAACTCGTATCGCTTGACCAATTCGGGAATAAATAACGCTATGAGTTTTTTGAACAAGAATGTGTCCGAAACCCAAATCCGGCTTAAAAACCGGCTCTGGCTTTATATTTTCTCTTTTATCACTCTATTTCTGTTGATTGTGCCATCGCTGGTTGTGATCCCAATGTCCTTCTCGGCCAGTCAATATCTAGAGTTTCCGCCTCGGGAATGGTCGCTCAGATGGTATGAAAATTACTTTTTCTCCTGGAAGGTTGAAAACGGCTTTAACGATTGGATGGCGGCAACGTGGACCTCTATTAAAGTCGCTGTTCTTACAATTTTTGTGGCGGTCCCTATCGGAACAATGGCCGCCTATGGGCTGGTCAATAGCAGTACGCGCATTAGCAAAATACTGTTCCCAATTTTTATTTCACCAATGATGGTTCCAATTATATTGGTTGCGATTGGGCTGTTTTACTTTTTTGTACAATTTAAATTGGTTGGAAGCGTTCTTGGATTGGTTATCGGCCATTCCTTAGTGGCGTTGCCGCTTGTCTTAATTATCGTTTTTTCAGCTTTGAAAAACTACGATATGAACCAAGAAAAAGTAGCACGATCTTTGGGAGCTGGCCGGTTCCGCGCGTTTCGCGAAATTACACTGCCACAGATTAAATTCTCCATTATCTCTGCGTCTTTAATCGCGTTTTTAACTTCTTTTGACGAAATCATTATTTCCCTATTCGTCGCCGGTGGAGATAATTCAACCATCACCAGAAGCATGTTCTTAGCCTTGCGCGATCAAATCGATCCGACCATTGCCGCGATCTCCACTATCTTGATTATCATATCATCCGGTTTGCTGATCATCGTTCAGCTCTTGGGAAATAAAAAAGATCAACATTAACAGGCTTGAGAATAATCGCGTAAAACAATCTGAGCGGGCGCTAGCCCCTTTAGATAGGCCTGCGGCAGCTTCAAAATATGAGGCCTGGCTATGCTTAAATAAACACGCATGAGTTTATTGAGACCAGAATTTCAAAACCCTGCTTGGCAGTATGTAAAATGAAAATTAGCTTTACAATGTTTTTAAGCGCGCAGGCTTCAGGACCCCATTGGAAATATTTGGTTTAAGCACTTCAAAAGATAACTTTCCACGAGGCATGAAATAGTATCTATTTTCAATCTTTTTCCACCAATAGGACTTCAATTGAGCTGTCACAAATTTTTTACATTTTGTTCATAATTTTGAAACCCTTCAGTTTTAGCCATGAACGTATTCAAAAAAATGAGGTCTAAGTTATGAATAAGATTGTCTCTGCGCTGGGTAGCGCCCTTCTCGCCATTAGTTTTTCAACTGCTTCGGCGAAAGATTACAAAATAGCCGTGACTGATATCCAAGGTATGGATGCGTTGATTTCAGAGTGGGGTCCCTTTAAGTCGGCCCTGGAAAAAGCAACTGGGCATTCATTTGAATTTTTTCCAGTCACCAGTCAAACTGCTACTGCAGAGGCTTTGCGTTCCGAAAAGCTAGATTTCGCCATAACTGGTCCTGCGGAGTATGTCGCAATTAATAAGTTGACAAATGCTGAAGCGATGATTGGCCTTGCAAGACCAGATTACTACTGTGGGATTGTTGTAAAAAACTCAGACGGTATAAACCGTGTGAGTGACTTAAAAGGCAAGGCAGTCTCTTTTGCAAATCCAGGCTCTACTTCGGGTCATTTTTGTCCAATGCAAGTTCTCATGGACCACGGGTTGGACCCAATGAAGGATATTAAGGTAGTTCACACTAAAAAGAATTTACAGCACACCGGTTTGGTTCGTGGTGACACACAAGCTATCGGAGTTAAAGTATCCAGCTGGATAAAATATGATCGCAGTAAAGAAGCAAATGGAAACGGTGACTACAAAGTCCTAGCCCGTTCCGGTGACCTACCTTATGATATGATCATGGGTGCGGGCCATTTGACACAAGCTGAGCGAGACGAGATTAGGGATGCAATTGTTGCAAATGAAGCCCTGATGGTTGCTGGCATCCTTGCTGGATTGGATGACAAAGGCGAGTTAGCAAACGATAAATATGAAGGCACGCGGCTACTGCCCGTCAACGACTCAGATTACGACATCGTTCGCGATATGTACATCACAGCTGGTCTTCCAGAATTCGGCATACAAGAGTGATTATCAAAACTACGAAGTTGGGCGGGTATGCCGGTGTGCATACCCGAACCCTATTATGAACAAGATTATCACAGTCGATAACATTAAAATGAGTTACCGAGCGACGCCTATACTAAATGGCGTCTCTTTTGGTATGGAGAAAGGCGAGTCTGTTTCCCTGATTGGGTCTAATGGCGCAGGAAAATCAACTCTGATCCGATGCTTGCTTGGCCTCGAAACCATTTCTAATGGAACAATCAATCTATTCGGCAATGAAATTCAAAATGTAAAAAACCGTAATTTGCGTTTGGTCCGATGTCGTGTTGGTGTTGTATTTCAAAAGCATAATCTAGTGCCACGTCTGTCCGTTCTGTCAAATGTTATTCACGGGGCTTTAGGTCGGAACACTCAGTCAATTGGAAGTTTTTTATCTGGCATGCGGCTGTGGTCACATGCTACAGCTGATCGCCTAATTAGGGAAAAAGCACTTGAGTGCCTTAAACGTGTGAAGCTTTCTGACATGGCGGATCGTCGAGCCGACCAGTTATCTGGAGGACAATCACAACGCGTTGCGATTGCAAGAGCTTTGATGCAAGATCCAGATCTTATAATCGCAGATGAGCCAGCAGCTAGTTTGGATCCAATCGCCGGTGTCGAGGTAATGGAATTGTTCAAGACGTTGTGCGTAGAATCTGGCGTTAGTCTATTGTATTCCACGCATAATATTTCTCATGCGGTTCATTATGCAGATCGACTGCTAGCGATGAAAGGCGGGAGGCTAAGCCTGGATGACCACACTGCTAATCTAATAGTTGATAAGTTGAGTGATGAATATGAGTAAGGTCTTACCTTCGCGCTTCGGCAACCGACCTCTTTCTGGTATACTCGCCATAATATTTTTTATTCTTGTTACTATTTGGTGCTTTGGCGGGTCAGGTTTTTCAATTTCTCAACTAATTGGTTCATCAGAATATTTGATGCGTTTTTTAAATGAGGCTTTTCCACCACTGCATGAGCACCGTCTAACATACGAACAGTTTTATCGATATTGGTTGGCGCTTGTTGAAACCTTTCAAATGGCCTTTGTGGGTACATTATTGGGTATAGTTGTGGGATTTATTTTAGCATTGTTTGCCTCTCGAGGTCTCCTAACAGATAAACGTAAGTTTCATTTGGTCCAATGGACAGTTAAAATGCTAATCTCCCTCTTTCGCACTGTGCCGGATCTTGTATGGGCTATTATTTTTGTAATGGTGGTTGGGTTAGGCGCTTTTGCCGGCACCTTAACAATAATGGTTGACACTATTGGGTTTTGCGGACGTTTCTTTGCAGAAGAAATGGAAGATGTAGACCGTAGCCCAGCGGAAGCCCTAGCTGCAAGCGGTGCTAGACGCATTGATACGGTCTTTGCAGCTGTTGTGCCCGCCGCCACACCAGGTTTAATTACAACTTCACTTTTCGCTTTTGAAAAGGCGATCCGCTCATCAGTCGTATTGGGCTTGGTTGGAGCTGGTGGCATAGGTCTTGAACTTCAAAGTCTGATGAATTGGATGTCCTATGATCGAGCTATGGTTATCATTGGGATGATATTTGTTCTTGTTTTGGTGGTAGAACAAGCAAGCTCTTACTTGCGTACATTGATTATCAAAAACGAAAAATAAGCTGAAAAAATTTGAAAAGGCTTGGTGGATTAAATTTAACAGGTAAAATGAAAAATGAAATTCAAGTCAGATACTGCAGACGAGCATTGGAGCAAAGTTTGGGGTAAAATCGAAGATGGCTCCAAATGGTTAACACCTGAAGCGGATGTAAAGCGATGGGCTGAAGGGCTCTCTTACGGCGAAACCATCCTGGACCTCGGGGCCGGTGTAGGGCGGCATGCTCTTTCACTGCAGTCCGTGGGTTTCAAGCTAACCGCGCTTGACGCTGCCCCTGAAGGACTGGCCGAAATCGACAAGGCTTGCACCGGAGTGACGACGCAGCTTGGTCGCATGGATGACTTACCGTTCGAGAATGACACGTTCGACCATGTGCTCAGCTGGAATGTCATTTATCATGGCGACGAGACCGTCCTACTAAATACGATCAGTGAAGTGCGTCGGGTGCTCAAGCTGGGTGGGACGTTCATGCTAACTATGCTGTCCAAGCGCCGCCTTAGGATTGACCAAGAAAAGCTGAACAGTCCTAAGGAAATTAGCCGCAACACCTGGGTCTTTAATGATGAACGATCGGACAAATGTCATCCGCACTACTACTGCAGCGCAGTGGAAATGCTGGCGCTTTTTCAAGGCTTTGAGGTGAAATGGATGGAAGACCGAGAACACGACAAGCCAGGCTCTTGGCATTGGCACCTGATTTTAGAGCGGATCGCATGATCCAAACATTTACAGGAGCGCAGGTCTATCTGCCCGGAGAAATCACAGAAACTACTGTTACAGTAGAACACCAGAAGATCGTCGAGATTGGCGGAGCAATCCAGGGCACTGAAATAGATGGTTGTGGCAAAATACTTGCACCTGCTTTGATCGACGTCCATGGAGACGCCTTCGAACGGCAGATAATGCCAAGGCCAGGGGTCTTTTTTCCCACTGCGACCGCATTGATCGATACAGACCGCCAACTAGCCTCCAATGGGATTGCTACAGCTTATCACGCTATTACCCTAGGTTGGGAACCAGGTTTGCGTGATGTTTCTCGAGGGCGTGCTTTGATACAAGCACTGCAGGACTTGGCTCCGCGGCTCACAGTTGAAAACAGAGTTCAACTCAGGTGGGAAACTTTTGCTTTCGAAGCACTTGATGTCATCGAATGGGCCTTGACCGCTCCATTTTTACCTTCTGTAGCTTTTAACGATCATACCTCGATGACAATGCGAGCTTACGATGTACTTATTCAGGAACGCGCTTTTGAGCTGTCGCCAGACTTCTCCAGCGCATCCCTTGACGACGATCGGATGAAAAAACGCACTGCATCAAAAGCACGTCGTGCGGGCCTAAGCGAAGAGGACTACATCGCTGTTCTGGGCAAGATATGGGATAGGCGCAGCGAAGTACCCAAAAAAATTGCGACAGTTGCGAACCTGGCCCGAGGCGCAGGGGCACCAATGCTGAGCCATGATGACACTCGTGCCGAGACGCGGAAATATTTCCGATGCCTAGGTGCTTCCGTTGCAGAGTTTCCAATGACGATGGAGGCAGTAGAAGCGGCACGAGCGGAAGGTGACACAATCATTTTTGGAGCGCCAAACGCGGTACGGGGTGGTAGCCATATTGGATCCCTCGGGGCCGGCGATATGGTTGAGGCTGGCTTATGTGACGTGCTGGCGTCTGACTACTTCTATCCAGCGATGCTCGCAGCGATTGCTAAACTTGATCGAGAAAAGCGAGCTGACCGGCTTGCCTTATGGTCACTTGTCTCTAGTGGCCCTGCACGCGCGATGGGATTGGAGGATCGCGGTGAGATCATCGTCGGCAAACGGGCAGATCTTGTTATGGTCGACTGGCCCATGGGGCAAACACCCGCCATCCTAGGCACATGGGTAGAAGGTCGTTCATCCTATCGTGGAATGATGTCTAACGCATGAAGCTCAACCGGGACTACTTTCCAGCCATCGGTCTTGGGGTCACACAGATCATGGGTTATGGCACGCTTATGTATGCTTATGCCGTACTCTTACCGCACATGGCAAAAGACCTGGACTTGAGCCTGAGCCAGGTTTTTGGTGTGCTTTCTGTGGGCCTTTTGTTTGGAGGTCTTCTTTCACCTCTTTCTGGGTATCTTACGGACCGTTTTGGCGGTCGCTGGGTGATGGTCGGGGGGTCCGTCTTCGCCGGTCTGTCATTGGTGGCCATGAGCCAGGTCAATACGTGGCAGCAGCTTCTAATTACAATCCTATTGGCTGAGGGCGCGGGTATGTTCGTGCTGTACAACGTGGCGTTTGCATCAGTTGCACGACTTAATCTCTCAGTTTCCACGCAGCGGTCAATCTCAATCATTACTTTGTTTGGCGGTGTGGCCTCTACAATATTCTGGCCTTTGACTTTGGTATTATTCAACATCCACGGCTGGCAACTAACTTGGATGATACTGGGCGCAGCTTATCTGATAGTTTGTTTACCAATTCACGCAATCGTATTGAACGGGCCAGAACGCGATAATGCAGGGGTGGGAAAAGCGCTGGCGCCTAACTGGCCCGAACTTCAGGGCGAAGCCCGCAAGCGCGGAATGCTCTGGATGGTGTTATCGTTCATTTTTTCAGGCTACCTGATGGGCGCGATAATGACGCTATGGGTCACCAATGTACAGGATCTTGGTCATACAGCTGCGATGGCGGCAGTAGCCGGTGCCGTGATCGGACCATTTAAGACAGTGGGCAGGTTTTTTGAAATGCTGATCAATCAAAACATGCATCCGCTGAAGACATACCTTTTAGCTCTCTCGCTCCAATTCGGTGGCTTAGTTTTGCTTTTATCGTTTGGATTTAGCACATTAGGTATCCTGATCGCCGCTGCTATCTACGGCATGGGCGACGGGATAAAAACCATCGTGCGCGGCACACTTCCGCTTGCGCTTTTTGGTCATAAGGGCTTTGGGACTAGACTTGGCTGGATCGGATCCATTTCGATGGCCGTCAATGCGACAGCGCCATTTGTCTTCGCTTGGTTTACGCAAATGTACGGTGGATGGTGGAGTTTCGCTATCATGGCGTTATGTGTTGCCATTGCATTTCTTACTTACCTCAAGATCCATGACCCGACGAAAGGTATTATTCATGACCCCGCTTAAGATTGGCGCATGCCTAGCGCCCTTTGAAATCCAGGACCATCGCGATTGGCTGTTTGAGGCAAACCGTGACATCGAATTACAGGGTTTCAGCACCCACAAGGACTTAACAGTGGAGCTGGAGGAGCGTATAGCATCTGCAAAAGAGGCCTTGAGAGGTTTTGAGGGTCGCCTTGGGATACATGGGCCTTATGAAGGGCTGGACATGGACAACAAAGATCGCGAGATCCGTCCAATTGTCACGGCCCGGTATCTCAAAGCGCTGCAGGCAGCAGAACGGGTCGGTGCGCAACAAATGGTGCTACACTCGCCATTTAATCGTTGGTATGCGTGGAACCGTCTTAACAAGCCTAACTACTGGGAGACCAAGCTTCATCGCATTCATGAGGTGATGATGCCGGTCGTTAAAGCCGCGGAGGCAGCGGGGATCACACTAGTTATCGAAAACATTTTGGACGTAGACCCAGCTAGTCGCCGCGCCATGATCGATAGTTTCGAGAGCGATGCAATTGCTATATCAATTGACACTGGCCATGCGCATCTAGCGCGCCGTATGTCAAGTGCTCCGCCGGTGGATTACTTCATACGAGATGCCGGCGACCAACTACAGCATGTACATTTGCAAGATCTCGACGGTCATGCGGACCGACATTGGGCCCCGGGCGAGGGTGAAATTCACTGGTCTGAAGTCTTTCGGGCTTTATCCGAATGCACGTCTGATCCTCATCTGGTGCTCGAATTAAGTCGCAAAGCAGACATCCCTAAGGGCTACACATATTTGAAAAGCTTGGGGTTAGTAGAATGAAGATAATCGATAATATCGAGGCACTTGAAGACCTATATGCCAAGCCGTTGTCTTCACCTTTAAAAAAAGTGCAAAGCGTGCTAACCTCAAATTACAAGCTGTGGATTGAGAAATCCCGGTTTGTCGTCCTGACGACGGTTGGTCCTGAGGGGACAGATGCCAGCCCTCGCGGAGACAAAGGATCGGCGGTAACAGTCGAAAACGATCAAACGTTACTTCTGCCAGATTGGCGCGGGAACAACCGTCTTGATTCTTTGCGCAACATTGTACGCGACGGTCGTGTCAGCCTAATGTTCATGGTTCCTGGGTGCCTTAACGTTGTTCGGGTAAACGGGAATGCGGTGCTGAGCGCTGATTCTGCCTTGCTCAGGCGCTTTGAGAACGCTAACAAAACTCCAAAAACCGTTATCGTCATTACCGTGGGAGAGGTTTATTTTCAATGCGCCAAAGCGATGATGCGATCTGAACTTTGGTCAGGCCAAGACCAAAGCTTTGGGTTGCCCACGGCTGGTGATTTTATCCACGAGTTTACTGAAGGCTTTGATGCTAAAACCTATGACGACGGCTATGGGGCGTATGCCAAACACCGTCTGTGGTGACTCTTTTAACGATTTTCTGATGAGGCCGAAAACAGCTTTCAAAACCCTCCTAGCATCCTAATGTCATCAAATATGTGTCAAAATGCTGTCGACACTGTTAACAGCACAAAATAGCGTGCCTAAAATATTGATTATACAAGCAGTATGTAGAAGCAAGCATCATGTTCAGGGCCCCAGACGCCTAAATATTTTTGGTCAGAAATGGCAAATGTTGACTAGCGATACTTTTCGATGAAAGCATCGATGTCAAGCGCCCGTATATCAGGCAATGCAGCCTTATAGACATCATAGCTCCAATCCCATATGGCGATCTCTTGGAGAGCGTTGGCCTGAAGCTTGGTGAAGCGGCGCTTTATGACGCGGGCAGGCACACCGCCGACTACCGTGTAGGGGGCAACGTCTTTTGTAACCACCGCGCCCGCAGCAATTACGGCGCCAGTCCCAATGTTTACACCCGCGGTCACAGTAACCCCATGCCCAATCCACACGTCATGGCCAATGGTCACCCAATCTGACTTACGCCATTCAAAAAACGCATGGTCATCGTCGCCCAGCCCATAAGCTTTCGCACGATAGACCGAATGATGCTGGACTGCACGCCATGTGGGGTGGTTTCCGGGGTTGATACGGACGGAATTAGCGATCGAGCACATCTTGCCAATTGTGGTCCACACCACATTGCAATCCTTTGTTATGTATGACCAATCGCCCATGGAACCGCAAGAGAGCACCGTGTCCTTGCCGACCTCGGTCCACATACCAAGCTCAAAGTTATCAATAATCGCGCCTTCAAGGATTGTTGGTTGCACAGAGAGAGCTTTTTTAGATCCGTCGCCTACCAATTGGTTTTCTCCTATTTTTTGAATAGCTAATCGGTGTTTCGTTCAGATAAATCAGAAACCGTAGTTTCTTCAGCAGCCTCAGGCCAAGCACCATTTGCAAAGATAATTTCTCCAGCGCAAAACGTCTGAACAACACGGTCTTTGACATCGACGATCGTTAAATCAGCGCGTTTGCCTGTCGCAATTTCTCCCCGGTCGCTAAGGCCCAACGTGTCAGCTGGATTTTTTGATGCCAAACGCACCGCACCAACCAATCCATCTGCGTCTGATTTTGATAGGGCACGAACGGCAGGCAATATCGCTGCGGGATGATAGTCCGCTGCAAGGATGTGCAACAATCCAGCTGCGTGTGCTTCACGTGCCGAGAGGTTGCCTGAGTAACTTTTTCCGCGCATCGCATTCGGGGCGCCCATCGCAACCATTAAACCGCGCTCAGCTGATACTTTTGCTGCCTCCATGGTCACAGGGAACTCGCTGATCACGGCTCCTATATCTGCCATCAAATGCGACTTTTCAATTGTATCATCGTCATGGCTTGCCATTGCAACGCTATGGTACCTACAAAGATCCGAAATCTGTCTGAGGTTTTTAAGAATTTGGTCGGCGGGCACCGCATCTTCAATACGCCGCGCAACATGCGCACGCGCCTGGTTTTCACTTAGACCGCTCTTCATCTGATCAGTCACAAGACGTTCAACATTACGATACTGACCTTGTCCGGGTGTGTGATCCATAACCGAAACAAGGTCGACGGCACCAGAAGTCAGCAAACCGTCAAGTGCCTCAATTGCTGCTGTATATGTCATGTCAAAACGCGCATGGATACGATGGTCAACTCTCAGATCGCGGATGTTGTCTTTCAACGCTTGAATGATTGCAGATGTATGTCGAAAAGAGCGCCGCTCGCCATCAGCTGCGGTGCGTGAGAATGATACGCCAGCATAGGCTGTGGTTACGCCGGCAGCTGCAAGGCGCGCATCCAAATGCCCAACCGCAACCTCAATCGGGAAATCTACCTTTGGGCGCGGTTCAAGCTCTAGCTCGATCATATCACCATGCATATCAATAAAACCTGGGAAAACAGTGAACCCTGATGGCTGGCCATTGCTTTTAACAATCTCGGTAATTAACTCATTTTCAATACGTAAGTTGCCATTTTCAATAATGCTATCTGATAAAATCAATTTTACATCATAGATCCACATCATCTCTTTCCCTGCTATTCGTTGCATCCGACGTTAGATAGATAACGCGATCAATTAGATGGCCACATCATCGGGTTGGTGAAATACACCAATCATCGCTGTACCATGGTCGTTAAGTTTCTGAATTCTGGCAATCAATGCGGAATGTGCATGTGCATAAAGCGGCACAGTTGGCCCATCAAGCAACAGCAGCTTTTGCGAGAAGATAAGCGCATCAAATCTATCAAAAAATTTTGAATTATCCAATTCGTTGTCCCAATCTCCAGACACCATTGATCCGTGGTAATTCATCGGTCAATCTAAACCGAATTAAATCAGCGCGCTTCCCAACAGCAATCTCGCCTCGATCCTTCAAATTGGTTGCGCGCGCTGGGCTAAGGGTCGCAGTTTTCAGACCCTTTGCCATGTTGCCAGTAATCAACCCAAGTTTCACAGCTGCCATCAACAGGGATGATGGTGCATAGTCAGAGCTAAGAATTTTTAGCAGATCATCCTCAACAAGATCGCTCGCGGCAACATTGCC
>ERZ802822.1097-NODE-1097-length-17706-cov-14.951103_pt1 | contig 17706 bp, 18 predicted proteins | sample MGYA00345649_ERZ802822 | MGnify/ENA primary metagenome ERZ802822 (study PRJEB30503, sample SAMEA104212359) | marine metagenome | biome: Westerlies Biome; feature: [SRF] surface water layer (ENVO:00010504) within the epipelagic zone...; material: water...
GCTGGTGCCTATGTGGGGGCCCTGCCGGTTGATCCCTTCAAGCTGCTGCTGCCGGAGCCCTGGAAGCAGATGGAGGTGTTCCGGAAGCTTGATGGGCTTCGCGGTGTCCCCGTCATCAACCTGCATCTCTGGTTCGATCGCAAGCTCACCGACATCGACCACCTGCTGTTCAGCCGCTCGCCTCTGCTCAGCGTCTACGCCGACATGAGCATCACCTGCAAGGAGTACGAAGATCCTGATCAGTCCATGCTGGAGCTGGTGTTCGCTCCTGCGAAGGACTGGATCGGCCGGCCTGACGAGGAGATCATCGAAGCGACCATGGGCGAGCTTCAGAAGCTCTTCCCGATGCACTTCGGGGGCGACAACCCCGCCACGCTGCGCAAGTCCAAGGTCGTGAAGACACCGCTGTCGGTGTACAAGACAACTCCGGGCTGCCAGCAGCTGCGTCCGGACCAGACCACCCCGATCAGGAACTTCTTCCTGGCTGGCGATTACACGATGCAGCGCTACCTGGCATCGATGGAGGGGGCGGTGCTCAGCGGCAAGCTCTGTGCCGGTGCTGTGGACCGCAAGCAGGATCAGCTGGCATCATCAACCTCTGTCAGCGAGCCGGTCGCGGCCTGAGTCATGCCCCTCGCAGCTCCGGACCTCGACGCAGCCTTCGAGGCCTGTCGTCTGGAGACGGCCGAGTGGGCGAAGACCTTCTACATCGGCACCCTGCTTCTTCCGCCGGAGAAACGGCGCGCCATCTGGGCGATCTACGTGTGGTGTCGCCGCACGGACGAGCTGATGGACAGCCCTGAAGCCCAGTCCCGTCCCGTGGAGGAACTGGCTGAGCGCCTGGATCGGTGGGAGGAGAGGACCCGCGCCATGTTCAACGGGGAGATCCGGGATGATCTCGATGCCGTGATGTGCGACACCCTCGAACGCTTTCCTCAGGACATCCAGCCCTATCTGGACATGATCGAGGGGCAGCGGATGGATCTCACCTGGACCCGCTATCCCCGCTTCGAGGACCTCAAGCTCTACTGCTATCGGGTCGCCGGCACCGTCGGGTTGATGACCCAGGGGGTGATGGGGGTAGATGTGGCGTACACCTCGGCCCCCTGGAGCGATCGCCCGGACACTTCCGATGCAGCAGTGGCCCTCGGCATTGCCAATCAGCTCACCAACATCCTCAGGGATGTGGGGGAAGATCGCGGGAGGGGTCGCATCTATCTGCCGCAGGAGGACCTTGACCGTTTCGGTTACACCGAGGACGACCTGATGGCGGGACGCCTCAACAATGCCTGGCGCGAGCTGATGGGCTTTCAGCTGGCCCGCGCCCGTGACTGGTTCGCCCGTTCCGAATCAGGTGTGCGCTGGCTGTCCAGAGATGCCCGCTGGCCCGTCTGGACGTCTCTCAGGCTCTACAGGGGCATCCTGGATGCCATCGAGCGCATCGATTACGACGTGTTCAACAACCGCGCTTACGTGGGCAAGGTCAGCAAACTGCTTGATCTGCCGCGATCGTTCGTGCTGGCTCAGGCCCGCTGAATCGAAGGTCAACAAAAAGGCCCCGGAGTGATTCACCCCGGGGCTGCGAAGACTGTTGTGATCCTGCTTGTCGATCAGACCGCGGTCTTCTGATCAGCCAGCAGATCCTTGAGCTTCGACAGCTCACCGGCCCAGCGGGGATCGGGAGCTGCTTCGCCGGGGGCATCGCTGTGAACCACCTTGTTCACGGCCTTGCGGGCGACCTGGGGCTGGCCGTTGCCGCCGATTCCACCGGAATCGTTACGACGCCTGTTGCCACCGGTATTGCTTTCCCGGCGCTCGGAACGCTCAACCCGAAGAGCGCTGCCACCGAAATCCTTGCCGTTGAGTTGTTCGATCACAGCATCAGCGAGCTTCGGATCGTCGAGGTTCGCGAAGCCGAATCCGCGGCAGCTTCCCGTTTCACGATCCAGCACTGCTTTGAACCGGATCCCCTCCCCCACGCTCTTGAGAAGAGCATCCAGCTCCTGCTCTTCAAAGGTCTGCGGCAGGTTGCCGATGTACAGGCGGATGCTCATGAAGGAAGGTGAGTGCGATCTTTCGGTGTCTGACCGTCATCGTTGACACCTAGAGAGTTAATCACAAAGCACCGCCTTGATGGGACTGCCAGCGGTTGGCCTCTTCCAGAGCGGCGGTCCGCCCGGCGATCCGTCCGAAGGCCCGTTCATGGCGCAGATGCTCGAGAAGCCGTCCCAGCTCTGGGCCGGGAGTGATCCCCAGCTCCTGCTGCAGCACAGTGCCGTCGAGGGGAGCGGCCGGGTGGAAGAGGGGATCGTCCTGGTCGCGCCAGCGTTCGAGCCAAGGGCCGCGCAGCTGATGGGGCAGCTGCAGGATCAGGGCCGGCAGGTCGGCTTCCAGGTCTCGGTGGAGCTGCAGGCGGTTCTGCTCGGACAGGGTCGAGATCTCATCGCTCTGGTCCTTCAGGTGGATGCTCCAGCGCCGCAGGTTCCTGCAGCGCTGCCGCAGCAGGCGGCTGGCCCGCAGCTGCTCCAGGCCCGGATCACCGATCAGCGCTGTCAGCCTTGCCAGGGAGAGAGCGGTCTGACGTTCCACGATCGTCATCTCCGCAGCCGCCTTCGGATCCGGGACCGGTGGCGCTGAGCAGCTGGCATCACTCCAGGGAGCCAGCAGTTTCAGCCTCTGCAGGCAGTCGAGGGCGGCATCGGCGTGGGGTCCGGCGACCAGGCGCTGCAGCTCCGCCAGGATCCGCTCCGGTGCAGCGTCCGCCAGTCGCCCGCGGTGGCAGTGAATCCAGGAGGCCGTGCGGTCCTCCAGGGTCAGGGGGATCTCCGCCATCAACCGCAGACCCCGCAGCAATCGCAGCGGATCATCGATGAGATTTCGCTCCCGCACAGCTGTCAGCAGACCCGCCTCCAGATCGCGGCAGCCACCGGTGGGATCCAGCAGGTCCCCTGGTGGGTTCAGGGGAAGCGCCATGGCATTGATGCGGTAGTCGCGGCGCTGCAGGTCCTCCGTGAGCGTTGATCCCTCCTGACGGGCGAGATCGATCGTCCATGCCCCCAGCACCAGCCGGGCCATGTCCCGTTCGGCATCCAGCACGACGCAGGTGCCCCCGAGCTCCCTGGCCAGCTCCCGCGTTCGGATCAGAGCATCGCCGGGCACGACGAGATCCAGATCAGGCTGATCCCGCATCCGGCCCAGAAGTGCATCCCGAATGGCACCGCCCACCAGGGCGGTGCCATTCGGCAGGCGATGCGGCTGCAGCGGCCACCGCTGCGGTGCCAGCCGTTTCAGAATGGCGTCCGAGGAGATCCCGGAAGGCATGTGCATCTGCGTGGATTGCCGCTGGGTCGACCGTTGCCAGGCCTATCACGCGGTCGAACGTCAGCACGGTGCGGCGCATCTGACCACGGCGCCGGATTTCGAACCCCGAGGTCCCCGGATTCATGTGTCGGTCCTTGACCTCAAGGACGGCGGCAGCGGTGTCGAGTGGGATGTGCGCTCCTGTGAGAGCTTCGATGCGGACCCTGGGCGATGGGTTCGGTTGCGACCCGGTCATGCGGTACCCACATGAGTCGTCCTCTGCTGATGGCGCTGCACAGCTCTTCGGAGACCTTCGGGGTGGCGGTGCAGGACCCCCTGTTGCCGCAGGAAGGGCCACGGGTGGCGGTGTTCGACGACGGTCGTGCCCTCTCCAACACCCTGATCGGCCGGGTGGCTGCGTTGCTGCCGCAGGAGCGATGGTCCGATCTCGAGGGTCTCGCGGTGGCCACCGGTCCGGGCGGCTTCACCGGAACCCGTCTTTCCGTGGTGATGGCCCGCACCCTGGCTCAGCAGCTGAACTGTCGTCTGATCGGCGTGAGCAGCTATGCCCTGATGGCCGCGCGACTGGTGGAGCAACTGCCGCCGGAGCAGCGACGGTCACCGTTCTGGATTCAGCGGGAGCTGCCCCGGCGGGGCTGGGTCGCGGGCTGTTACCAGCGTGTGGACGGCCGCATCGAGGAGATCCGTGCTCCCCATCTGCTGCCCCCTGGGCAGCGGGTGGAACCGGTTCTCGCGGCTGAGGAGGACGTTGCCGCCGACGTGGAGCGTCTGCTCGCACTGCTGGGGCAGGCCCACAGCCTGGGAACGGCTGCACCCTGGCAGCCGGTGCTGCCCCTGTATCCCACCTCCCCTGTGGGGCCGGTCTGATGGCGGGGCTGCGGGCTGGACTTCTGCTCGGTTGCGGCGTGGCCGTCTGGCTGGTCAGCACCGGACCGCTGGCCCCCTTCCGGCGGGCGTTCCTGGATCGCAGCCCACCCCAGCTGGTGATGGTGCTCGGGGGGGATGTGGATCGCGAGCGGGTCGGAGCACGACTCGCCCGCGAACTCGATCTGCCGCTTCTGGTGAGTGGCGGCAGCAATCCGGAATACGCCAGTTGGGTGATGCAGCAGGAGGGGCTTGCGCCGGAGCGGGTTCAGCTCGACTACCGGGCCCGCGACACCCTCGGAAATTTCACCTCCGTTGTGGATGAACTGCAGACCCGCGGGGTGCGACACGTGCTGATGGTCACCAGTGAGGACCATCTGCCGCGTTCCATGGCGATCGGACAGGTTGTCGCCGGCAGCCGCGGCATTCACCTGACCGGTGTCCCGGTCTCATGCCAGCCGGACTGCCTGGAGGAGGGGGCTCTCAAGCGCTTCAGCGACTGGCTGCGGGCGCTTGCCTGGGTTGCCACGGGACGCGATCTCAGGGACGCGGCCCTGCCTGATCCAGCAGTGCGTTGATCCGTCGCTGCAGTTCGGCGGTGGTGGCATCCAGATCAGCCCGGCGACGGCCAGTGGGGGGCGGCACGAGATCTCCGATGCGCAACTGGATCGGCACCAGCCGGGGCCAGGTTCGACCGGTTCCCAAGGCTCGATGGCTGTTCACAATGGCCACAGGCAGCAGCGGCGCCCCACTGCGGGCCGAGAGCAGGGCAGCACCAGCTAGAGGCTGGTTGACCCGCCCATCCGGTTGGCGGGTGCCGTCGAGGAACACCCCGGTGGCCCAGCCCTCCTGCAGACGTGCGGTCGCGGTGCGGATCGCTTCGCGATCACTCGCCCCCCGGCGCACGGGGTAGGCGCCGCAGGCTCGGATCAGCGGGCCGAGCAGAGGCACCTCGAACAGTTCCGCCTTGGCCATGAAGGCCACTGGCCTTCCGAGGGCGTGGCCAAGCAGCGGCGGGTCGAGGTGGGAGCCGTGATTCGCCACCACCACCAGGGGGCCCTGGGCTGGAACCCGCTCATTGCCCTCGGTCGACCCACGAAACAGGCCTCGGAACACCGGGAACACCAGCAGATTGCTGACCAGCCTGTAGGTCAGGCTCGGCTTCGGCGCCAGAACGATCGGTGCGGGATTGTCGGAATTCACAGTCCGAGATCACCCGCGCCGGCGATCTGGGAGAGGGTCACCCCATCCATGGAGCGCTTGGCCAACCCGCTGAGCACATTGCCCGGGCCGATCTCCACGACGGTGTCGATGCCTTGATTCCCCATTTCAGTCATCGTTTCCCGCCAGCGAACACCGGTGGTCATCTGCTGCATGAGGCGGGTCTTGAGCAGGTCCCCCTTCCGGGTGGGGATGGGGTCGCTGTTGCTCAGCACCGGGGTGCGGGCATCGCGGAACGGGGTCGCTTCCAGCTCTGCGGCAAATCCTGCAGCGGCCTCAGCCATGAACGGTGTGTGGAACGCCCCGGAGACGGCGAGGGGGATCGCCCGTTTGCAGGTCAGGGCTTCCGTGACTGCCTGCACCGCCTCGGGCTGCCCTGAGAGCACCACCTGGGCACTGCTGTTGTCATTGGCGATGAAGGCCCCTTCCGTGCCGGCCACCAGATCCTCCAGCTGGCCACGGTCGAAGCCGATCACAGCGGTCATCGCTCCACCACCAGCTGCGGCCATCGATTCGGACCGGCGCTTCATCAGCGTCAGGCCTGTTTCGAGATCGAAGACCCCAGCGGCATACAGCGCCACCAGTTCCCCAAGGCTGTGCCCTGCCACCAGAGAGGCTTCCCGGCCCTGACGGATCAGCTCATCCACCAGCAGCGACTCCACGACGAACAGCGCCGGCTGAGTGTTGCGGGTGTCGTTCAGATCGGTTGGACCATCGTTCGATTCCCCCTCCCCTCGGCAGATCGCCAGCAGGTCACGGCCGAGCACCTCAGAGGCCATCGCGAAGCGCTCCTCGGCACCGCGAAGGGTCATCAGCGGGTCCGCCATGCCCAGCTTCTGCGATCCCTGTCCAGGGAAGACCCAGGCAATCGCCATCGTTCGAGTGCAAGACGAGGCGGAGATTAGGCGGGCCCGCTCCAGCGCAGCAGAGCAGCCCCCCAGCTCAGGCCGGCGCCGAAGCCACTGCTGGCGATGCTGTGCCCTGGCTGGATCCGGCCGTCACGCACCGCTTCATCAAGCATCAGTGGAATCGTCGCCGCCGAGGTGTTGCCATAGGACGCCAGATTGCTCAGCACCCTCTCCGAGGGAATCGCGAAGCGTTCGGCGACCGCGTCGAGGATGCGCTGATTGGCCTGGTGCAGCAAAAGCCAGTCCAGCTGGTCGGCGGCTGTCCCCGTCTGCGCGAGCAGGTTGTCAAGGATCGCAGGCACCTCCCGAACGGCGAACTTGTACACCTCCTGCCCGTTCATCCGGATCGGCTGGAAGCCCCCGCGCTGATGGCTGACCTGCCCCACCAGCGGTGCGCGGTCCTCCACCTGCGGCAGCTGCAGCACCTCTCCACGGCTGCCGTCGGAACGCAGCAGAAAGCCGCCGAGGTCGTCCTGATCGTTGTCACTGCCCTCCAGCACAAGGGCACCGGCGGCATCGCCGAACAGCACGCAGGAGCGGCGGTCGTCCCAGTCCACCCAGCGGCTGAGCTGATCGGCTCCGACCACCAGAATCCGGCGCATCGCTCCCGTGCGCAGGTACTGGGCCGCGGTGATCAGCGCGAACAGGAAACCGCTGCAGGCGGCCGTGAGATCGAAGGCCACGGCCCGCTGCGCTCCGAGCAGCGCCTGCAGGCGAGGGGCAGAGCCGAACAGATCGTCCGGAGTGGAGGTGGCCAGCAGGATCAGATCGAGGCTGTCGGCGTCCCAGCCGGCCATGTCGAGCGCCGCTCGGGCGGCGTCACAGCTCAGCTGAGACAGGGATTCATCAGCTCCCACCACCCGTCGCGCAGCAATGCCCGTGCGGCTTTTGATCCAGCTGTCGCTGGTCTCCACCCGTTGCCCGAGGTCCTCATTGCTGATCGATCGGGCTGGCGCGGCGCTGCCGCAACCCCTCAGCAGCACACCACCTGACCTGTGGGGCAGCTCGACCAAGGCGGTTGATCCCGGAAGTGGCGTCAGTCAATCACAGTCACTTCGCGCTGCCCCCGACCTTCGGCCGAACGCGGCTCTCGAGCTGTGCCAGATCGTCCATCACACCGTGACTCGCAGCGGAATGGGCGAGGCGCAGGGCACTGACCACCGAAAGGGCTTTGCTGCTGCCATGGCCGATCACACAGATGCCGTTGACGCCCAGCAGCAGGGCACCGCCGTGCTCGGCATGGTCAAGACGCTTCTTGATCCGCTTGAGATTGCTGCGCAGAAAGGCGGAGCCCACCTTGCCCCTCCGGCCGCGGGGCAGCTCCGCCCGCAGAACCCCGAGCAGAACGCTTCCGACCGATTCAAGGAACTTGAGCAGCACGTTGCCGGTGAAGCCGTCGCAGACCACCACATCGAAGGCGCCGGAGAGCACATCGCGGCCCTCGCAGTTGCCGGCGAAGTGCAGGCGCGTCTCCGTGCGCAGCAGCTCATGGGTGCGCTGAGCCAGTTCGTTGCCCTTGCACTCCTCCTCCCCGATGTTCAGAAGTCCGATGCGGGGGCGCTTCACCTGCAGCACATCACGGCTGTAGATGTTGCCGAGCAGGGCGAACTGGTGCAGATAGGCAGGCTTGCAGTCCATGTTGGCCCCCACGTCCAGCACCAGCACCGGTTGTCCGGGGTCCTTGGTGGGAAACAGCGCACCGATGGCGGGCCGATCGATCCCCTTGAGCCGCCCCAGCCGGAAGATCGCTGATGCCATCACCGCTCCGGAGTTGCCAGCGGAGTACACCGCCAGCGCCTCTCCGCGCTTCACCAGATCCATCGCCACATTGATGCTGGCGTCGCGCTTGCGACGCACCGCTGTGGCCTCTTCCCCCATCTCGATCGAGGGGCCGCTGGCCACCAGATCCAGATGGCCGGCGCTGACGGCGGCATTCACCTGATCTCCCAGTTGCAGGGCCGCCGCCGCTGCCAGCACCCGGTCGGTTTCACCGATGAAGCGGATGCGCAGGGGGAGGCGTTCGATGGCCTGAAGACAGCCTTCCAGGATCGGCCCCGGAGCGTGGTCTCCCCCCATGCCGTCAACGGCGACCCAGAGCCGGTCGCGGTCTTCGATCTCCGCGGTGTCGTCGCCCCCCTGCAGGCGTCTCAGCGGATCGAACACCAGAGGTTGCAGAACGCTGCTGGCCACCGTTCCGGCGACGTTGCCGGCAGCGCTGGCGGAGCTGGTGGCTCCGTCCACAAGCGTGGTCACGGCGGCATTGCGCCGGTACCAGATCACCAGACGGCGGATTGCCCGCGGCCGGCTGTTCTTACTCCTGGGCCCTTCGGCCGGGGAGGAATCAGGACCCTTCGGAGCCAACGGAGTCGATGATGCGTTGGAACAGATACCCGGTTCCCCGAGCTGTGAGGATCAGCTCGGGATTGGCGGGATCGTCCTCCAGTTTGGAACGCAGCCGGGAGATATGAACATCCACCACCCGGGTGTCCACATGCCGCTCCGGGGTGTATCCCCACACTTCCTTGAGGATCTCGCCGCGGTTGAAGGGTTCGCCGGACCGGCTCACCAGCAGTTCCAGCAGGCTGAACTCCATGCCGGTGAGGCGGATCCGCTCGTCCCCGCGGAACACCTGCCGCTTGTTGGTGTCGATGCGCAGATCAGCCACCTGGATCACGCCCGAGTTGGGAATGCCCGCCACCTGCTCCTTTTCGACCCGGCGCAGCACGCAGCGGATGCGAGCCTCCAGCTCCTTGGGGCTGAATGGCTTCACCACGTAGTCATCGGCTCCCAGCTCAAGGCCGGTGATGCGGTCGGCCACATCACCCAGGGCCGTCAGCATCACGATGGGCACATCCGATTCCTTGCGCAGCTCCTGGCAGACGCCGTAGCCGTCCAGCTTCGGCATCATCACGTCGAGCACCACCAGGTCGGGGATGCAGTTGTGGAACAGTTCGAGAGCTTCGGTGCCGTCACAGGCTGTGACGACGTTGTACCCGATCATCGACAGACGGGTTTCCAGAATCCTGCGGATGGAAGCCTCGTCGTCGACCACGAGGATTGTTTCCTTGGTGGGGGCCGTGGTCGTCATAACGCCAGGGGCGCTTAGTGCTTCTGGACACAGATAAAAGGGCACACCCCCAATCTGTTCACCCAACAGCAACTTTCTTCATAGTTCTCAGTGCCCCGATCCAGCTCGATCTACGTCTGTCAGGCCTGTGGCGCCAAGGCGCGTCAGTTCTTCGGGCGCTGCCCGGAGTGCGGCAGCTGGAACACCCTGGTGGAGCAGAACCAGCCCAGCGGCGATGGCCGCCGCCGCCGTCAGGGTCCCGATCCGAAGCAGGCACCGGCAGCGCGGCGCTCAACCGCCATGGCCAGTCTCGACGACCAGCCTCTGCAACGGCTCGCCACGGGATCTCTCGAATTCGACCGGGTGCTCGGAGGCGGCCTTGTGCCCGGCTCTCTCGTGCTCGTGGGTGGAGATCCCGGCATCGGCAAGAGCACCCTGCTGCTTCAGAGCGCGTCGGCGATGGCCGCCCACAGCTCCGTTCTCTACGTGAGTGCCGAGGAGTCAGCTCAGCAGGTGAAGCTGCGCTGGCAGCGACTGGCCGGTGGTGCCTCCGATCTGCAGCTGCTGGCGGAGACCGATCTGGATCTGGTTCTTCAGGAGCTGGAGGCACTGCAGCCGAAGGTGGCGATCATCGACAGCATCCAGGCTCTGCATGACGCCGATCTCAGCAGTGCTCCGGGCTCGGTGGGTCAGGTGCGTGAGTGCGCCGCGGCACTGCAGCGGCTTGCCAAACGCCAGACCACGGCGCTTCTGCTGGTGGGTCATGTGACCAAGGAGGGGATGCTGGCGGGCCCGAAGGTGCTGGAGCATCTGGTGGATGCCGTGCTCACCTTCGAGGGGGATCGCTTCGCCAGTCATCGGCTGCTGCGTGCGGTGAAGAACCGCTTCGGGGCCACCCATGAACTGGGACTGTTCGAGATGCAAGCTCAGGGACTGGCGGAGGTGGGCAACCCCAGCGAGCTGTTTCTGAGTGATGCCCGCGCGTCAGGCGTGGCGACGATCGTGGCCTGCGAAGGCACCCGCTCTCTGGTGGTCGATCTGCAGGCCCTGGTGAACGTCACCAGCTATGCCAGTCCGCGTCGCACCGCCACAGGCATCGGAACCAACCGCCTCCACCAGATCCTGGCTGTGCTTGAGAAGCACATGGGCCTGCCGCTGTCGCGCTTCGACTGCTACCTGGCCGTGGCGGGCGGCTTGGATGTGGAGGAGCCGGCGGCGGATCTCGGTGTGGCCGCGGCCGTTGTGGCCAGTTTCCGGGATCTGACCCTGCCGGCCGGCACGGTGCTGATCGGGGAACTCGGCCTCGGGGGCCAGCTCAGGCCTGTCGGTCAGCTGGAGCTGCGCCTCCAGGAGGCGGCTCGTCTCGGTTTCCGGCGCGCGGTGGTGCCGAAGGGCAGCGGCCTCGGCGGCCTCGCGGCGGGTCTTGATCTGGCTCTGCTCGAGGCCGAGGGCGTCACCGAAGCGCTGGTGCTGGCTCTGGGTGACGCCGTGCAATCGGATGAGGCGCCGCCTCAGAAATAGACATCCACATTGCTGCGGCCGGTGGATTTCAGCCAGTTCTCGATGTCCAGGTAGCCACCGGGATTCAGGCGCACCGCCTGGGTCCAGACATCAGCCGCTTCATCAAACCAGCGGTCGGCCTCGTCTCTGCGGCCGTCCTCCTCGGCGATGCGGCCGCGCTTCTCGTAGATCAGGCCCATGTTCTTGAGGCAGGACGGCTGCTTCGGGTTCTCGCTGAGGGCCTGGCGGTACGTGTCGATCGCCCGTTCCTCCTCACCGTTGGACATGTAGATGATCGCCATGTTCTTGAGGGTCTCTCCCCGGTCGGTGGGGTTCTCCTCCAGCTTCAGGCTCTCCTCGTAGTTCTCGAGAGCCTCGGCGTAATCACCATCGTTCTGAGCCGACAGTCCGTCCCGGTAGTAGACGTAAGCCTCCTTGGACCTGGGGTTGATCGGCAGCAGCTTGACGATCAGGTCCGCCATCACCGTGAAGCTCTTGTCGATGAAGTTGTCGTTGCGGTTGCTGCGGGGCACGGTGCACCAGCGGATGGCGTCCATCCTGACGTCGCCCGTGACGGACTTAGCGTTGACGTAACGATCGACTGACTGTGGGTACAGCACATCAGACCGTCGTTCTCGACGTGGAGGGGATGAAATGCGGTGGATGCGTGCGTTCGGTGGAGCGCACGCTTCTGGATCAGCCTGGAGTGCAGCGGGCGGATGTGAACCTTGTGAGCCGCGCCGCCTGGCTTGACCTGGCGGAGTCTGAGGGCAGTGTCGAGGCGGTGCTTCAGGCTCTGGCCGATCGGGGTTTCCCGGCGAGGGAACGCTCTCTCAACCAGCCTCTTGAAACGCCTGGTTCTGACGACTCTGCAGGTCAGAGCTGGTGGCGTCAGTGGCGGCAGCTGATGGTGGCTCTGCTGCTGCTGCTTCTCTCGGTGCTCGGCCACCTGAGTGAGGCCGGCCGACTCTCGCTGCCGGTGATCGGCAGCCTGCCGTTCCATGCCGCCCTGGCGACGGTTGCCCTGATCGGTCCGGGGCGCCCCATCCTGGTCGGTGGCGTGCTGGCGGCCCGTTCCGGAGCCCCAAGCATGGACACCCTTGTGGGTCTGGGGGTCGGCAGTGCCTATCTGGCCAGCCTCGTGGCTCTGTTCTGGCCGCAGGTGGGCTGGCCCTGCTTCTTCAATGAGCCTGTGATGCTGCTGGGCTTCGTGCTGCTGGGTCGCTTCCTTGAGGAGCGGGCCCGCTACCGCACCGGTCAGGCGTTGAAGCAACTGGCGCAACTTCAGCCTGAAACGGCCCGGCTGCTGCTGGACGATGGCGCCATCCGCGAGGTGCGTGTCGGGGCCTTGCGCCCCGGTGAACGGGTGCAGTTGCTGCCGGGGGACCGGGTGCCTGTCGATGGCGTTGTGATGCAGGGCCACTCGGCAGTGGACGTGTCCAGCCTCACCGGCGAACCGCTGCCGCTGGAGGCGGAACCGGGCACGGAGCTCGCCTCCGGCAGCCTGAATCTCGAGGCACCTCTGGCCATGGAGGTGCAGCGGGTGGGTTCGGAGACGGCTCTTGCCCGGATCATCCAGCTGGTGGAGCAGGCCCAGGCACGACGTGCCCCCATCCAGGGTCTGGCGGACCGGGTCGCCGGTCGTTTTTGCTATTTCGTCATCGGTCTCGCCCTGGCCGCCTTCCTGTTCTGGTGGCTGATCGGTGCCGACCTCTGGCCACAGGTGCTGGAGGCTTCCGCGCCGGGGATGATGGCGCATCCCATGCACCATGCCGGTCTCGGCAGCGGTGCCGAGACTCCGATCGGTCTGGCGCTGCAACTGGCGATCGCCGTGTTGGTGGTGGCCTGCCCCTGTGCTCTCGGACTGGCGACACCGACTGTGATCACGGTGGCCACGGGTCTGGCGGCCCGGCGGGGTTGGCTGTTCCGAGGCGGCGATGTGCTCGAGACGGCAGCTGGCCTGGACCAGGTGGTGTTCGACAAAACCGGCACCCTCACCCTTGGACGCCCCCTGGTGACGGCCATCCGGGCGGACGATCCCGAGCGGCTGCTGCAGCTGGCCGCGAGTCTCGAGCAGACCAGTCGTCATCCGTTGGCCCATGCGCTTCTGCAGGAGGCTCAGCGCCGGGAGATCCCCCTCCTGCCCGTGTCGCAGGTGCGCAATGTCACCGGCGAAGGCCTGATCGGCCGGCTTGAAGCCTGCGGTACGGAGGTGCGGGTCGGCAAACCCGAATGGCTGCAGGGAACGGGACTCTCCTGGGGTGAGGCGTTCACGACCTGGCAGGCCAAGACCGAGGGAACCCTCGTGGCCGTGGCCGAGGCCGACCGACTGCTCGGCCTGGTGCAGATCGAGGATCAGCTGCGTTCCGATGTGCTCACTGCGCTGCAGCAGCTCAGGAAGCAGGGCCTTCAGTTGGCGATGTTCAGCGGGGATCGGGAAGTCGCGGTCCGGCGTCTGGGCCAGCAACTCGGTTTTGCGGAGAGTGAGCTGGGTTGGCAGATGCGTCCGGAGCAGAAGCTGGCGCGACTGGAGCAGCTGGGGCGTCAGCGGCAGGTGGCGATGGTGGGGGATGGCATCAATGACGCGCCGGCCCTGGCGGCTGCGGATCTCGGCATCGCGATCGGCACCGGCACCCAGATCGCTCAGGACACGGCCGATCTGGTGCTGCTCGGAGATCGGCTCGACAATCTGCCGGAAGCACTGCGTCTGGCACGACGCACCCTGGCGAAGGTGCGTCAGAACCTGACCTGGGCCTTCGGATACAACCTGATCGCTCTGCCGATCGCGGCCGGGGCTCTGCTTCCCAGTCACGGCCTGCTGCTCTCCCCTCCGCTGGCGGCGTTGCTGATGGCCCTGAGTTCCGTCACGGTTGTGGTCAACGCTCTGGCGCTGCGTCCGTGATGCGGGGGCGTTTCATCGTCCTCGACGGCCTGGATGGCTGCGGGAAATCAACGCAGATGCAACATCTCTCGCACTGGTTGCCGGCCAGCGGGCTGATGCCACCCGGCGCCCGACTGATCGGCACCCGCGAGCCGGGTGGAACCGAGCTGGGCCGGGCGGTGCGGGAGCTGCTGCTGCAGACCTCCAGGGAGCGGGCTCCGGCTCCGACAGCGGAACTGCTGCTCTATGCGGCCGATCGTGCCCAGCATGTCGAGACTCTGATCCGACCTGCCCTCGAGCGGGGAGACTGGGTGCTCAGCGATCGCTTCAGCGGCTCGACCATGGCCTATCAGGGTTACGGCCGCGGCCTGGATCGCCGGTTGATCGAGCAACTAGAGGCGATCGCCACCACCGGCCTGCAGCCGGATCTCACGCTCTGGTTATCGCTTCCTCTGGCGCAGAGCATCCAACGACGGGAGGGATCCAGGCAGGACCGGATCGAAGCGGAAGGCCAGGCGTTTCTGGGCAGAGTCGCCGATGGATTCGCTGCGGTGGCCCGGCAGCGCGGCTGGAGTGCGGTGGCAGCCGACGGAACGGTGGAGCAGGTCAGCCGTTCCCTGGAACAGCTGTTGCAGGACCGGTTCGGGTGAGCGGGCTGTTCCAGGATCTGCTCGGACAGCCCCTGGCCGTCAACCTGCTCGCGTCAGCCCTGGCTCAGCAGCGGTTGGCGCCGGCGTACCTGTTCGCAGGCCCCGATGGGGTGGGGCGTCGCCTGGCTGCCCTGCGATTCCTGGAGGGGATGCTTTCGGAAACGGGCTCCAGTCCTCGCCAGCGCCGCCGACTGGAGGAGCGCAACCATCCCGATCTTCTCTGGGTGGAGCCCACCTTCCAGCACCAGGGACGTCTGCTCACCCGGGCGGAGGCTGAGGAGGCAGGAATCGGCCGCCGGACACCGCCGCAGTTGCGTCTGGAGCAGATCCGTGGAGTCAGCCGCTTTCTGGCTCGTCAGCCGGTGGAGGCCCGCCGGGGCATGGTGGTGATCGAAACGGCGGAGGCCATGGCCGAATCCGCCGCCAACGCCCTGCTCAAGACGCTGGAGGAACCTGGCCACGGCCTGATGATCCTCTTGTCGGCAAGTCCGGAGCGGCTGCTGAGCACCATCCGCTCACGCTGTCAGCTGATCCGGTTTCTGCGCCTCGATTCGGAGGCATTGGATCAGGTTCTCCTGCGCTGTGATGCCGTGGAGGATGATCCGCCGGAAATTACGGCGATGGCGGCAGGGTCTCCCGGAGCCCTGCTTGAGCATCGGCGGCACTGGCAAGCGCTTCCGGACGAGCTGCGACAACGGTTGCAGAACCCGCCCGATCAAGCCATGGATGCCTTGGCCCTGGCGAGGGATCTCTCAGAAGCTCTGGATGGTGAACAGCAGCTCTGGCTGATCAACTGGTGGCAGCAGCGTCTCTGGCGCGACGGCCGTGGTGCCGAGTCACTCGAGCGACTGGAGCGACTGCGGCGGCAGCTGCTGTCGTTCGTTCAGCCAAGGCTCGCATGGGAGGTGGCCCTGCTGGATCTCGTCCAGCGGGGACCACAGCCTCCGGGCTGACTCAGGCGCTGGCCCGATCGCTTTCCTTCTTGCGATCCTCGCGAGCCATCGAAATCACATCCTGGAGCCCATCCAGCTGGCCACCGGTGGGAAGCTCCAGGCAATACCCGGCCCCATAAACGGTTTTGATGAACCGGGGCTTGCGGGGGTCGGGCTCGAGCTTGGTGCGCAGATGACGCACGTGCACGCGGATGGTTTCGATGTCGTCATCCGGCTCGTAGCCCCAGACCTCCTTGAGGATCAGGGAGGGAGCAACGGTCTGACCATGCCGCTGAAGCAGGCAGTGGAGCAGTTCGAATTCGAGGTGGGTGAGACGCACCGGGCTGTCGAACCAGATCGCTTCGAAGCGCTCGGGCACCAGGGTCAGGGGGCCGTAGCTGAGAATTTCGTGGTGGTTGCCGGAGCCCACCGGTGCTCTGTCGCTGCGGCGAAGCAGCGCTTTGACGCGTGCTTGCAGTTCTTCGAGGTCGAACGGCTTGGTCAGGTAGTCGTCAGCACCCGAGTTGAAACCGCTGACCTTGTCCTTGGTGCCGCCCAGGGCGGTGAGCATCAGGATCGGGATGCCGGCGGTTCGATCGTCCCGACGCAATCTCTGGCAGAGCGTCAGACCGTCCACCTTGGGGAGCATCAGATCCAGAAGGATCAGATCCGGGGTGTACTGAAGGGCAAGGGCCTGGCCCTTGATGCCATCGTCGGCCCGCTGCACATCAAAGCCGCTGTGTTCCAGATGGCCGCTGACCAGATCACGCATGTCGCGGTCGTCTTCGATCAGCAGGATGCAGGGCTTCATCGATTCGGCGGCGGCGGACGGAGGAACTGGTCGAGCGTGGGTCGTCTGGATCAACGCTGCGCCGATTCTCTCAAGGTTTTGAGGTGTGTGCAGATTTTGAGCTTTGGTGGAAGATCGCGATGAAATCCTGAAACTCTTCGCCTCTACTGGCTTTCCAGGGCTATACGGCGCATTTTTCGGTTCCGGTCTATTCAGGAAGTCTTCCGGTTCGGGCAACCCCGCGTCACGAAATTTCTCTGATTGTCAATAAAAAAGCCACAGCAAATGCTGTGGCTTCAAAGCTCCCCGGGCGGGATTCGAACCTGCGACCAATCGATTAACAGTCGACCGCTCTACCGCTGAGCTACCGAGGAATGGCTCCAGAAGAACTTACCTGCCAGACCTCCCGCCCTGCAACCGTCTGCGCAGCTCCTGGCCGGATGTCCAGGGACCGATCCGCCCTGCGTCCATGCGGGCTGCCGCATCGCAATGATCCAGCTCCTCGAGGCGGTGGGTGATCCACAGAGCCGTCAGGGGTTCGGGGCTGGATCGGCACAGATGCTCAACAGTGGTCAGCACCGTGCGCTGGCTTTCGGGGTCGAGAAGTGCCGTCGGTTCGTCCAGCAACAGCAGTCCGGCATCGCTGGCAAGGGCTCCGGCGATGGCCAGGCGCTGCTTCTGTCCGCCGCTGAGGGTGTGAATCGGGCGTGTCTCCAGTTCGCTCAGCCCCATCAGGCGAAGCAGGGAGGCCGCCCGTCGACGCTGATCGGAGACGGACGCCCCGGTCCGCATTCCCAGCAGCAGATCACTGCCGCAGCTGGGCAGCAGCAATTGATGATCCGGGTTCTGAAACACGAGGGCGGCGTGTCGACGTCGCATGATCCGACCGTCCTGCGGCTGCTGCAGCCCGGCGATCAGTCGGAACAATGTGCTCTTGCCGCTGCCGTTGCTGCCCACCAGCATCCACAGTCCCGGGCCGGGGATCGTGAGATTGCAGCTGTCAAGGGCGAGTTGTCCTCCGGGCCAGCGGTAGCTGACCTGATCGAGGACGAGTTCAGCGGTCGCCGGGTCAGGAATCAACGGAAAATCCCGGCCGTTTGCTGCCTCCGGTGGCCGACGCCTTCTCATAAAGCTGAACGGCGAGAACCTCACTGATCAGCACGGTCACTTTCTTCCCTTCCACTTTCTCGCAGGTGAGCTCCATCAAGCGGGGCTGACCCTGCTCAAGGGCCTGACGCACCTGCTGGTAGAGGGCTTCCGCATCGGCTTGTTCCTTGCGCTGCACCGAGACGGGGACGGGGCTCATGCGAAGGGCCAATTCAACGAGATACACGGGATTCGGGCAGGACGGACCGCCATCTTTGCGGACCAATGGCGCCTTGTGCTGCAACGGATTGGGTAGATCTACTCATCATTCGCGCTCTGGTTCGGAGAGCCGCCCCATTTCAGGAATCAGCCCCTAGGCTCGCTTTGTAACGCTCCATGAAGCAGATCTCATGACGATCGCTGTAGGACGCGCGCCTCAGCGGGGATGGTTTGACATCCTCGATGACTGGCTCAAGCGCGACCGCT
>ERZ802822.1100-NODE-1100-length-17604-cov-4.573629_pt1 | contig 17604 bp, 19 predicted proteins | sample MGYA00345649_ERZ802822 | MGnify/ENA primary metagenome ERZ802822 (study PRJEB30503, sample SAMEA104212359) | marine metagenome | biome: Westerlies Biome; feature: [SRF] surface water layer (ENVO:00010504) within the epipelagic zone...; material: water...
CGATCGCGCGAGGAATCTTAAATTGCTTCGGGTAAACAATTTAACAAAAAAGTTCGGAGGTTTGGTAGCTGTTTCTTCGGTTGATCTCGAAGTAAATGAAAAGGAAATTGTTTCACTTATTGGCCCAAATGGAGCTGGTAAAACAACTTTATTTGCAATGGTTGCGGGTTTCTTAAAGGCAGATGAAGGTGAAATAAATTTTGAAAACGCCTCTATTGTGGGTATGAAGCCCCACCAAATTTGCCAGCGTGGTATGGTTAGGACATTTCAAATAACTCAACCATTTGCAGGTCTAACAACCTTGCAGAATATTATGGTTGGTGCATACAGTAATACGGCTCAGACAAATAGTGCACGAAAAAAGGCTGAAGAAGTCGCTGAAGTTGTTGGAATGACATCATTATTAAGTCAAGGCGCTGACGGTCTTACAGTAGCAGGCCGAAAACGTCTTGAATTAGCTCGAGCACTGGCAACAGATCCAAAGCTCCTTCTGCTTGATGAAGTGATGGCTGGATTAAATCCAGCAGAAATAGATGAAATCGTTAAAGTTATTAAGGGGATAAGAGACCGTGGAGTTACTATTTTCTTAATAGAACATGTCATGAAAGCTGTAATGAATCTATCTGATCGTACATATGTTCTTAATGATGGTAAACTCATTGCCAGTGGAACCCCTTCCTCAGTAGCTGAAAACCCACAGGTGATTGAAGCTTATTTGGGGCATGGTGCTGCCGAAGCTATGGCGGAGGGCGCATGAGCTTAATAAAAGTTGAAAATTTAGCTGCTGGTTATGGACTTGTCGAAGTTTTAAGGAATATCTCATTGGAAATAAATCAAGGTGAGGTTGTTGCAGTACTCGGCAGCAACGGAGTGGGCAAAACTACTTTAAATAATTGTTTATCCGGTTTGATAAAGCCAAATCATGGGAAGATATTTTTTCAGGATGAAGTAATTTCCAACAAGTCACCTGAAGAAATAGTTGATATGGGTTTAATACATGTTCCCGAGGGCAGAAAACTTTTTCCTAATCTTACTGTTAAGGACAATTTAGAGTTAGGTTCTTACCGGAGAGGTAAAAGCAATCGGTCCTCCAATCTAGAAAACGTTTTGAATATATTCCCGAAGCTTTCTGAGAGAATAAGTCAAACCGCTGGCACCCTTTCGGGCGGGGAGCAGCAGATGGTTGCCATTGGCCGAGGCTTAATGGGTGATCCTCGCCTTTTATTGCTTGATGAGCCATCATTGGGACTTTCCCCATTGCTGGTGGAGCAAATGTTCGACCTGATAAAAAAAATAAGTGATAACGGTCTAACTGTTTTGCTCGTGGAGCAAAATGTGACCCAATCGCTCTCTATAGCTGATCGCGCATATGTCATTGAAGAAGGGGCGATTGCTATTTCTGGGTTATCAAAAGATCTGTTAAAAAATGCAGAGTTAAAAAGGTCATATCTTGGTCTTTGAGATCTTATTTTGCTGTATAACCGCCATCAACGACAATCACCTGACCTGTAATAAAAGACGCTGAATTAGATAGCAAAAACACAATCACCTGTGCCACCTCTTCAGCTTCTCCAAAACGCCCAAGTGGTATCTTACTCTTTATTTCTTCATATCGGTTATGATCAGATCTGGCTGCCTCTGTCATTGGTGTCATTATGGGCCCTGGCGCAACCGTATTTACTCTTATCTGTCGGTTCGCAAGCTCTAGGGCTACAGATTTTGCAAAACCATTTAGTCCAGCTTTAGAAGCTGCATAGGCAGCGGCATTATCATGGCCTACAAGACCAATTTGGCTAGAAATAAAAATAAGACTTGCTCCAGATTTCAAAAAAGGATTTGCAAATTGAGCTAGTTCAAAATTTGCCGTTAGGTTCACATTAATAGTTTGCTTCAAGTCTTCAGCTGTTGTTGCTTCAATTGTTTTTAATTTTATAATTCCAGCTGCGCCAACTAAACCATCTAATCCCTCATATCTATCTGCGGCAGACTGAACAGCGGATTGAAGTTTCTGACTATTTCTTAAATCGAGTAGAAAAATATCTTCCGTCAGGGGTGCAACATTTTTTTTCTGATCTTCACTTTCAATTGTTCCTGCTAGGTTGCCCCCTAAGCTTTTGATTAGTTTTCCAGTTTCATACCCTATTCCACTTCCTAGTCCCGTAACAAAGAAAGTTTTATTGACAAGAGAAATCATTCGTGTCGTCCTTAAGATAATGTTTCTAATTCTAAACAATATATTTTATTTATGAAGAAAATTCTTGTTATTGTACCATTCCCAATGTCGCAGGAAAATCTTTCATCGCGGCAGGATCAATTAAAGTCTGTTGATATAGGTGAGGGGTTTGAATTTGTATTTAGACCAGTAAAAGCTGCCCCGCGGAATTATGTCAGTCAGTCAGATATGGTCCTCGCGGATGTTGGAATACTAGAAGCTGGTTTGGATGCAGAAAAGGAAGGTTTTTCGGCTGTATGCATAGATACAATGAGCGACTCTGGTGTTTCAGCCCTTAGGTCAGTTCTTTCAATACCCGTTATTGGCCCCGGCAGGACGTCTATGTTAATAGCAATGTCCCTAGGCTCTAAATTTTCAATAATTACTATGTGGAAAAAATGGTTTCATCTTTATGAGAAAACCATAAATGATCTTGGAATAAGAAGCTCATTAGCATCTATTAGATCAATAGACGTAACCCCTGATAATCAAGCACTTTTAGAGGGAAAAGAAGAGGAAATATTTCCTCTTTTAGAAACTGCAGCTAAAAAAGCTGTAGAACAAGACAATGCAGAAGTAATTATTCTGGGCTCTACTACAATGCATCAAGCACATAGCTTTTTGTCGTCCCGCTTGCCTGTTCCCATAATAAACCCAGGGCCATTAACCTATAAAAAAGCAGAGCTACTTCTAAGCTCTGGCCTCTCTCACAGCAGAAACGGTTACCCAACCTCTCCAGTAGACAAAAGCATTATGCTTAAAGCAATGTTGAATACTGCTTCAGATTTCGATCATTAGGTAGTCAATTTTCTTTATTCAATGTATTTTCACCTGCCATGTAAACGCGTACTTCTGAAAAAATACCGTCTTTAAGTGTGAAAAAATTACAATTTGATTTTGATATAATTTGATCATTGTGAAGAATGTTTATGACTTGAAACCTCACAGCAACTTGATTTTTCATAGCATCTTTTACAAAATAGAAATCCTTATGCTCAACAGACGCATGGTTTTTCCACAATCTTTTAAACATACTTGTGATTTCGTCATGCCCAACCAACTTAATTCCATGGGTTTCTATTGAAAAAACACAATCCTCGGTCAAAGTATCAAGAACTGAGCTGATATTTTCTTCATCAACTCCCTTGAAGTATTTCAGTACTAAGTTCTCAGCATTTATTTCTTTCATTGAGATTCTCTAATCTAACTCTCTAATCCATAAAAGTATTTCAGTCTGATACCATTTTACGATTAAATTTTAATCGTTTTATTATATTTGAGCGAAAAAATCTTTTAACAAGTCTATTAAAATTTAAATATTGCTGCGTTTAGTCCAAATTTTAAAATACTAATACAAATATTTGTCCATTGCTGGAAATCAAATGTATCTAGAAAAAATAAACCAATTGGATGGCCCTCCGCGCGCTAAAGGTATTTTGCACTTAACTTCAGCTGGTCAGAGTAAAATTAAGAACCTATTTCAGCAAGGCGCTACAAGAGCTCTCTTTCCTAGGCGAGCTAATGGACTTGAATGTATAATGATTAATACTTCTGGTGGTTTAACAGGCGGTGATAAATTCTCGAACTCTATAATATGCGAAGACCACTCAAATTTAACTATAACTACTCAAGGCTGTGAACGAATTTATAAAAGTGGTGATGGAACCGTTGCTGTGGTTGAAAATAGAGTGACAGTAAAAAATTCTTCGCGTGTTCATTGGCTCCCCCAGGAAACGATTATTTTTGACCAAGGCAGAATAAAAAGACAGCTAAAGGTTGAACTATCATCTGAAGCAGAAGCTCTAATTGTTGAACCAGTAATTTTTGGTAGATTGGCAATGGGTGAGACTAATATATCTGGACATTTTGAAGATAAGATAGAAATACGCGTTGACGGCAAGATCGCCTATTTAGATAAAATCCGATTGACCGGTGAAATATCAAAAATCTTGAAAAGACCAGCAGTTTCAAATGGTAGTGCGGCAACAGCCATTTTAATTTTTAAATCAGAATCAGCCAAGTCATTTCTGAATTTTGTAAGGGAACAATTAAATGCTCAGTCAGGAGTAAGCCTATTAAATAATAGCTTTTTGGTGGCAAGGTTTGTCGCCCCAACTGGATATAAATTAAGGCAAATGCTTGTGCCGGTCATTAATAAAATCACAGATGAAAACCTACCAAAAACGTGGAGGCTGTAATGCAATTATCACCTCGTGAGAAAGATAAACTTTTAATAGCAATGGCAGCGGAAGTTGCTCGAAAGAGAAAAAGCCGCGGTGTTAAGCTAAATTATCCAGAAGCAATTTCTCTAATTTGCGATGCTGTGGTCGAGGGAGCTCGTGATGGTAAAAGTGTGGCTGAAATGATGGAATATGGTGCAACAATAGTTAAATCTACTGACTGTATGGATGGCGTGCCAGACATGATACCAGAGGTTCAGGTAGAGGCTACATTCCCTGATGGAACGAAGCTAGTTACAGTTCACAATCCAATAAGATAGGCGCAACATGAAATATTTTATTCTCTTAATGTTGTTTTTTGTATCTAACATAACACTAGCTCACAACAATACTGGTTCTAACCTTCACGAAACGGGTACCTCGTTTTATTACATTACAGCAGGCATTATTTTTGCCATGTTGATATTCATTTTTGATAAAGAAGCGAGAAGCTCATGAAGCCAGGTGAAATAATAACTTTAGAGGGCTTTTTAACTTTGAATGAGGGTCGTGAGAGCATATCCATAATGGTTTCTAATTCTGGTGATCGCCCTATTCAGGTAGGTAGCCATTACCATTTCTTTGAAACGAACGAAGCTCTAACTTTTGATAGGGAAATTACACGAGGAATGAGGTTAGACATAGCGTCTGGCACAGCAGTCCGTTTTGAGCCTGGCCAATCTAGAGAAGTAAATCTCATTCACCTGTCTGGTGCAAAAAGAGTCTATGGGTTCAACGGAAAAATAATGGGTGATCTTTAATGGCAGTAAAAATTACGAGATTTGATTACGCGGGAATGTACGGTCCCACTAAAGGAGACAAGATTAGGTTGGCGGACACGGACCTTTTTATTGAGGTTGAAAAAGATTTAACAACTTATGGTGAAGAGGTTAAATTTGGTGGTGGAAAAGTTATTCGTGATGGAATGGGCCAGTCTCAGGCAACAAGAGCTGAGGGAACACCTGACACAGTAATCACAAATGCTCTTATTTTAGATTACACTGGAATTTACAAAGCAGATGTTGCCCTCAGAGATGGGAGAGTTGAGTGTATAGGAAAAGCGGGAAATCCAGATACCCAACCAAATATTGATATAATAATTGGCCCAGGCACAGAAATCATTGCTGGGGAAGGCAAAATACTGACGGCAGGTGGATTTGATAGTCATATTCATTTCATTTGTCCGCAACAAATAGATGATGCTCTGCACTCCGGTGTGACTACTATGTTAGGCGGAGGAACTGGGCCGGCCCATGGTACTTTGGCGACAACTTGTACGCCAGGTACTTGGCATATTGGAAGAATGTTACAAGCAGCAGATGGATTGCCAATGAACCTAGCGTTTGCAGGTAAAGGCAATGCCTCTCTTCCTGATGCTCTGATAGAACAAGTTTTAGGTGGTGCTTGTGCTTTGAAACTTCATGAAGATTGGGGAACTACACCGCAAGCAATTGATTGCTGTCTGGGAGTTGCTGATGATCTTGATGTTCAGGTGATGATCCATACTGATACCTTAAACGAAAGTGGTTTTGTTGAAAGAACCGTAGAGTCTATGAAAGGCAGAACGATACATGCTTTTCATACTGAAGGAGCTGGTGGTGGCCATGCGCCTGATATTATAAAAATTTGTGGTGAAAAATTTGTTTTACCGTCCTCAACAAATCCGACAAGGCCATTTACCAAAAACACGGTGGAAGAACATCTTGATATGTTGATGGTTTGCCATCACCTTGATAAGTCTATTCCTGAAGACATAGCATTTGCTGAAAGCCGAATAAGGCGGGAAACAATTGCAGCTGAGGATATACTACACGACATGGGGGCTTTTTCTATTATTGCTTCTGACAGCCAAGCCATGGGGCGAGTTGGGGAAGTTATTATAAGAACCTGGCAAACTGCTGACAAAATGAAAAAGCAAAGAGGAAAACTTTCAGAAGAGGTAGGTGAAAATGACAATTTAAGGGCTCGCCGTTATATTGCAAAATATACGATAAACCCAGCAATAGCTCATGGAATTTCTCATGAAGTTGGCTCCGTGGAGCCTGGGAAACGAGCCGACTTAGTTCTTTGGAATCCAGCTTTTTTTGGAGTAAAGCCAGAAATGGTTTTATTGGGGGGGACAGTAGCTGTTGCTCAAATGGGTGATCCAAATGCTTCAATCCCAACCCCACAACCAGTTTATACCAGATCCATGTTTGGCGCTTATGGGCGAGCACTTACAGAATCTTCTGTGAGCTTTGTTTCAGGTGCCGCTCAAAATGACGGTATTCGAAGCAAACTGGGCTTAGAAAAGCAAACGGTACCAGTTAAAAATACAAGAAAAATTGGAAAACTAGATTTAAAGTTAAATGTCTCACTGCCGAACATTGAAGTTGACCCAGAGACTTATGAAGTACGGGCAGATGGTGAACTTTTAACTTGTCAGCCAGCCGATGAAGTGTCGATGGCTCAGCGTTATTTTATGTTTTAGGGAAGTAAAATGTTATCAGCTCAAACAGTCATTACCAGCCCAACTTCAAATGCAGATTTAAGATGCTCTTTGAATTACTCTGATCGTTTTGTTCGTAGAAAACGCTTGCACACTGATTGTGGAATGGCCTTTTTGTTGGATTTGGATAAGGCAACAAACTTGAAGCATACAGATCAATTAAAATTAGATGATCAAACTTTAATTGAAATCATAGCAAAACCAGAAATGTTAGCAGAGATTACAGGAGACAAGATGCTAGAATATGTCTGGCATCTTGGGAATCGCCATACTCCAGCACAAGTTGAGGCAAAAAGAATATTAATACAGCACGACCATGTTATAGAGCATATGATAGAGCACTTAGGTGGAAGTATTACCCATATTACCGAACCATTTATGCCTCTTGGTGGAGCTTATGGACATGGTAGAACACATTCACATGAACACGTTAAAAGCACCCATGCATACACCCACTGATTCAAAACTCATTACTGTAATGCAATGGTTGTCGCCCGCATTTCCTATTGGAGGGTTCGCTTACTCCCATGGTTTAGAATGGGCAATTAATAAAGGTCACGTGGGTAATCGGGAAGAGTTGCAAAAGTGGATCAGTGATCTTTTAGAATACGGATCACTAAAAAATGATGCTATCTTAATCAAGCTTGTTCTACAGGGTTCTGATCCAAAAGAGATAAACGAACTCGCGATGGCTTTATGCCCAGCAAGCGAGCGTCTATCAGAAACTCAGCTTCAAGGTGGTGCGTTTTGTAAAATTATGAGAGACGTATGGAGCTTGGAGCTAAACGATTTAACTCTTCCAATTGCACTTGCACTTGCAGCAAAAAATGAAAGTATCGATCAGAATTTAGTTTTGCCAGCTTATCTACACTCTTTTTGCTCTAATCTTATATCCGTTGCAACGCGGTTAATTCCAATTGGTCAAACAGATGGTCAAAAAACACTTCGTGAACTTTCACCTTTAATTTTAGATTGTGTTAGAGCCGTTGTAAAAAGTAACATAGATGACTTGGGCTCTACCTGTTTTTTATCGGATGTCTCAGCAATGCAGCACGAATATCTTCAGCCAAGGGTTTTTAAAACATGAATAAACACAAACGTTCTGCAGTGCGCATTGGAATTGGTGGGCCCGTAGGTGCAGGAAAAACTTCTTTGACAGCAGCAGTTGTAAAAGATTTAAGAGACCGTTTTTCAGTTGGGGTAATTACAAACGATATTTATACTAAAGAAGATGCAGAAGCTCTGATGCGGATGCAAGTTCTTCCAGAAGAGCGTTTAATTGGAGTTGAAACAGGTGGTTGTCCTCATACGGCAATTAGAGAAGATGCATCAATCAATCTTGCAGCAGTTGATGAGTTGCAGCGACGTGTAGAAGGTTTAGATTTGATTTTTATTGAAAGTGGTGGAGATAATTTATCAGCAACCTTTTCACCAGAATTAGCAGATATTACTGTTTATATGATAGATGTGGCAATGGGCGCTGATATCCCGCGAAAGCGAGGCCCTGCGATGATGAAATCGGATATTTTGCTTGTTAATAAAACTGATTTAGCCCCTTACGTCGATGTTGATTTAGCTTCAATGGAAAGCGATCTAAAAGTTGCAAGGGAAGATAGGCCTTATTTCTTGATACAAGCAAAAAATAATTTAAATATTGAAAAAGTTTCGCAAGCTATAACTGAGTTAGCTGGGCTATGAGCTGAGAATTTACTCCCCAGCTCATAAAGTTTTAGCGCTTAGGCAATGGCATCCAGCTTGGAACTGATACATCAGCGTGAGCAAACTGTGGCATTTTCGATGATAAATCTTCCATATTTTTAATGTCATTGTCATTTAAGAATTTCTGAGTGATCAGAGTTGGTGGGACAATAACATTACTTCCTGGGTTTTCACCTGCAAGCATCATTGCGAGTGATCTGACAGATACTTCTCCAACAACAGCTGGGTTGGTAGCAACCGTTGCTGCCCAAGCAGAGTTAGGTTCACGCATTGCTGATATGTCTGCTGTTGAAACATCTGCAGAATATATATCAATTTGATCTGTAAGGCCTGCCTCGTCTACTGCAATTTTTACGCCCTTAGCAAATTCATCATATGGAGCAAACATAACAGTAATATCTGAGTTTGCTTGCAATACAGATCTTGCTTGGTTAGCGTTTGTATTTGCAATTGGGTTATCAAGCGTTCCAAATTGCGCAACTTCTTCAATGCCTGGATTTGCGGCTTTTATGTCTTCCCATGCAGCATGCCGTCTATCTAACGGTGCAATTCCTGGGACATAAACATATCCTGCTTTCCAGGAAGTTCCATTGTCTTTGATTGCTTGCTCCAAAGCAAGTTTACCTAGTAAATAGTCTGATTGCTCTACTTGCGGAATTGCGGAATTTTCAACGTTCACGTCAAACGCAACGACTTTTATTCCCGCATCAACTGCGCGTTGAGCGGCATCGCGCATACTCTCGGTTAATCCGTGTTGAATTACTATTCCATCAACACCTAAAGCTATAGCTTGATCTACCATGTCTGATTGTAGAGCTGCATCTTGCCGGCTATCAAAAACTCGCAAATCAACACCTAGAGCAGCCGCTTGTGTTTCCACGCCTGATAGATAGGCTTGGAAAAAGTCACCTGTTGAAAGAAACCTAACAAGAGCGATTTTCACGTCACCAGGATTATCAAATGGGGCAGGCATATCTCCTGCAAATGCAGAGGTTGAAAGGGTCACAGGCAATGCAACCATCCCCCCTATTAATTTTAATATTGATCTTCTAAACATAGTTTTCCTCCCTAGTTTGTTTTAGTCACATTTTAGTGACCACTTTGGCGCCCACTAAAAGATAGGGCAAATGTAAAAATTAACGCGATCACTAGGACTGCGCCTTTTACAAAATCTTGTGTGTAATAGGGTGCATTCATCATAGTGAGACCTTGTAAAAGAATACCCACAAAAAGAGCCCCTATTGCTGTTCCAAACGCATTAGGTTTAGCTGCACCAAGAACGGCAAATCCAATTAATGCCGCAGCCACCGAGTCAAGTAATAGATTATTTCCAGATGCAATATCGCCTCTGCCCAGACGTGCAGAAAGTAAAATACCACCGATTGAAGCCATTACACCCGATATAACGTATGCTAAAATCTTGTATTTATTCACGTTAGCGCCAGCAAGTGCTGTAGCCGTTTCATTTGAACCGATAGCGTACATTAATCTTCCATGCCGGGTTAATTCGAGAAAAACCCAAATTAATATACCTACAAGAATAAAAATGATTACTGGAATTGGAATAAGTTTTTCTAAGAAAAAATCTAGCCTATGTCTTCCAAGCCATAAAAAGGCCTGGGAGTATACTCCTTCAGTGGTCGTTCCATCTGGTAATTTCATTCCAGTGGAAATTGAACGACCTTCCGTTGGAATACGCTGAAGTCCGATTAAAAGGAACATCATTCCAAGGGTTGCCAGCAGATCGGGCACTCTAGCTTTGACTATTAGCAGACCATTGATAAGGCCAACTGCAGCTCCCATTAGCAAGCATGCAATAATTGCTGAGAAAGCTGACATTTCCAGGACGACCATGACGTAGGCAGATAGCATAAGCGCAGACGTCGCTACAGATCCTATAGAAAGATCAAAGCCATCTACTACCAAAGTAGCCGTAACACCAAGGGCTAAAATACCTGTTATGGAAACAGACTGAAAAATAAAGACAGCAGATCGAGGTCCAGCAAAACCCTCTGCTGCTATAGAAAAGAAAATCACCAATCCAGTTAGTAAAATAAGAAAGCCGTACTTTATAGCAAAACGCCGTGAATTCATTTTTTGTTCATTAGCCATATTTAAGTTCCATAATTTGAACTACCTTGATTATAAGCGCTGCCGCTAAAACTTGACACAATTTCTGGTATATTTTTACGTTTGTTTTGATATTCACCAACAAGATTACCTTCGTGTAAAACAATGACCCTGTCTGCTATTTCTAGAGCTTCATCAAGTTCTGCAACAAATATTAATGTGGCTCTTTGACTGGATGTTGATCGTATTTGGAGGCCAATATCGCGCCTAGCTTTTATATCTACTCCTTGAAAGGGCTCATCTAAAAGGAGGACGGAAGACTCCTCAGCCAACCATCGCCCAACCATAACCTTTTGTTGATTGCCGCCGGATAATGTTGTTACGGAATCCATTTCAGATTGGCACACTATTCCAAGCTTATCGATAGAGTTTCTAGCATTTTGTGCAAGACTTTTGGAACGAAGAAAAGACAATCTACTATGCCTTTTAAGAAATGGTAATGCTAAGTTATTTGATATATCAAACTCTGAAACTACAGCGTTTGACGCCCTATCTTTTGGGCACATAAAAACTCCGGCTGCGATGGCTTCCTTTGGGCTTTTGGGTTTGTAAGCATCACCATTTAAAGTCATTTTAACCTTTGAATTGGGATCTAATCCAAAAATTTGTGAAGCCAATGTAGTTTTTCCACTACCAATAAGGCCTGTAATTGAAACAACTTCGTTTTCAAAGAAAGATAAGTCAAAGGGTTTACTGCCACTAGCCAGTTTCACCCCATTTAAATTTAATATCTCTCGCTTTCGTTCATTTATTTTTATCTCATTTTGCGAAAGTTTCTGGCCAAGCATTGCTGTTACAGCACCCTCATAATTGAGAGGTTTTTCCTCAAAAAGTCCTGATATTGTGCCGTCGCGCATAGCAACTATGCGGTCAGCAACACTACTTATGTCTGACATTCGATGAGAAATATATAAAATTGCAACGCCTTGCTTTTTCAATTTTTCCAAAAGCAAGAAAAGCCTTTTGGCCTCATTTTCAGAGAGAGAAGATGTTGGTTCATCGAGGATAAGCAGTTTTGGAGAATGTGCCATAGCGCGTGCAATGGCGATCATTTGCTTATCGGCTGGACCCAAGTCTCTTACTAGAGTAGCTGTGTTAACGCTTATATCCATAGCTGACGCAATTTTATTAGCTTCTTTTTTCAGCTTTTCTGAATTTATAAAAAATCCTGAGTTTTGTTCTGCAAGCCTATCAATCATAAGGTTCGAAACAATGTCTAAATCAGGAATAACACCATTATTTATTGATTGGTGGACAGTTACTACGCCAGACTTAAATGCGTCTGCAGGTGAAATTGGGTTAAAACTTTCACCAAAAAGAAATACTGACCCAGCATCTGCTTGATGCACGCCGCATAGTATTTTAACTAAAGTGGATTTTCCCGCACCGTTTGCGCCCATGAGAGCAGTAATCTTCCCAGCCGGCAAATCTAAGTTGATTTCGCGTAGAACCTTGTTGGGTCCAAATGACTTTATAATACCAGAAATCTGGCAAGCAATTTTTGACATTCCCCTCTCCCAAAGAAAAGCTTAACCAAAGCTTTTCAATTGTCAACACTATTGACAAAAGTCAAATAATGCCAATGCTTAAATATGTTCGCTTTTAACCGAAATTTAAATGAGGAGGAACGATTGTATGTCTTCTGAGAAATACGAACCTCTTACAATCGAAACGCTTGCCGATAGATTGGGTTCAGTCGATGCCATTTGTAGAATAGTTGGTGATGACACAAGCAAATGGAAGATTGATGAGGTAGGTGATGGGAACCTGAATTTAGTTTACACAGTTTCAAGTGACTCTGGAAATATTATTGTAAAGCAGGCTTTGCCTTATATGAGATTGGTAGGCGATAGCTGGCCACTGCCCTTAAGCCGCTCGTTTTATGAACACGAGGTTTTAGTTAGACAAGCGAAGCGCGATCCAGGGAGTGTTCCCGAGATATATTATTTTAACAAAACCCAAGCTATCATCGCTATGGAAATACTTCTGCCGCATATCATTTTAAGAAAAAAATTAATTGCCGGAGAATACATTAATGGATTAGCTCAGAGACTAGGAGAATTCTGTGCGCGTAATGCTTTTAGAGGTTCTGATCTATCGCTTCAAACGGCTGATAAAAAAAGTGATACGGCGATGTTTCAGGGCAACATTGCGTTAATGGGAATCACCGAAAGATTTGTTTTTACAGATCCTTATTTTGAAGCAGAAATGAACCATCATACAGTCGGACTAGATCCGATTGTTAAAATACTTAGATCAGATGTGAAAATGAAAAGTGAAGCTCATAAGATGCTCATGAAATTTACATCAAATACAGAAACTTTGTGCCATGGTGATTTACACTCAGGCTCAGTAATGTGCACTGATAATGAAACAAAGGTTATAGATCCAGAATTTGGCTTCTATGGTCCGATGGGCTTTGATATTGGGATGCTAATTTCCAATTACTTAATGGCGTATTTCAGTCAACCAGGGCATCGCAGTAGCAAAACATTGTTAGATTATCAAAATTGGATTCTGGGAGTTATTGAAGAGACTTGTGCGGCGTTTCAGAATGAATTCAAAAAACTATGGAAATCTGAACGAACAGGTATTTTGTTTCCTCGGTCAATGTTTGAAGATCAGGGAGATAGTTCAGAATTTGCACTTAACGAGACGCTTCAACATATTTGGCAAGATGCTGTTGCTATATGCGGCATCGAAATGCAAAGGCGAGCCTTATCACTTGCACACAATGCAGATTTTGAAGAGATTTCTGACATTGAAAAAAGGTCTCAGCTTGAGGCTCGAAACTTAATGATGGGCCGCGAACTGATCTTAAATAGTAAGACGATAAAAAATGCTAGTGAAATTACCACTATGGCAAGAAAGTTTAATTCGGAGAATTACCTATGAAGGTTAAGGGAGCTCATTATCGGTCAATTTGGTATGATCACAGCGATTTTAAAGTAAAAATCATAGACCAGCGTTGGCTACCTCATGATTTTAAAATTGTTGCTTTGACAAACTTAGATGAATTCGCAGTAGCAATCCGTGACATGTGGGTAAGAGGTGCGCCGCTGATAGGCGCCACCGCTGCTTATGGTGTGGCAATATCCTTAAGTAAGGACGCTTCAGATACTGGTCTAAAAAATACATATGACACTTTAATAGAAACTCGCCCAACAGCGATAAATCTAAAGTGGGCTTTAGATCGACTAATCGGCGCACTAACGGAGGTTTCCGAGGGAGATAGACCTTCCAGAGCATTGCAACTTGCTCATGAGGTGGCAGAGGAAGATGTTGGAATTAACAAAAAGATAGGTGAGCACGGATTAGAGATTGTAAAAAAAATAGCTTCCAATAAACCGGCAGGCGAGCCTGTGAGAATGTTAACACATTGTAATGCAGGTTGGCCCGCAACAGTCGATTGGGGTACAGCTACCTCACCAATGTATCATGCTCACGAAGCAGGCATTCCAATTCATGTTTGGGTTGATGAGACCAGACCTAGAAACCAAGGTGCAATGACAGCTTGGGAGCTCGAGAGTCATGGCATTAGCAATACTTATATAACAGACAATGCGGGTGGACATCTTATGCAAAGGGGACTTGTTGATATGGTGATTGTTGGTACTGACCGCACAACTGCTCAAGGCGATGTTTGTAACAAAATAGGTACTTATCTTAAAGCTCTAGCGGCACACGATAATAATGTTCCATTTTACGTAGCGCTCCCCTCACCTACAATCGACTGGACGATTAGCGATGGCGTTGCAGATATCCCTATTGAGGAAAGGGCTTCGCGAGAGGTTACCCATGTTTTGGGACATCATGAAAAAAACAGTATTGAAGAAATAAGGGTTACTTCAGAGGGTATTTCAGGTGGTAATCCAGCTTTTGACGTTACCCCAAATAGATTGGTTACTGGCTTGATAACTGAGAGGGGTGTTTCTGATGCGTCTGAAAACGCCTTAGCCAAAATGTTCCCAGACTTAGTAGGATCCTAAAAAGATGATCAAGAATAATTACAAAACTAGTGAAGCTAACTCTTATGTTGATAAAGCAGGTCAAGATATCGCTGATCAAGAGCTGGCTCTCAGGGTTTATACCTCACGAATAATTGGTGAAAACCCAGATCTTGTCATGCATGGTGGCGGTAATACCTCTGTTAAAGTTGAGCGGAAGGATCTTTTTGGAAATACTAAAAAAGTAATACATGTTAAAGGATCAGGTTGGGATTTAGATACAATACTGGCACCTGGGTTGCCTGGATTATGGTTAGATTCTTTAAGAGAGTTGCGAAATCTAGATAAGCTATCTGATGAAGATATGGTGAACGTACAAAGAGCCAATCTGCTGGATAGCTCAGCACCAAATCCTTCAGTTGAAACACTTTTGCATGCTTTTCTTCCGCATAAATTTGTTGATCATACACATGCGACACCATTTTTGATTCTTGGTAATCTTCCAAATTCTGAAGAAGTTTGTAGAGAAATCTTTGGCTCAAGATTGGGAATTGTACCATATATAATGCCTGGCTTTGCTCTGGCAAAAAAAGCAGCCGAAGTTTATGATCAAGACCCCAGTGTTGAAGGCTTAATTTTATTGGGTCATGGCCATTTTGCTTTTGGTGAGACAGCTGAAGAAAGCTACAACCAGATAATTTCCCATACAAAAACTGTTGCAGACTATTTTAAACTTAAAGAGCCAACGGCTCTTAACGTGAAAGCTAGCCATAAATTTCATGCAGTTTTACCAGTGATTAGGGGTCTTATTGCAGATATGATTGGTCCAACTGCGCCCATGCCAATTATTGATGTAAGAAATGGTCCAGAAGAAATGGAATTTCTTAAGCGAAATGATTTGGATAGCTTATCCGAACGGGGAACAGCATCACCAGACCATGTTATTAGGATTAAGGGGCGCCCTCTGGTTTTACGTCAATCAGTATGGGAGCAAGGTAGCTCTGCTATTAAAGAAGCGCTTAAAGACTACGAAAATGAATATAGGGCCATGTTTAAACGTCAGGCTGATAAAGCCGCCCAACCTAAAACTATTCTTCCGCCAGACCCCAAAACAATATGGATGGAAGGAGTGGGTCTTTTAGGCCTCGGCACAAATTTCAAAGCAGCCAGTATAGCGGGTGATCTTGTTGTTCAGAATGCTCGTGTGAGGTCAGTTGGTGAGGATTCGGGGGGATTTTATCCTATTTCAGAAAAAGATTTATTTGATTGCGAATATTGGTCATTGGAACAAGCCAAACTTGGCAAAGGGAAAGCTCCAGCTTTTCAGGGAAAAGTAGTAATGGTAACTGGGGGGTCAGGGACGATTGGGTTTGAGACGGCAAAGGCATTTGCTTCGTTAGGTGCACAATGCTTTTTGATTGATATCAACCAAGAAAATTTGGATGCTACTCTAGAAAAATTGGGTAAAGGCCATTTTGGAAAAGCGCTAGATGTTACTGATCCAAAGGCAGCAACAGAGGCAATTACATCTGTTACAGAGGCGTATGGAGGTCTTGACATACTAGTTTCTAACGCAGGGTCAGCGCAGTCGGGGTCAATGCTAGATATGACTAGCTCTTCCGTTAGGAAGGCTTTTGAGTTGAACTTCTTTTCTCATTACGAGTTTGCAAAAGAAGCTGCAAACTTGATGAAATTGCAATCTAGAGGAGGTCAGATCTTGTTTAATATATCGAAACAAGCTGTAAATCCTGGTAAAAATTTTGGTGCATATGGACTTCCAAAAGCAACCTTAATGTTTTTGTTAAAACAATTAGCATTAGAATTAGGAGAATTTGACATAAGCGTGAATGGTGTTAACGCAGATAAAATAAGATCTGGTTTATTGACACCCAAAATGATTAAAAGTAGATCCAAAAACAGGGGAATTGACGAAAACAAATATATGAGTGGTAATTTACTTTCAAAAGAAGTTGAAGCAAAACATGTGGCTGAAGGATTTTTATCATTAGCTAAAAGCGAAAGAACATCTGCTCATGTTCTTACAGTTGATGGAGGAAATATTGAGGCTAGTTTAAGATGAAACTAATGACCTTCAAAATCGCACAATGATTGGACTTCAATTCCTTTGTCTTCGATCTTCTTTCTTCCTCCCAACTCTGGCAAATCAATAATAAATGTGCAGCCACTAACATTGGCATCTAATTTATGAATTAACTCGATACTTGCGAGGGCAGTTCCACCAGTTGCTAACAAATCGTCAACTATTAAAACATTGTCATTTTTGTTCAAAGCATCCGTATGTATTTCTATTGTTGCCGTTCCATATTCTAAATTATACTCTTGACTGTGTGTGTCATGTGGCAGTTTGCCTTTCTTTCTAATAGGAATAAAAGGTAAAGATAGTTCATTTGCAATAATACTTCCTGTTATAAAACCTCTTGCTTCAATTCCAGCAATACAAGTTAAATCTTTACTCTTCCAGTAATGACAAGTTAAATTAATAACCTCTTTCATTGCTTCAGGGTTAGAATACAAAGTTGTAACATCCCGAAACATTATTCCTTCTATAGGAAAGTCAGGTATAGTTCTTATTGCATTTTTAATTTTATCCATTTATTTTCCTAAAACTATTTTTTATTTAACCGCTCAAGAATAACATCTAATTTTTCTAATACATCTTTATCACGCTTTTCTGGAGCAGTTATTAGGGCATTATCAAGTGAGTTTTTACTACATTGTGATCCACAAAATTTTATTTCTTGATCTAAAAAGTTAGGCAATGCCTCAACTATTTTTTGAGCTTTAGATGAATTATTTGTAAGGGTCTCAATTATATCAGATACCTCTACTGAATCATGGTCAGGATGCCAACAGTCAAAATCTGTAAAG
>ERZ802822.1103-NODE-1103-length-17592-cov-7.755010_pt1 | contig 17592 bp, 15 predicted proteins | sample MGYA00345649_ERZ802822 | MGnify/ENA primary metagenome ERZ802822 (study PRJEB30503, sample SAMEA104212359) | marine metagenome | biome: Westerlies Biome; feature: [SRF] surface water layer (ENVO:00010504) within the epipelagic zone...; material: water...
TATATTTCGTCAATTATTGATTTATGAGACCAAAAGTATGTATTTCTGGGTTTCACTGTTTGTTTGGTTTTGACATCGGTGCGCTTTGTCGGTTTTGGCGTGAAGAAAGTTAACCGGCGCGAATGCCGGTCTCAAATTGAGGTTAAACATAGGACTTTGTTTTTATCGTAAAGGAATGGTGATGAACTTAAAATTTAAGCTGATACATCTTTTCGTGTTCGTGTTGCTCTTGAAAGCTGGAAACGGGTTAATTTTTGCCATGGCGTCGGCTGGCACCTCGTCCACTGCGTCGCCGGTGGTGTTGTCAGTCGAGTATAAAGATAAACAAACCCAGCTCGCAGTTCTGTCCAAGTTCACGATAGCTGATCTAATGTTGCTACCCGCAACCAAATTTACGACGTCTACGATTTGGACGGCAGAAGAACAAACCTTCACGGGTGTTGAGCTTGCGGAGTTGATAAAGCATCTCGAAATTGAGGCGCACGTGCTGCATGCAGTGGCTTTGGACGAATATTATTTTGACTTACCCATCTCTGATGCTGTTCCCGGAGGGGCAATTGTTGCTTACTTGAATAACGGAAAACGAATGACCGTGCGCGAAAAAGGGCCTTTGTGGATTGTCTATCCTTATGACAAAAATGAAAAATTTCAAACAGAAGAAATTTATGCACGTAGCGTCTGGTCGCTTTGGAAAATCATAGCACAATAGTCGGCCAACTATTTTTGGAAGGTCAAAAGAGGGTGATAACAGAGTATGCAAATACTGTCATTTTTACGTTTTGGCCGACAAATTCGCTTTGCTTGCGCGTCAGTTGGTCTTGCCTTGGCCCTGATAATCGTTATGGCAAATGCGGCAGAGACAATTCGGTGTCTGGAAAAACTTCAAAAAGTGCCATCAGATAACCGGCAGCATAATTTATCCCAAGTCGAGGTGCAGTTTTTAAAATATTATGCCGCCTTACTGGAGAGCAAAGGGACGCAAAACCCAGACCTTGATGCGCTCCGACTCTATTTTGATCTTTTTTACAGTTGGGTTCATTCGGTCAGCTACAGTTCGAATTATAATGCTTTAAAATTATCTTCGACCTTCAATAGTTCATTGGCTGAGGTGAACGCATACCTGACATTTGCGGCACCACTTATTGATGTTCCAGATAAGCAATTAAAACGTGCGCTTCCCGCGCTGGCTGTGGGGGCAACGGAGTTGCGGTCAAGCACGCGTAAAATGACTTTGGATGGTATCAAACATTTCTCGGCATTGGCCTTTTCTGAACGCACGACGATCACTTCAACGCTGTATCGTCTTGGTGCAGCCACCTTACTACTGATCCTTTTTGCCTGTGGATTAATCGCATACCTGGTAAAACTTGTGCGCAAACTGCAACAGCGAGAACTTGAGGCAAAAGCGGCCTCGGCAAAGCTTGGTGCGATGTTAGAGGGTTCTCTTGACGCTGTGCTCGTCACCAATGCGGACGGCAGCATTACCGAATGTAATGACGTGGTGGAAAAAATATTTGGATATACGCGGGCAGAGGTAGTTTCTCAGAACATCTGTGACTTGATTATCCCGGAATCCGATCGCGCAGACGTCAGGGTTGGAATATCGCAGCATATTTCCAAACTACCAGAGAGCAAGGGAGTTCAGGCCCGGTTGCAGGCACCGGGCAAAGACAAATTAGGTCGTGAATTTATGATAGAGTTTAGCTTGGAGACGGTGAACTCTGCGTCGCAAGAAGCGTGGTTGGTTTATTATATCCGTGACATATCCGAGCAAATTGATGTCCAAAATCAGATCATTCGTGCCCGCGATGCCGCTCAGGCCAGTGAACGCGCCAAGTCAAAGTTTATCGCTGTGATGAGCCATGAAATGCGGACCCCTTTAAACGGTATATTGGGGTCGTTGGACTTGCTGGCACGGCCAAATCTGTCAATCAAGCAACAATCATACATCGACGCGATGCGGCTTTCAGGTGATTTACTATTGAACCGGGTCAATGATGTTCTGGATTTGTCCAGCTTTGAGTCGGGTAAAATTGCGCTCGTCTCGCGGGCTTTTGATTTATCCGAGATGCTGGAGGAACTGCTTCAGAGTCTTAGTGGGGCGGCTTTGAAATTTGGAAATAAATTGGTTTTGTCTTCTACACCGCAAGTGCCGCAATTTGTTTTAGGGGATAAGACGCGCCTCAGGCAAATCTTTTCAAATTTATTAGGAAATGCGATTAAATATTCCGAAAATAGTCAGATTACGCTCGAAGTGGCTCAGCTGACAGGCCCGGACTCTGAGGGTAGAATAGAATTCAAAGTGATTGATCACGGCATTGGGATATCGGAGCAAGATATCCCTCATATTTTTGAAGATTTCTATACTGTGGATAATTCACTCACCCGTAAAAGTGAAGGCACTGGTCTTGGGCTTGGCATTACCAAACGTTTGGTGAACAAGATGGGCGGTGAAATCGGCGTTACGAGCACACTCGGAAGTGGCAGTGTTTTTTGGATAAGGCTCCCGTTGCCAAACGTCACTGCTCCTGGCGCTTTGGACAGTCCGGTACCGTCAAAAACAGCGTCTGTTAAAGGTGAAAGACCCTATGAGATTTTGTTGGTTGAAGACAATGAAATTAACAGGTTTGTCACCACAGAGATATTGAATACTCTTGGGCACAATGTGCAAACTGCCGATGACGGCCTAAAGGGGGTGAGTGAGGCCAACAAGCGGGCCTATGATCTGATTTTGATGGATATCAGTATGCCCAATATGGATGGTATTGCTGCCACAGCAAAAATAAGAGGGGAAAGTGTCTATAATAAAGCGACGCCAATCTATGCCCTGACGGCCCATGCTAATCATCAAGACCGAGAGAGATTTCAGAAAGAGGGAATGAATGAGTGTATTCTAAAACCGATCTCAAAGAGTATTATTGCAGACATACTTGCAGAGATTGAGGTCTCAACTGTTCATTCCTAACGGCTGGGTAAACTTTCCGGCCAGCGACCCGTTGGTTTTCTGGATTGCATTCGCAATTTGACCGCCGCTTTAATCGTGAGCCTAAGTGAGGGGATTTTCGAACGCGTGCTGCTTTAATGACAAAGTTGGCTTAAACGCTTTTAGTTGAGCGCATCCGCCCATAATTCATAAAAAACTTGCGATGCTCAACCGTCAAAACTGAAGCTGGTGAAAAAGTTGATCCGTAACCTAAAATTTGCAACCAAAAAGTTAGAAAAGGGTTTGTTCGTTGCGACTGCAAAACTGGTATTTGAGTTGTATGAGCGAAATGATCCTTTTTTGGGGTAAAACGCCGCTTTTACCATTGAAATTCATACATCTTAATCTTGTAAAAGTGGCATGGAACAAGTGTCTTGTTGCGGCACCGCATATCATGTCCAAGCCGGCCCTAATCAAAGCCTATGAATAGGCTTCGTAAAAGCAAAGCCACGAAATAGTGCCGGCGTTTCAAATCTGACGCATTGGTTGCCAGACTCAGTTTTGTGACATCGCACGGGCTTTGGCACTGATCGTCACAATAACGCCTTCGGGTCGTTTTGAGTTAGGTTTTCGTGCAGATCTATCGGTCTCGAAGTAAGACGCGGCTCGTCGCCTGCTGTCATCATTAGGCTCTCTGTGTGCGCCGACATCCATAGTTGAGGCATAGGCGGCAGAGGCCGTGAGATTCAAAGCGCTCCGGTTAATGCTCGACATTTTTATTGTCCCCTCGGTCCTTTATACCCACGGTTACATCAAGAAACATGCCAAAGGATCTATAATGGGTGCTTTATTTTCAAATGGCTGGGGACAACCGGCGTTGCAGGCATGGACGGTGGTGCATTTTGAGGGTCTAATCTTGGGCGGGTGATACTAAAATTTTTGTTTGTATTTGATGGTACCAACTGGCCGGCTATTACAGGCGGAGCTTGCCTCGTTTCAGTCAGTTTCTGATGCTGATATTAATCCTCATCCAAAAGCAGCGCGCGTGATCTAGACAGGAATTCGCGCCGCAGTAAAACACCGAATGTGATCATGGTTGCTGCCATAAGTGCCATCGGGCTGATCAGCCAAGCAATGGAGGCAATTGAGAAATAGATGGCCCGCAAGCCACGATTATAGCTGCGTGCAGCTGTTATATTGACTTCCCCAGCCTTGCGCGACATCTGCAGGCATTGCGGGTCTTCAGGCGCATTCGGCACGGCCGCCATCAAAATGGCACAATAGCCAAACAGGCGATGGGCCCAAACAAATTTCAAAAAGGCGTTCGTCACTAAAAGTAGTGTCAAAAACAGCTTTATTTCCCAAACGACCTCTGCAACGGGTTGCAGGCTTAGATCATCGGCCACATCGATCAATTTATCAGCGTTGCCGATCAGCGCTAAAACACCACCAGTGGCCAGCATGGTGGCGGAGGCGAAAAATGCTGTGCCTTGGCGCAACCCGTTTAGAACCTGCGCGTCGAAAATTCGAACATCGCGGGCCGCCATATGCCGCATCCAACTGCGTCTGTACTCTGCCATCAATTGAGAGACAGAGGGATATGAGGCCGGTGCATTTTCGATCAACAGCCCGATGAAAAAAAAGCAAATAACCAGCAAGCCCAAAGCGCTTAAGTCGCAACGTGAGAATTCAGTAAGTCGATAAATCCATTCCATACATCTGTCTAGTCTGTTGGTAACGCCTTGCCAATTGCGGAAATGACTTTCCAATATTTATCGGTCGAGACTATGTCAGCTGCTGCCCGCACCTCGGTCTCGCCAACAAGGTAAAGGGCTAATTTCCCAGTCGTTAGGTTTCACGGGGTCTTCGCACTGCGGGCTCTTGTCAAAACGTCTTTGAGGCGACAGACAGGTTTGGCAATCGTAACGAGCTTAGAAAGATCGCCCCCATGTCAGAGATTTCCCCCGCCCTGCTTGAAGATATCAGAGGTAAATTCGCTCATGTGGACAGTTGTCCACAACAGGGTCCGCGGGTGTTTTTTGAAAACGCCGGTGGGGCATTGACGCTCAATTCAGTTGTGCGTTGTTCGCACCACTATGCTGCCATTCCCGACAATCAGGGGCGCGACAACGCCGGATCGCACGAATTGGTTCGCGTGATTGCCAAAGCTAAAAAAGATATGGGGGATTTCATGAATGCCCCTGACGGCAGCTTTTTTATGGGCGAAAGCGGTACCGAACTGTTGTTTCGACTGATCATGAATGCCTGCCTTGGGAGTGTGGCTGGCGGCGATGTGCTGGGCTCGACACTGGAACACCCTGCCACCCGCAGCGGGTGCGCCCGCTGGGCAAAAATCGCTGGGCAGTCGCATATTTTAGTCCCTCATGATGATGCCACCGGGCTGGTGACCGCGCAGGATTATGCCCCCCATGTGACCCCGGAAACCCGTGTTGCTACGATTTTGCACACCTCGCCGGTGACGGGTATGGCCGTGGATGTGGCAGCGATTTCTGCTGTCATCCGCAAGGTTGCACCGGCCTGTTTTATCATCGTAGACGGTATCCAGCACGCTGCCCATGGCGGCATTGATATCGCCAGCTATGATGTGGATGGCTATGTGATTTCTCCGTATAAAATGTTTTCCCGCCACGGTTATGGGCTGGCGTGGATTTCAGACCGCTTGCGGTCTTTGCCGCATGATATGCTGGTTGGCGGCCCCAAAGACAATTGGGAACTGGGCACCCGTGACACCGGCGCTTATGCCACCCTGTCTGAGGTGGTGCGTTATTTTGAATGGCTCGGGTCTCAGGTGACGGATGAGACGGACCGTCGGGCAAAATTTATTGCGGCAGGACAAGCGATCCATGCCCATGAGACGGCATTGACGGATGCGATGATCAACGGTACCGGCAACCTGCCCGGCTTGGCGGAAATGGCGGGGGTGCATATCATCGGGGGCGCCGATAATCCCGCGCGCGAAGGGCTGGTGGCGCTTTATATCGATAACGTGGCCTCGGTTGATGTGGTGTCGGCGCTGAACGCACAGGGTATCCGCACCCATCTGCGCAAGGCCGATCATTATTCGGGCAATATCCTTGATCCGCTGGGGCTTGATGGCTGTGTGCGGGTGTCAATGTGCCACTATAACAGCCGACAGGAAATCGCCCAGTTTCTCACAGCAATGAAACAGATTGCGGACCCGGACGCCGGGCGTGGGGCGTGACGCCCCCCCTCCCAGAGGGTCACCGCCAAATGTAATGCGAAAGCAAGGGCCGTAGGGTGACCGGCTAATCGGCCAGCAAAGGCGCCAAAGTGGCTTTGTCGTAGTTTGATCCGCACAGCAAAACCACGTTGGTCGCGCCTTTGAACTTGTTGGCGGCTTGCTCCAAGCCTGCGAGTGCCAAACGATCTTCAGCTTCCTAATTGCAGTTGCTTGTCGTCAAATACGCCCGAAAACAACACCTTTTTAATCCGTTCTGTTGTCAGTTTATGATGTAATACCGCAAGCTCATCGGCTGTGTCGGCGTCTGCATCTTCAATCGCTGCTAAAATAAGTCGATGCTGCCTGACCGTTTCCTCCAAATGTGCCGACAACGATGAGACTGAGTCGGCATTGGGGGAGAGTTGATCGGAAAAACAAACCCGTGCGAGGCGGATGGTATCAATCAAAACTTGATCATAGAAGGCTTGAAAGTACTTATTTCCAGCGGCGCGTGATATGGCAAAGTGAAATTCCAAATTGGCCTCGGACCGCTCAACGCCGCTGGTTGCCTCGGTTACGTTTTCAAACCGCATGAGCATTTTCTTAATCGAGCTAAGATCATCTTCCGTTCGGTTTTTTGCAGCAAGTCTTTGAACCATTCGGCTGGAAATCAGTAAGGCGTCATAAAGCTTGGGGACGTCATCTAAATCGAGCGGCGAAACCCGGGCTTTGCGGCCATCCCGCACGACCAAACCATCCGCTACTAATTGAATAATGGCCTCGCGCACAGGTGTCCGTGAAACCCCTAGAGCTTCGGAAAGCTCGGCTTCGTCAAGATTTTGACCAGGACGATATTGCAACCTGAGGATCGCATCCCTCAGGTGTCTAGCGATTTTATTACCATCTCTTTCAGTCGTTGCCATTCCAGTTCCGTTCAAATTATTTCATACTGATCAACATTTTGCACGAAATAAGCTAACTTGCTTGCTTTATAGTATACAATATGGATACTGAGTTTGACAACTATATGTGATATCCCAGACGTTTCACTTGTCAGGATAGAAACCGCGAAACACCACGGGGGTTGAAATGACGGAATGGGTAATTGGCGTGGATGTAGGGGGGACGTTTACTGACTTTTCTGCCCGCAATATGATCCATAGCACCGTTCACGTCCACAAACGTCCTTCAACCCCGGATGATCCATCAAGGGCAATTCTTGACGGATTGGACGAACTGTTAGCAAAAGCGGGAATTGCCGGGACCAGCATTGGTCGGCTCGCCCATGGTACAACCGTCGCAACCAATGCGTTATTACAGCGCCGTGGCCCGCAGGTTGGTGTCGTGACCACAAAAGGGTTCCGCGATCTGCTGGAAATCGGACGTCAGGTACGTCCAAAAATTTACGATCTTCAAGAAGACGCACCGGCGCCGCTTGCACTACGTCAAAACCGTCTTGAAATATCGGAGCGGACCGGAGCCGATGGCGAGATTGTCTTGCCGCTGAAAGACAGCGACCTCGACGCTCTGATTAAACAACTGCGTAATATGAATGACGTTGAGAGCATTGCCGTCTGCCTGCTGTTTTCTTTTCTCAATCCAACCAATGAGCAAAAGGTGGCAAAAGCACTGCACCTAGCATTTCCAGATAAATTTGTCTCTGTTTCAAGCGATGTCCAACCAGAATTTCGCGAATATGAACGGTTTTCAACCACAGTGATCAATGCTTTTCTGCAGCCGGAAGTCAGCCGCTACATGGATAAGCTAGAGGGGGCAATTAAAGATGTTGCTCCAAACGCAAAGCTTGGGATTTTCCAATCAAGCGGTGGGTTGATGTCGGTCGGAAAGGCGTCTGAATTTCCGGTGCGCACAGCACTATCCGGTCCTGCAGCAGGTGCTATTGGCGCGGCAGCGGCAGGCAAGCTGTCCGGGATTGAGAATATTGTCACCTTGGACATGGGCGGCACGAGCACCGACGTGTGCCTGATCCGCAAGGGTAAAACCGAGATTGCCAATATGCGCGACATCGCGGGTCTGCGCATCCGCCTGCCTCTTGTCGATATTCACACAGTTGGCGCGGGCGGCGGCTCTATTGCGTATCTCGGCGCAGATGGGCTGATGAAAGTGGGCCCACAAAGCGCCGGCGCTGTTCCGGGGCCAGCCTGCTATAATAAGGGGGGCGAGTTGCCTACCGTATCAGACGCCAATGTGGTCCTGGGGCGACTACCAAAAACTCTGGCCGGTGGATTGACCCTTGATCATGGAAAAGCCGTTGCAGCCATTGCGCGGATTGCCAAACCGTTGGGCCTAAGCATCACGCAAACCGCATTGGGCATTGCCGGGATTGTGACTTCAAATATGACGCGAGCCATCCGCGCTGTTTCTATTGAGAAAGGTCACGACCCACGTCATTTTACACTGATGCCATTTGGGGGCGCTGGTGGTTTGCATGCCACGGATGTCGCTAGGGCTTTGGGCATATCGCGGGTTATTGTTCCAAACGCACCGGGTATTCTGTGTGCGGATGGCTTGATTGAGTCCGATCTGCAAGAAAATTTCGTTGCAACTTGCCGCGCGCAGCTTGGCAATGATTTGTCAGAAGTTGAACATGCACTAGCCAGTTTGTGCGCGCAGGCCGAGGCTTGGGTCGTCACAGAAACCGACGAATTCCACGCCGCCCAAATGATCGCTTCTATCGATATGCGTTATGTCGGCCAGAACTATGAACTGCCGGTTTTGATTAATTATTCCTCACAGGTTCCTGTGCTGCCGGATCAAGCCACATTGATTGAGGCATTTTTCAAAGTTCACCAGCGCAGCTATGGGTATGTAGATCGCAAGGCCCCGGTTGAAGTGATGAATGTGCGTCTCAAAGCCGTTTTGCCACTCGGGCAAACAGCCGGAAACCCAAAAAGCCCGCAGGGCAACGCCCAGCCAGAAGTCATACAAGATGTCTGGTTCACAGCCGAGACTGCATCACAAACCCCAGTATACCGACGTGACAGGCTGCCGGCGGGCACCAAGCTGACCGGTCCGGCCATTATAACCCAATTTGATGCAACAACGGTGGTTCCGGCAGACACCACACTGGTGGTTGACGATGCGTTGAACTTGATATTGGATTTATAGGATGTCTAGAAAACTCCCTCTTGACCCCATATCGCTTGAGATCAACTGGAACGGCTTGAAATCGATTGCGGACGAGTGTTTCCTGACCATCATGCGCAGTGCGTTCTCAACCAACATTAAAGAACGTCACGACCACTCAACAGCGATAGCCGACGCGCAGGGGCGCCTGATTGTCCAAGCCGAAAATGCCCTGCCAATCCATCTTGCATCCATGTCCGGCTTGATGAAATTTATTCTGAAACAATATGGCGACACGATCGCACCCGGTGATATGTTCATTGGCAATGACCCCCATGTGGCTGGTGGTACGCATTTGCCTGATATAAATCTGGCCATGCCCGTCTTTCATCGAGATCAGTTGATCGGTTTTGTGGCCAACATTGTCCACCATGCCGACGTGGGCGGCGCCGCTGTTGGCTCAATGTCTGGCGGCCTGGACGAGATTTTCAAAGAGGGGTTGCGCATCCCGATTGTAAGGCTGTTTTCAAACGGCGTCTTACAAGATGATATAATGCGGCTGTTGCTGCTTAACATGCGTTTGCCCGAAGAACGCAAAGGTGATCTGAACGCGCAGATCGCGGCAGCAAAACTTGGCAACAGACGGCTTGGAGAGTTTCTAGAAGCACAGGGCGCCGATTATACTGTCAGAGTTTTTGATGAGATTATTGAACGAACCAATCGAAGGATGCGCGCGGCTATTCGTACCTTACCGAACGGTGTTTACGAATTTCACGACGTGATGGATGATGATGGGGCGGGCACTGAAGACATCCTGATTGCGGTAGAGATTACTAAAAACGGCGATGACATCTTGTTTGATTTTGCCGGTTCTGACAGTCAGGTACCGGGTAATTTCAATCTAACATTTAACGCGACGCAATCGGCAGTTTGTTTTGCATTGAAGGCTCTTCTGGACCCGGATGTTCCCAACAATCAGGGAATATTCGATGCCATTCGCATCGAAGCGCCATTGGGTTCTTTTGTGAATTGCGTAACACCTGCGCCGGTTGCGATGCGCGCCAATACCTGTCAACGCGTTGTTGATGTGGTGATCGGAGCTCTTGCCGATGCCCTGCCTGAACAGGTGGTGGGCGCCGCAAACGGAGCCAATACCAGCGCAGTATTCACCGGAATTGATCCGCGAAGTGGCAAACAATATGTCTATCTGGAAACACTGGGCGGCGGCATGGGCGGACGGGCAACCAAAGACGGCAAAGATGGAGTGCAGGTCAACATTACCAATACTTCTAACCTGCCAGTTGAAGCAATTGAAATGGAATATCCTTTGCGGGTTGAGGATTATGCACTGATTGAGGATTCTGGCGGTGCTGGCACGCATCGCGGCGGCATGGGTATCCGCCGCAGTATTCGGCCCGTTGGGCATATGTGTGAATTCAATGGCGTCGGCGAACGATTTCGCCATCAACCCTGGGGCATTTTCGGGGGAACCTCTGGCGCACAGGGGGCTTTTCATATCGAAACACACGATGTCGAAAAAGTTTCTTTGACATCAAAGGCCTCTCGCGTGAAGCTATGGCCTGAGAATATAGTGGTAATATCAACACCGGGAGCTGGAGGTTATGGCACGCCAAAAAACAGAACCAAAGACGCCCTGAGGCAAGATCTGGCATCGGGGAAATTTACGGAAGACTTCCTAAACAAGCATTACAAAAACAACACGTAGCAAACGGTCCGCTGATTTACGGCAGGCTATATAAACAAGGAGAAAGATATGAAGATCACTTCAATGCTCAATGCATTCGGTTTGGCAGTCGTGTTTCTGGCCGGTCCGGTCAGTGCGCAAAACGTCAAATGGGACATGGCCAACGAATATCAGGAAACATCCATTCACGGGCAGGCGCAAAAAGTGTTCACCGACACTGCCAAATCAGCCTCCGGCGGCTCAATAGAGATTACAAACCACTTTAGTGGCTCTATTGGATATAAATCCAAAGAGCATTTCGATGCCGTTGGTGACGGCGCGCTGCCAATTGCAAATACCAGTATGGGGCAGGTTGCTGGGATCGAGCCTATGTTTCTTTTATCGTCGCTTCCGTTTTTAGTTGGATCGGCCGATGAGGCAAAACTGCTTTGGGACGTGGCCCGCCCTGCCTATGAGGAAATTTTTGCACGCAACAATCAGATTTTGCTCTATGCATCGCCATGGCCACCCGCTGGCGTTTGGGCCAAAAAAGCAATCGTCTCAAAAGACGCCCTTGCGGATGTGAAAATTCGTGCATGGGACGCCAGCGGCACCAGCACGCTGATCAACGCCGGTGCTGCTGCCATTCAGATGAGCTGGGCTGACGTGGTACCACAACTGGCCTCTGGCGGTATTGACGGTGTTTTAACCTCGGCCGAAGGCGGCACCAACGCCAAATTCTGGGAACATCTATCCCATTTCTCAGCTCTGAACTACTCAATGTCTCTGAACATGACCCATGTGAACAAGGACAGCTGGGATGCACTTTCAGACGCTCAGCGCACAGCCTTGCAAACGGCGGCCGCCGCTGCAAGTAATGCGGCATGGGGGGCGTTGGCCTCGCGGGTGAGCGAGAACTATGCAGACATGGAAGCGAACGGGATAACCGTGATCAGAGATGTTCCCGCAGGCTTTTTAGGCGAACTGTCTTTGGCAGGCGAACAGGTCTACGCAGATTGGCTGGCAAAAGTTGGTGACGCAGGGCAGAAAATTCTGGACGAATTCCGCGCTAAGCGCGGATCTTGATCCCGCCAAATCATCCAACATGGGCAAGGTCTGACTTTGCCCATGTTTCCCGGAATTATGACCAAAGCCCACAGCACCGGTTCCCATTTCGTTTGAATAAGCGCTGCATGTTTTCAGGGCCACATAAACAGAACATCGTCTTGATTTGGAGCTTAGGACCATAATGAAAACCCTTGTCAGAGTGAATGATATCGTCGGAAATCTGGCGATTTGGATATCTGCAGGGTTGCTTGTATATATTGTTTGTCACATTTCATTGGAAATCGTGATGCGTAGTTTTTTCTCGGCGTCCACTTTTTCAATGGACGAATTTGTAGGTTACGCGATTGGTAGCATGACATTCCTATCCCTTGCGCACACGTTTCGTCACCGCAAACACATCCGGGTCAGCATTCTTCAATCCTTTATTAAAGGACGGACAGAAATTGTTGTCGAACTTTTATGCATCACATTCACCTTTGGCATCACGTTATTTCTGGCGCGCTATATCTGGCGTACGCTGGCACGTGATTTTTCCCGCGGAACCGTCAGTCCGACCCTGACCGAAACCCCAATCTGGTTAATAGACGGCGCAATTTTCATTGGGCTGGTTTTGTTTTTATTGCAGCTTTTAACAAGCGCTTGGCTAGCCGTCAGTGATGGTGTTCCAAAAGACGCAGAGGTCGAATAATGGAAAGTCTGTTCATTGCATTTGTGATCCTGCTGCTTGTTATGTTCTATCTGGGGCTGGGCGTCTGGGTTTTTGCTGGGCTCTTGCTGGTCAGCACCACCGGGTTGGTATTCCTAATTGACATGCCCCTCGACCGCATCGGTAAGATCATGGCACCACTAATGATCCGCAGTGCGACGTCTTGGGAAATTTCGGCGATCCCGATGTTTATCTGGATGGGCGAACTCATGCTGCGTACCGATATGTCAGACAGGCTGTTTCGCGGTTTGTCGCCACTTACATACCATCTGCCGGGCCGCCTGTTGCACACAAATATAGTGGGATCTGCACTGTTTGCCGCGATCAGCGGCTCAAGCGCCGCCACGACAGCAACTGTTGGCAAAATTACCATTTCAGAATTGAGCAAACGCGGCTACTCAAAGTCGCTGACCTATGGATCTCTTGCCGGGGCAGGCAGCCTTGGGCTACTGATCCCACCGTCAATCGTTATGATTGTCTATGGAGTTTTAGCCGAAGTTTCGATCGCGCGGTTGTTCGCCGCTGGCGTATTGCCCGGCATTATGATTGCCGCCCTATATTCTGGATATGTGATGATTGTCAGCCTGGCTGATCCCAACGTGGCCCCACCAGACCGCGAAAAACCCGGATTAAAGGACGCCTTAATCGGTTTTTTAAACCTGATCCCGATTGCGCTGCTGATCTTTATCGTCTTGGGGTCCATCTACAGCGGAATTGCAACGCCGTCAGAGGCCGCCGCCGTCGGCGTTGTCGCAACCTTAATAATGATAATACTGACGCGACAAATGACCAAAGACGTGTTTTTCGATACGCTGGTTTCAGCGGTACACACCAGTTGTATGATTGCAGTAATACTAATCGCTGCAGCATTTTTGTCCACGGCCATGGGATTCCTGCATGTCCCACAGGATGTCGCCAAAGCCATCGGTGCCCTGAACCTATCACCTTCTGGGTTGATCGTCATACTTGCAGTTTTCTATGTCCTGTTGGGCATGTTTCTTGAAGGCATTTCCATCACGGTGATGAGCCTGCCTATCACCTTGCCTTTGATACTGGCTGCGGGTTTTGATCCGATTTGGTTTGGTGTTTTTCTGGTGATCATGGTGGAACTTGCCCAGATCACACCGCCTATCGGATTTAATCTTTTCATCATCCAAGGGTTAACAGGAACACCAATCATGAAGGTTGCCCTCGCGGCGGTGCCGTTCTTTATGCTGATGTGCATCGGAGTCGTATTGTTGACTCTGTTTCCAGAAATCGCGCTTTGGCTGCCCAATAGCCTTTTTGACAAATAAGAAAGTTGGAAATTGATGCGGCTGAAAAACAAAACATGCTTGGTCACGGGTGCTGCAGCGGGGATCGGTTTTGCAACGGCCAGCGCCTTTGCTGTTGAAGGCGCACACGTGATTGCACTGGACCGTGATCTAAATGGCCTACAAGCGCTCAAAGCAGAATGCCCAACGGTAAAAACGCATATTTTGGACGTCACAGACGCGGATGCAGTCACATTGTTTTTCGAAACATCTAAAACAATTGATGTGTTGTTTAATTGTGCCGGCATTGTGGCGACAGGGAATGTTTTGGCCTGTACAAGGTCAGATTGGACAAGGACGCTAGATTTGAATGTGTCCGCTTTGTTTTACATGTGTCGGTGTATTTTGCCCCTTATGGTGTCGGGTGCGGGTGGCAGTATAATCAACATGGCGTCAGTGATTTCATCCATCGGGGCCGCGCCGGATCGGTTCGCATATGCAACAAGTAAAGCTGCGGTGATCGGGCTGACAAAATCCATCGCTTTGGACTATGCCTCCCAGAGCATTCGATGCAACGCCATATGTCCTTCCGCGGTGGAAACGCCATCGATGGCTGCACGCATCTCAGCGATGGACAATCCTGTCAAGGCACGGGCGGCGTTTGAAAGCAGACAACCCATTGGACGCATGGCAACCACAACCGAGATTGCTGAAATGGCAGTCTATCTTGCCGGAGATGTGTCAGGTTGCGTCACCGGTAGCACCATCATTATGGACGGAGGAGCAAAGCTATGAGCGATGCAAAACCGGTTGCGGCGGCAATTGTCGGATTAGGTCGTTGGGGGCAAAATCTGGTCACCGCTGTCTCGGATCAGACCATCCGCCCCCTGCGCTTTGTCCAAGGGGTAACCCGGACACCAGCGAAAGCCACCGATTTCGCGGCGTCCCAAGGCTTTCCTATTTCAGATGATTTTGACGCGATGCTCAATGATGCAAGCGTTGAAGCTGTGGTTCTGGCAACCCCGCACAGTCAACATTTTAGCCATATCTGCAAAGCCGCGCAGGCAGGCAAGCATATCTTTGTAGAAAAACCGCTTGCGCTTACTCTCAAAGAAGCGCGGGATGCAATTGCCCAATGTAACAGGCAAGGTGTGGTGCTTGCCGTGGGCTTTAACCGTCGGTTTTTGCCGGCTTTCAAAGAACTGAGCGATACTTTTGATCGCGGAAAACTCGGCACAGCCCTGCATATCGAAGCCAATTTCTCAGGTCCATTCGGGTATAACTACACCGGCGATATGTGGCGCGGAACATCCGCAGAAAACCCAGCAGGCGGCATGGCTGCAATGGGTATTCACATGCTGGACGCAATGATACATCTGTTGGGCCCAGTGCGCAGCGTTGCAACTCTTAGCCGCCGGCGCGCCATTTCAGCCCCGATGGATGACACAACCCACGTCCAAGTCGATTTTGCCTGTGGCGCGCTCGGCAGTCTGACTACGCTTATGGCGACCCAAGCCAGCTGGCGGCTGCAACTTTTCGGATCTTCGGGTTGGGCAGCGCTGCGTGACCAGCAGGCTTTAGAAATGCATTTGACAGAGCAAGACCCGGTGCTGGTGCAACACAATGTCAACAACACACTTGCAGAAGAACTGGCCACTTTTGCCGCATGCATAAGAGGACAGGGCCATTTTCCAGTAACACAAGTGGAGGCAATGCAAGGTGTTGCTGCTATGGAGGCAATCTCACTGTCTGCTGCGCGTGGTGGTGAAAGAACCCCTGTTGAACCGGTATGAGCTGTTCCGGCAGCTTTCAGTTTGCAACTATCCGCTAAGCGATTGAACACGTTATGACACATATTCCAACCATCACTGATCTTTCGACTGCGTTCTGCGATCTGGAACATCAGCTTTCCGCCGAGATCGGCTTTCGCCTGTTTTCCGTGTTGTTGGTCGATTTACCCGATATGGTACGCATCCATTCCAGTAATCTTGAAGCGTACCCATTGGGTGGGCGCAAACAAATGGGGCCAACACCTTGGGGCACACATGTCATTACACGTGGAGAACCCTGGTTGGGGCAAACCCTAGAAGAACTGCGAAACGCTTTCTCCGACTATGACTTAATCGCTGATTTGGGCTGCGGCTGTTGCCTCAACATCCCAGTTCGCGATCACGGCCAGACCATTGGCACGCTCAATCTTCTGGATGCCCAAGGTCGCTACGGCACTGATCATCTGCACCGTGCTATAAAATTTGGCGACCCTTGTGTGCCGCTGCTGAAAACCGCTGGAAAACTCTGGAAAATAGCGTGAAATGATCGGGAGACACTTTATGAATAACATTTTAATCAAGAACGCACGCATCGTAGACGGCACGACAGACCGCGCCAAAGATGCTGTGGATATTATGCTCGCCGATGGCAAGGTACAAGATATTGGGCCTTCGCTGACAACCTCGGGCGATGTAACGGTGATCGATGCGCGTGACCGCTTTGTCATGCCGGGTTTGATAGACGCCCATGTCCATGTCATCGCGCAAAATGCCAATCTGAAAGAAAATGCAGCTGTACCCGATGCTATGATAACAGTCGCGGCTATGAACCTTATGGGCGCAATGCTCACCCGTGGATTTACGACAGTGCGGGACCTGGGTGGCGCAACCGGCCCCTTGCGCATGGCCATGGAAGAGGCCCCCATTGCACTGCCGCGGTTGAACATATGTGGCAAAGCTTTGTCCCAGACAGGCGGGCATACCGATCAAAGAGGCCCTTTTGACAGCACACCTGTTCCCGATTGGCCGGTCCCGCTGGGCGCACTTGGGATCATTTGCGATGGTGAACCCGAGCTGCGCAAAGCCGCCAGAGAGCAATTCCGTACCGGCGCTGATTTCCTTAAACTTATGGCAAATGGCGGGGTTTCCTCACCATCTGATCCAATACATTTCCTTGGCTTTTCGCGCGCAGAACTCATCGCTGCTGTAGAAGAAGCCCAAAACACCGGCACTTATGTGTCCGCCCATCTTTATACCGATGCGGCAATCTTGCGCGCCGTTGAATGCGGGGTTCATTCGTTGGAACATTGCAATCTGATCACTGCAGAGACCGCACGTCTGGCCGCAGAAAAAGGCTGCATCGCCTGCCCCACATTGATCACCTATGACAAACTCAAATCCGAAGGCGCCTCCATGGGTTTGCCTGCGGCCTCGATTGTAAAAGTAGATGATGTGCGCTTACGTGGCATGGAATCGCTGTCGATCATGCAAGACGCTGGCCTACAAATGGCATATGGCAGTGATCTGCTCGGGGGGATGCAGCCCCACCAATCCGGCGAATTTGAATTGCGCGGGCGGGTGCTTTCCAGCCAAACGGTCATTCAAAGCGCAACCCTTATCGCTGCCAAGCTATTGCGCATGGAAGGTCAGATTGGAACGCTAATGCCCGGGGCTTTCGCTGATACCATTATACTGGACCGCGATCCACTGATGGATTTGTCAGTGCTTTCAGGCCAGGGCGAAAGTATCAATACAATCGTAAAAGGTGGTGAAATAATCAAACATAACCCCTGATATTAGGCTCGCGACAACAAGTTCTCAGACTAGTATTTCTTTTGGTACAACTCATTTTATACCGCAAATGCGGTGGGCTTAGCAATTTTTCATCTACGCGCCTAGT
>ERZ802822.1104-NODE-1104-length-17581-cov-8.048275_pt1 | contig 17581 bp, 13 predicted proteins | sample MGYA00345649_ERZ802822 | MGnify/ENA primary metagenome ERZ802822 (study PRJEB30503, sample SAMEA104212359) | marine metagenome | biome: Westerlies Biome; feature: [SRF] surface water layer (ENVO:00010504) within the epipelagic zone...; material: water...
TAATTAGGGAATAAACCGAATGAACACCTTCCCAACCTGTTCCCCAACATCTGAGTTAAGCAGGTCAGCATAGTTCTGAGTTGTTTGAATTGAGTTGTGTTACATCCACAATTTTGCCAATAAAGAACTATTAACCTTAGGTTAGTAGGACTAAGTATATTTGCACTGAATGTTGAGAGTACTTATCAAGTACCTTTCACATGTTAGATACTAATTTGGTGTGAAAAAATTAAGTCAAGTAATCTTTATCAACTAAATTGAAATGACCTACAATTAAGTCAATCCACCAAACTAATGTTCCCACAATTAGAATACCCGCCCAGTGTTCCCTGTTTTTTCTTCTTTTTGATGATAATGTATTGAGTAGTAAGAAAGAGGAATAAGTCAGCCCAATAAGTAAATATATAGAAATAGGATTCATGATAAATGATATGTTAAAATTTACTCTTTGAGTGCAATTGTTATGCCAAAACAATTAGACTTAATTTTGCTGGAATAAATTTATGATTAGGTTCAAATGAGCGGAAAAAATATCATTACATGGGTAAGTAATTCCAAAAAAGCCTTAGTTTCTAGAACATTTTTATAACAAAATCTCGAAGTCAAATTGTCGGCAGTAATTTTCATTCATTCATTTACTTAGGGAAAAAAATGAATGAACGGGCAAGTAACTTTTCCAAATGTGTTGTCCCAATGTTGTCCCAAAATAAAAAAGCAACTTAAAATAGACTAAAAATAATCATCCTAAGTTGCTGTTAATATATAAGTACACCCGAGAAGATTCGAACTTCTAACCGCCTGATTCGTAGTCAGGTACTCTATCCAGTTGAGCTACGGGTGCTTAACTAAAAACGTAAAAATAACGTTACGATTTTCAAAAGATAAACAAGATAAACATATTAAATCAAAGTGTCTCTTATTAATACTTACAAATATTCAGACTGATGACTACTTTTAGTAGCAGTAACCTAGTGACGACCTCATGGGGTGCCAAAGTGAGCGATTCCAATCTTTACAAAAAATGCTACTTATGAAATTCTATGATTATTAGCTCAGGTTGGACTGGATTCAAACAAAACATTATGATTGTAATTCAATCTGAAGTTATATGCTTGGTTTAATATATTGGTGATTAGTTTAAACTAATTCAATTTTATAGGCATGAAGAAGTTATATCTTTTCTTCTCATTTTTGATTTTTCCTACGTTAATTTTTAGTCAAGAGACTGCATATGAGTATCAAGTTGATATACCATACAGGGCAGAGACGGAAAATTGTAATAGATGCCAGCTCGATATCTATTACCCTACAAATGAGACAGACTATCCTACCATTGTTTGGTTTCATGGAGGAGGACTTAGAGCAGGTGATAAAGAGCTCCCTGAAGACTTAAGGAATCAAGGTATGGCGGTAGTTTCACCAAATTATTCATTCTTTCCTGATGTAAATGCCCCAATTTATATTGAAGATGCCGCAGCTGCGGTTGCATGGGTTTTTGAGAATATCGAGAAATTTGGTGGAGACCCATCCAAAATTTTTCTAAGTGGTCATTCAGCAGGTGGTTACTTAGCATCGATGGTTGGACTGGACAAAAGTTATTTGAATGAACATGGAATCGACGCAAATCAAATAGCAGGTTTAATTTCATTTAGCGGTCATACAATCACACATTTTACAGTACGTGAAGAACGTGGAATCCCAGGACAACAAGCGGTTATTGATGAATATGCTCCCTTATATCACGTTCGTGCTGATGCCCCACCATTACTTTTAATCACTGGTGATAGAGAGCTAGAGTTACTCGGGCGATATGAAGAAAACGCTTATATGATGCGCATGATGAAAGTAATTGGGCATACAGATACTAGAATAATGGAATTAGATGGGTATGGCCATGGCATGGTTGAACCAGCAATTCCATTACTAATTAATGAAGTACGTAAAATTTTGGGAACCTCAGATTAAATAAAATATCTTAGTTACTTGTTTAAATTCTGAAGAATGTTTCGTGCTTTTGTTGGCTGCAGAACCACCAAATAATTGAATGCCAAATCTAATTGTTCCTGAATACTTTCATTGTCGGCGTATTCTTTACGCGCTTGGTATAAGTCATATATGGTTTCGAAATGACCTATAACATCACTATCAGGCGATACCCCAGCAAATGTTTGAACGGTTTTAAGATATGTATACCCGGTTTCTAACGTGGGTTCAAATATGGTTCCTTCTCCAAAGTCATTCCAGGTTACTAATTGTAGATAATCCACATTGTATTGAGTAGCCAAATTAAGCGTTAATTCAAGTGTACTGTGCGGAATTTCCCAACCAATAACATCGCCCTGTCCACCTTCTTCATAGAAATCAAAGAATCCGGGATATGCTGTCCCAATACCTAAATCGTAACGATTCAGTCGGTTATTATAGAAATTGATGATTTCCTGTAAATGATTACCATTACCTCCATACACCCAACCATATTCTCCGTCTCCAGTGGATCCTAAATCTCCAACCTGATACCATAATGCAAGCAGCATTAGATTTGGGTCAACATCTGCTAAAATTTGTGACCATGCAGCACCACTTTCAATTTCGATGGGTGTCCAAACTAATGCTAATGGATTGCCATCAACTCTGGCATAATTTGGATTGCTGAAATAATTGTTCTGAATGTATTGCCAATCGTTAGTTGCAGCTTCGATAGTTGTAGATGCCTCACCGGCATTCACGACTTGAGCTGTCGTCTGATCTTCATATACGATGCCAAATTCAAGTCCAACTTCATCGATCAAGTCAATAATATTTTCTGAACCTTCAAGATTTAATCTATAATCATTTACATCATATGTTCCATACCAGTCGATCAATATACCATCGATTCCAGCATACTTCATGAGCAACAAGTGATATTCAGCAACATCTGGATCTTTACTTGAATAAGGACCAATCAAGGGGTAGAAATGTGACGCTATATCACGTTGCCCATCAATGATATTGTTAGGATTACGATTACTCATCGTCCAATGGGTACCCCAAAAACCATCATATTGAGCCGACTGGAACCAAGGCATGTAATGAACAAAGATTTTCATGTCATTTGTTTTTGTAACCGGTACAGGTTCAACTTTATCAATTACAAAGGTAGCAGTTATAGACAGTTCTGATTCAACTGTAATTTCGATAATATCCTGATTGCTGCTGTATGCACCAGACCATCCTGAAAATATCCAGCCATCTTCTGCAATTGCCTGAAGTTGAACAATGGTACCATGATCATAGTCAGTCTTTGAAGTGATTATGCTTTCAATGATAGTTCCACTTCCAACCGTAGAAACCGTTAAAGGATAGTTCTTAATCAGAAAATTAGCAGTTAGATCAAGATTTTTGGTTACATTAACAGTTAATGGATTTTCATTCGATAAAATGGAGCCGGTCCAACCTGTGAATGCATATGGATTCGAAGGTTGGGCTAGAATCTGAATGGTTTCATTTTCCGGAAGAGACAAATCCTGTGATGGAATCACGGTACCCGCACCGTCAGGAGTGATGCTTATGCTCATATTAAAAATGGTAGGACTATTTGGCTCATCACATTGAATTCCAAGTAAAATGATGGTTGCAAATATTAGAAAGGAGTAGTGTTGTCGTGTAAGCATAGAATAAGATTTAGAATACAAGGAATTATAATTAAAAAATTTAACCCTAATTAATCAAATGAGGTGATTTTTGCTGCAAAAAGAGATGGGTGAAAAGAATTCGTAGTCAGGTATTCTATCCAGTTGAGCTACGGGTGCTTATCTAAAACGTAAAAATAACATTACAATTTTCGAAAGATGAACAAGATGAGCATAATAAATATAAGTGTCTCTTATTAATACTTACTAATATTTAGACTCAGGTGAAAACAATGATAAAATCTATCCAATGGTTAAAAATACCATCAAGTGTACATCTTGCAATTATTTGCACACTTCTACTCACATGTCAACCAGTAATGACTTCATCAGAGGATACTTATTGGATAATTAATGTAACCATTGTGGATCCAATTGAAGGTGCACAACCCTCGAAGAATGTATTAATAAAGCAAGGTAGGATAACCGAGATTACCAATTATGAGGAAACTGATAAAGTCTTCAGTATGCGTAGTATTGATGGCGAAGGTCTTTATCTAATACCTGGTTTATGGGATGCTCACGTTCATTATGCTTTTGACGATAATATGCGACCTGCTATGAACGCCTTATTTTTGGCTCATGGAGTGACAAGTGTTCGTGATACAGGCGGTCCCTTAGGGTTGGTAACCGAAGTTAGGAATCGAGCGCTAGAACAACCTACGAAGGCACCAAATGTGTATATAGCAGGGCCATTAATTGATGGTACACCTAATGTGTACAATGACTCTTCGCCGAGTTATCCTTTATTGTCCGTCGAGAATAATTCGCCTACGTCCATACAATCTAACACTCAGCTTCTAATAGATAATCAGGTGGACTTCTTAAAAGCATATGAGATGTTGAGCGAGGCACAATATCTGGAGCTCATGCGTTTGGCTAGTGAAGAAGGACTTTTGGTGACAGGGCATATTCCATTGAGCATGGATTTATTTTCTGCAGTCGAGGCAGGATTAAATGGGATGGAACATCTTCGAAATATTGAAATGTCGATAGCCACCAATTCCAGAGAATTATTAAAAGAACGTTTGTCTATTCTCGAAAATCCAGACAGTCTCAGTGGTGCTGAATTGCGTTCATCATTACATGCTAAACAACGAATGAATGCAATTCAAATGATTGACAGTACGCTATTGAGTCAGGCGGCTGAGTTGTTGGCGCAAAATTCAGTATGGCAAACACCTACCTTAGCATTGTATACTAATTTCGCAACACGTGAATTTCTGCAAGAGGACCAGATGTCCCAACTTAAAAAACTCCCGATGGAACTTGCAGAACAGTGGCGAGCAGCAATGGATCCAATGCGTAACATAGCTACTGACCCTAATGCAGATATCGCCGTTTATACCAGATGGATGAAAAAAATGGTGCAATACTTACACTCCAATAATGTTCCGTTTATGGCGGGTACCGATACTCCAATTGGCTATTTGATACCGGGGCAAAGCTTACATAAAGAGCTTGAGTTACTGGTGGAAAGTGGGTTTTCAAATGAACATGCATTACAAGCTGCAACCATAAACCCAGCAATATTTTTAGGAGTAGAAGCAGAAACTGGTCAGATAAAAGTCGGTTACAATGCCGACCTAGTACTATTAAAAGGAAACCCCTTACAGAATATTTCTTTCACTCAACAAATACATGCAGTCATAAAAAATGGGACCTTTTGGAGCATTTCTGAGCTAGATTCTATGCTGATTCGATAAAGTATGGGTAGCCAGATTCCTTTTTAAGAAAGTCAGCCAAATTCAAACCATCCAAATTCCATAAAAAGGAATTAATACCCTTGGAGCTTAGTTTAATATAACTCAACGGAATGCTGATCTAGTAAGTCCGGTAACTAAGATTCCAAATCCCTAAATATGAGCAGCAAACCCATTATTGAATTGAAACGGCTTTCAAAAAGTTATCAAGAGGGTAATAAAAGGCGATTGGTACTAAACGAACTAGATCTTTCTGTGGCAGAAGGTCAAATGTATGTACTTTTGGGGCGATCTGGTTCTGGGAAAAGTACGATGTTGAATTTGCTAAGCGGGATTGATCAGCCCGACACTGGGCAAGTGATTATTGCCGGCACGGATATTTCGAAGATGAATGAGAAGGATCGCACCAAATATCGGCGAGACAACATTGGCTTTGTATTTCAGTCGTTTAATCTTATTTCTACGCTCACCGCTTTCGAGAATGTTGTACTACCGTTGTCTTTGAAAGGGGATGATCCAGCTGAGAGTGAGCAGAAAGCGCAGTTTTTTTTGGATCAAGTGGACCTAGGTGACAGGGGAGGGAGCTATCCTGATCGGCTTTCGGGGGGTGAGCAGCAACGAGTGGCCATCGCAAGAGCCTTGGCTCATGAGCCGAAGTTTATTTTGGCCGATGAGCCCACAGGTAACCTAGATTATAAAACTGGCAGCATGGTGCTGAAAATGCTTGGTGATTTGGTTAGGGAGAATGGCAGAACCATGATTATTGCAACACATGATCGAGAAATGGGCCAAATTGCTGATCAGGTATTAGAGCTTCGTGAAGGAAGTCTGCACACTATGAATACATCCTTGGATCTTACCGAATCATCGGAACCAGCCCAAGCTACCAACGAAACTGAATTGACCAAGGCATCCAACGAATGAGCAGGCATCACCACGACCTACTTTGGCAGTCTAGCCTTCGGTTTCTATTAAAACACCCTTGGCACTTTTTGTTGTCCATCTTAGGCGTGGCTCTTGGCGTGGCCATGGTTATCTCGATAGACCTTTCTAACAGCTCAGCCCAACGCGCTTTTTCCTTATCGGCCGAAGCGCTAACGGGCAAGGCTACCCATCAAATTCAAGGCTCGGGCGATTTATTGAGCGATCAGGTGTATAGGGACCTAAGGCTGACCGCTGGGTATCGAAATTCCGCGCCTATTATCGATGGCTATGGCAGGGTCCAAGGATTGGATCGCACCTTTCAGATACTGGGCGTGGACCCGATCGCGGAGGGACCATTTCGAGATTTTTCAAGCCAGGATGGCGGTATTGACTTAGCTAAGTTTATAACCGGACAACCAACAGCGGTTATAAGTGATCAGGTTCTGGCAGATTTGGCTAAAAATATCGGGGATAGTCTCCAGGTATCTGTGAGTGGGCGACCATTGGACTTGTTTATCGCCGGCGCTATTGCAACAGCTAACAAGCGCAGCCAACAAGCCCTAGAAAGTGTGCTACTGGTAGATATTAACACCGCACAACAACTTTTTGATATGGATGGTCAGCTATCCAGAATTGATCTAATAATTCCAGATGAGAATGAAGAGGCTATTTTAGCGTCACTATCGGCTGGCTTACCAGAGGGTGCGCGCCTGGTATCCTCAGGCTCTCGCACGGATACTCTCAGTCAAATGACGCGGGCTTTTGAACTCAATTTACAAGCACTAAGCCTATTGGCTTTGCTGGTGGGAATGTTCCTGATTTATAACACCATGACGTTTTCGGTGGTTCAGCGTCTACCCCTCATAGGTCGTCTACGCGCCTTAGGAGTGACAAAATTGGAAGTACTGTCCATGATATTAAAGGAAGCGGTGCTCATTGGTATCATCGGTACCATACTCGGGATAACGGCAGGTATCGGCTTGGCGCAATTTCTCCTTGGACTGGTCACGCAGTCCATCAACGATCTCTATTTTGTGCTATCCGTCCAAGAATTGACCATCGAATTAGTTCCAGTGCTCAAAGCGGTCACGTTGGGCTTGGGTGCGACCTTAATGGCGGCTTTTTGGCCAGCTCGCGAGGCCGCAGAAACAGAGGTTTCTACTGTTCTACGTCGCTCTTCAAGTGAATCTAGATTGGCTCAGCGCTTGCCTTCACTTGCCCTAACAGGGCTCGCTGTAGGCCTAGTGGGTGGGGGTATTCTATTATTTCCCAATGGCGGAATCATCGCTGGATACAGCTCATTACTGTTTGTCATTATAGGATTTTCATTACTTATTCCAGCTCTTATGGTGGGCTTATCCGCTCTTATACGCCCCATTTTAGGAGCTCTAAACGGGTTGATTGGTAAGATGTCGGTTCGTGGTGTGGTGACCGAGCTTAGCCGAACCTCAGTAGCGGTTGCTGCTCTCGTTGTTGCTGTGGCTGCCTCGGTTGGGGTGGGTGTGATGGTCGATAGCTTCCGGGTAACGGTGGTATCTTGGTTGGAATCCCAACTCCAAGCCGATATTTATGTGCAGCCTCCCAGCGCCGTAGCCCGCAAAGCCGATGCTCAACTGCAAGCCGAATTAGTCCGGATTTTCAAGGAAACCGAGGGAGTTGCTAGCGTGCACTCGGTCTTCAGCGAAGATGTGATGACTACCTTTGGCAGCAGTAATCTAGTGACCACCTCATTGGGTGCCAAGGCGAGCGAATCCTACCAAACAAAGGAGATACAGGACGGCTTTTGGGAGCAGTTTGCCCAAGAAAAAGTGATCATGATTTCTGAGGCGTATGCCTACCGTTTTGGGATTGGAATGGGGGATAGTTTGGGAATCATGACCGATAAGGGTATGCAGTCTTTTCCTATTCAGGCTATCTACTTTGATTATGCCTCCGATATGGGGACCATTACCATGAATCGTAGTTTGTACGACCGTTATTTCGATAACCGCGCCATTTCCGGTCTGGCTTTGTATGCCGATGATAAGACCGAGGTAGATGTACTGGTCAATCGTTTACGAGATCGAGCGGTGGGGGTGCAAGAGGTCTTTATTCGTTCGAATAAAGGATTGCGTGAAGCTTCGATCGAAATTTTTGACCGGACGTTTACGGTAACCGTGGTACTCAGATTGTTAGCCGTGGTAGTGGCCTTTGTGGGTATTTTAAGTTCGTTAATGGCGTTGCAACTCGAGCGAGCCCGAGAACATGCCGTGCTCAGAGCCAATGGAATGACTCCGGGGCAGTTATGGAACTATGTTATCACCCAAACCGGAGTTATGGGTGTGATTGCAGGGGTCTTATCCATTCCACTTGGGCTACTTATTTCCTATGTCTTGGTCTATGTAATTAATCTGCGCTCTTTCGGCTGGACGCTGGAATTCATGGTTAGCCCTTCTCTGTTGATTCAGGCAGTAGGCTTAGCGGTCGGAGCGGCCTTGTTGGCGGGAATCTATCCCTCCTGGAAAATGGCTAGGGCAAATCCAGCTGATGCATTGCGAAGTGAATAACCTGTATGAGATTGAAATAATTGAACTATGAAACTATCCTTCTGGCAAATTGTAACGATTCCGATATTGGTAGGCCTTGTGCTTTCGTGGATTCTTTTTTCCGAACCCGAAGCCGAAATTGAAGCGACTATTTCTGCGGCTCAGGCGTTGAGTGGAGGCGATACCGAGGGTTTTACCCAAGCACTTGGCCCTAGAGAATTTGTCTTTCCCGACGATCATGGAGCGCACCCTGGTTTTAAAACCGAGTGGTGGTATTACACCGGGAATCTGTTTAGCGAAGAGGGCAGGCAGTTTGGTTATCAGTTTACCATTTTTAGAAATCAACTTAGCCTTTTAGACGCGGATTTTGCACACATCAAACCGGAGGAGTCTGTACACATCAACCCGGAGGGAAATAGTGCTCATGATTCGGAATGGAGTACCAACCAATTGTACTTAGCGCATTTTGCTATTTCCGATGTGTCGAAGAAGGATCATGTGTTTGACGAGCGATACAGCCGGGGTACCGCTGGTTTGGCGGGGGCGAGCGTGGACCCCTATCGGATCTGGTTGGAGGATTGGGAGATTACTCGGGTTAAGGATTCAAAGGCCACTGATGAACGTTTCCCGGTGAGGATTAAGGCCGAAATGAGTGATGGGACAGCCTTGGACGTAGTGTTGAATCCACAAAAACCGCTGGTGCTTCAAGGGGAAGAGGGGTATGACAAGAAAGGGGGTGAGGATGGAAATGCCTCCTATTATATTTCGTTCACGCGTATGCAGACCGAGGGGCTTTTGAAAAAGGAGGGCGAATCATTAGCGGTTTCAGGGCTGAGTTGGATGGATCATGAATGGAGTACCTCGGCCTTGGATTCAGGGCAAACGGGTTGGGATTGGTTTTCGATTCAGTTGTCTAATGGATATGAGCTCATGTACTATCAAATTCGAAATGCCGATCCTGAGTTAACCCCTCAAACCACCGGTAGTTTGGTTGCTCCTAATGGTCAGAAAAGAGATTTAGACCAAGGCGAAGTGCGGTTAGAGGTGCTAGAGTATTGGACAAGCCCTCATACCGGGGCGCGTTATCCCGTGCGGTGGACCCTCGCTATTCCCTCGGAAGAGCTAGAGATGGACGTAACCACTGTGTTCGATGATCAAGAGATGACGGTATCGGTGCAGTATTATGAGGGGGCTTTGCGCGTTTCCGGTAAATTCAGGGATGAGGCTATCGACGGGAATGGGTACATCGAGATGACGGGTTACGAGCAGGATTAGGTAGCTTCTTATATTGGCTTGCTAACGAACCCAGCACCTACTCAACTTACTCCCAAGAACCATAGACCGCGTTAGGCAGAAGTAACACATCGGTTGAAATCCGTTCCATGAAGTCTTTGGTATCCACGTTGTCTTGGGTGGTTTGGCTAAAATCCTTAATGTTGTCTCCTACTTCAAATATAATGGATAAAGGCTTGTTCCAAACTTCTTGAGCCTCGGGGTAATTTTCCCAGCAATAGTTGGCCGTACCAGTAGCGATTTGATTGCGTCGAAGATCTTTGTCATTGATCATTCCTTGTGTTCCCACAGAGTTTCGGTCTGCTTGGGATCGCCCCATTATACAGGTATTGTTACGGCTTACGGGAAAACCCAATGCGACTAAATTATTCCATGTATTCAAGTCTAGTTCGCGCTCTCGGTTGGTTATGAGTACGATGAGGCCACCTTTTTCGAGTATTTGTGTAACAAATTCAATCGAACCAGGAACGGGGGTTGCGGATTCCTCTTTTACCCAATCAGCCCAACTTTCTGATGAATATCCCAAGCCCAAAAGATCACGCCTGCGGTTATATTCCACATTGTTTAACAAAGTTTCATCTACATCCATTGCAACTACCCAAGGCTCTTTCGGAACTTCAATAGCGGCTATGCTTCGGGTAGCTGTTCGATACAGATGTTCTGTAATAATCTGGTATTCTGCGCTATTCATCGTCCATTTAACTGCGGAACTTACCTCATATTCTAGGGGTACCTGTTGATTAGATTGGGTGCAAAAAAGTAAACTAAAGGAACAAATTAGAATGAGTATAAAGAATTTAATCATAGGGATACATTTAGTTAAGTTGGCGGGGTTTGTATACGTTGTGGTTGCAGTTGGTATGTGGGCAAACAAATGAAACTATAAAAAAATCACATCTTAACCCACTAAACATACTAGTTTGTATACCTTCAGTGTATCCCGATGGGTTGATGGGGACAGAAATAATACTTTAATGTTAAACTATTTTTCCGTATTGTTACTCGCATTAACGACTATTCATCAAGAAAGACCTGCATTAACTTTTATACCCCACTATGAAACTAGGAATTGATTCTTTTGCCGCTGTGCAAGGACAGCACGGTGAGCCCAGTACCCCCGAACAGCGTGCCGAAACCATTGAAAACCTTCTTACCCGAATCGAACTCATGGAGGAGGTTGGTCTAGAGGTTTTTGGGCTGGGTGAACATCACCGTCCCGAATACTTAGACTCATCGCCTTTGACCATTTTGGCCGCCGCCGCGGCGCGAACGTCTAAAATTCAGTTGCTTAGTGCCGTAACCGTACTCAGTGCTCAAGATCCGGTTCGAGTGTTTCAACAGTTAGCTACTCTCGACATAATTTCCAAGGGGCGTGCAGGTTTAGTAGCAGGCCGAGGTTCATTTTCGGAAGCCTTCCCATTATTTGGACTCAACTTTCAGGATTATGATGATATTTTTGAGGAGAAACTCGAACTTTTACTCAAGCTTAGATCAGAGGAAAAAGTGAATTGGGAAGGACGGTTTCGACCAGCGCTCACCGGCCAAGGAGTCTATCCGCGGCCGTATCAACCCGAGGTGCCTATATATGTAGGCGTAGGTGGGACCCCTGCCTCCTTTGCGCGAGCAGGCAGGCTTGGACTTCCGTTGATGGTGGCCATCATTGGTGGACAAACGCACCGTTTTAAACCGTTAATAGATATGTATTACCGTGCAGGGATTGAAGCAGGACAACCCAGAGAAAAGTTAAAAGTGGCCGTTCACTCGCTGGGCTTTATTGCCGAGGATTCGCAGTCGGCTCATGAGCAGTTTTTTCCGGGCTATGCGAAAACCTTTACCCAGATCGGGCAAGAGCGAGGATGGGGCGGCGCGGTTACCCGGCAAAGTTATGAATCGCAGGCCGATGAAATGGGCGCTTTGGTCGTTGGTAATCCAGAGGAAGTTGCGGATAAAATAGTACGCCATTCCAGAGCCTTGGGTGGGTTGACAGAGTTTCGTTTGCATATGAATGTGGCCCATTTGTCTCACGAGCAGTTATCAAGTGCCATTCGACTTTTAGGGGAGCAAGTAGCGCCTATGGTTAAGGAAAAACTGGGAACCCCTGGAGAGAAAGTGGCCGGCAGAATGTCGGTTTAAGTATCTTTTCGTATTCATGTACCTAATTACTGGTTAATGTACTCGTTTACCGGTTCATGTACCTGTGTTAGGGCGAGTTTTAGGACAAAAAATGCCGCCAATAAAATGCCTTTCCATATATAAACAAAAATTTATATATTTGTACTGATAAATAAACATCAGTATATGTCTTATACCCTGCATCAACTGCATATCTTTGCAGCCGTTGCTCAAGAAAAAAGCATGACTAAAGCGGCGGAGAGGCTTCAAATGTCTCAGCCAGCTGTTTCTATTCAAGTCAAGAAATTGCAAGATCATTTCGGAATAGAGCTGTTCGAAGTAATCGGGAAGCAGTTATATTTGACGGAGGCAGGCAGAGAATTATACCAAGCGCAGATTTCTGTTCAGCAAAGCCTCGAAAATGCTGATATGAGTTTATCACAACTACGAGGTGCCATTAAAGGCTCTTTACGTATTGCCGCAGTGTCCACAGCAAAGTATGTAATGCCGTATATATTGGGTGCTTTTCAGAAGCAGCACGCCAATATCTCCATTTCTTTAAAAGTGTCTAACCGAGCCGAGGTAATAAGCGCACTTCGAGAAAACAGTTGTGACTTCGCTGTTTTTTCTCAACTTCCAACCGATTTAGCGCTGGATTATACCGACTTAATGAACAATCCACTCGTATTTGCCGCAGCTAAGGACCATCCAAAACTCGGAAAACAACTCAAGGTGGCCCATTTAAAGGATGAAGCACTGGTGCTGCGAGAGAAAGGTTCCGGCACGCGCATGGTTATGGAAGAGCTTTTTGAGAAAGAGGATATGCGCATTGATCCAGTAATGGAACTGAGCACCAATGAAGGAGTAAAGCACGCGATCATGGCCGGAATTGGTATATCGTTGGTTTCGGAGTTCAGTTTGCGCTTAGAAAAAATTCACGACCAAATAGGTATTCTTGATGTGGAAGGATTTCCATTGAAGAGTACCTGGAAGCTGGTTCATTTACGAGGCAAGAGTCTAAGTCCTCTCGCTCAAACGTTCAAAACATACATTCAACAAACAGAGTTAACTACATCTACCTATGGAATCCCTACTGTCTAACTTTGCCTCTCCTGTCGTATTGGCCTTTGCCCTTGGAATTGTTGCCAAACTATTAAAAAGTGATCTCGAAATTCCCAAACCACTGTATCAGGGATTATCTATTTATTTGTTATTGGCCATCGGTCTAAAAGGCGGGGTGGAACTGAGTAAAACTTCACTGGATGCATTTATTGGCCCAGCTTCTATCACGCTTTTGCTTGGTGTATTAACCCCACTTATCGCTTACATCATACTTCGCTATTTGGGACGGATGGATATGATTAACTCGTCAGCCATTGCGGCTCACTACGGCTCTGTTTCTGCGGTCACCTTTATCGCTGCTATCAGTTATGTAGAGAGTTTGGGGTACAGCCCAGAAGGCTTTATGCCCACCCTGGTTGCGCTGCTGGAAGTCCCAGGGATTATTGTCGCATTGCTCATCCCTCAATTCTCTAATGGAGGGAATGGCTCGTTTAAAAAAGCCTTACACGAAGTGGTTACCGGAAGTTCCATCATACTGTTGTTGGGTGGATTAGTAATAGGTTTTGTAGCCGGTCCGGTTAAGTTCGAATCGGTTCAGCCCTTTTTTGTGAGTGGTTTTCAGGGAGCATTAGTGCTCTTTTTACTGGAATTAGGGATGGTTACTGCTCGCCGACTTAGTGATTTGAAAAAAGTGGGGGTATTTTTACTCGGATTTGGAATCTTAGTGCCCATATTACACGGAGTGTTGGCTATATGGTTGGGTCTTATGGTTGGCTTAAGCGTAGCTGGGGCAACCGTATTGGCAGCCATGGTGTCCAGCGGATCCTACATCGCCGCTCCCGCAGCGGTTAGAATAGCTCTTCCGAAAGCCAATCCAAGCTATTATCTTACCGCATCCTTAGGAATTACCTTTCCCTTTAATATTACCATTGGTATTCCTATTTACTATTTAATTGCAACATGGATGGGAGCATAAAATGGAGTTAAGAGAACTTACGTTGGTTACCATAATAACCGAGCGCTTATTACGAGATGAAATTATAGATCGTCTGAAAGAAACGGGGGTGTCAGGATACACCCTTTCGGATACGACAGGGGAGGGTTCAAGAGGAATTCGAGCCAGTGACTGGGAGGGTAAAAACGTGAAAATTGAAGTGATCGCTAATCATGATATGGCCACTAAAATTATCCAGCAAATCAGTGATGAATATTTTGAAAATTATGCCGTGGTCGCCTACACCCAAAAGGTGAATGTAGTACGAGGTGAGAAATACATGGCATAGGCTCGTTTTAGGCCTTAAACAAATAGTAATGTATTGGCAAAAATAATCCGTATTTTTGCTTGCGCTATTACAATAGCTGCATGAAGCCCGAGTTGAGATGATGCCGCAACCACATTCCTCTCTTTGCTGGCAACATCTTACTTTTAAATCAATTATTTATACATGTCTTCATTTTCAGAGTTGGGCCTTAAGCAAGAACTGCTTGAGGGCGTAGAACATCTAGGTTTTACAGAGCCAACTAAAGTTCAAGAATTAGCTATACCCACCATTTTAAATTCGAAACAGGATTTAGTGGCTCTAGCTCAAACCGGTACCGGTAAAACAGGGGCTTTTGGCCTGCCTTTACTTCATAAAATTGACCCAGAGAATAAAAAAGTGCAAGCCATTGTGCTTTCACCTACCAGAGAATTGGCTATTCAGATTGCCAAAGATCTTAAAGCCTATGCCAAAAAGCTAAAAGGAGTAAAGTCCGTGGCTGTGTATGGTGGGTCTGAAATAAGGACTCAAATTAAAGCCTTGGAAAACGGCTGTCAGGTGGTTGTTGGAACGCCTGGTCGAATGTTAGACTTAATCCGACGAAAGAAATTACGAGTAGAGGCTATCCAGACCTTAGTACTTGACGAGGCGGACGAAATGCTAAATATGGGCTTCCAAGAAGACTTGGATGCGATTTTAGCGGATACCCCGTCCGAAAAACAAACATTGCTATTTTCGGCAACCATGCCTAAGCAGATGTCAAGTATGGCGAAAAAATACATGAATAATCCCGCCGAAATAGAAGTGGGGGAGCGAAATTCTGGTTCAAAAGATGTAGAGCACCAATATTATGTGGTAAAAGCTAGTAATCGATTCGAGACATTAAAACGCTTGGTAGACATACATCCTAGCATGTACGGAATTATTTTTTGCCGTACTCGTAACGAGACCATGGATATTTCAAAATGGTTGAGCCGCGATGGCTACGACGTGGATGTACTGAACGGGGATTTATCCCAAAATCAGCGAGACCAAGTGATGAACCGCTTTAGAAGTAAAGATCTCAAGATTTTAGTTGCGACCGATGTTGCTGCACGTGGGTTGGATGTAAATAACCTCTCGCACATTGTGAATTACAATTTACCGGATGACTTAGAGGTATATATTCACCGAAGTGGACGAACCGGCCGAGCGGGCAACAAAGGGATTTGTATGAGTATTGTAAGTCCAAGAGAACAAAGCCGAATTCGGCGCTTGGAGAACATGGCATCTCAGCCTTTTGTTAAATCGGAAGTTCCAACCGGGGAAGAAATTTGTTCTCGGCGACTATTACATGGCTTAGAGCGGGTTAAGAAAGAAGCGGTAAACCCAGAAAGAATTCAACCATTTTTACCGGCTGCACTTGAGGCACTCAAAGATCTATCTAAAGAGCAGATCATCGAACGCTTTTTAAGCTTAGAGTTTCATAATATGCTCGAACATTATGCGGGTGCGTCCGATGTAAATGCCAAAGGTGATGGCGGCGGTCGTGGCCATCGGGATGGCCGCGGTGGTCGCCGAGATGGTCGAGGTGGCGGTGGTCGTGGCCGATCAGGCGGCGGAAGTCGTTCTGGAGGTGGTGGCCGATCAGGTGGCGGAGGGCGTCCTAGTGGTGGAGGTGGTCGTCCCAGTGGAGGGCACAGAAAAGGTGGTTCTGGTGGGGGTAAGCGCCGGAGATCTTAAGATAAGGTCTTTTAAATGGGTTGAGAAATGACCCAGATAAGGTTTATCCCTAGAGCTAACATATTACTCAGTTATCTAATGACCCTAAGTCTAACTCTGAAAAGGGAGCAAAGCGCGCATGCGTCATTTGCTCAAAGGCATACGCATAGCCAATGAGTTTGGCTTCGTCCCATGCACGACCAAAAAAAGATATGCCAACGGGAAGTCCTTCGATTTGCCCCATTGGGACGGTAATATTTGGATACCCTGCTCTAGCGGCTGGTGAACTGGATGAAAGTCCAAAATTATCCCCATTCACTAAATCGATTTTCCAAGCCGGACCACCTGTTATCGAGATAATCACATCAATGTCATGCATGTCCATAATTCGATCAATCCCTTCTTCCCGAGTTTTACGGGTTAATTCGCTAAGTGCGCGTATATAGGCAAGTTCGGTTAATGGGCCTTTCTCTTGAGCTGTTAATAGCAGATCATGATCAAAGTAACGCATCTCCACTGGATCCTTCAACGTTTGTTGGATTAAATCCTCTAAGTCATCTACAGGGGTATTTTCTCCTAAAGATTGGAAATACTTGTTTAGACCATCTTTGAATTCATACAGCATCACCTGATAGGAATTCCCACCTGGGTTTTCCTGAGATATTTGATCCAGTTCGATTAGAATTGCACCAGCTTCTTCTAGTTCTCGGAGCCTTCTATTGAATAGTGTATCTACCCGAAAGTGTCGTCCCCTAGGTCCATTATAAATTCCAATCCTAGCACCTTGTAAAAGGTTTTCATTTAAATATGCTAAGTAATCAGTATCCAAATAGTCTTTACTAGCCAATGTTTTCTGATCCATTGAATCTATACCAACCATAGCGGATAGTGCGATAGCCGCATCTGTGACCGTTCTTGTCATAGGTCCTGGAGTATCTTGAGTGTACGATATAGGTATTATCCCACTACGACTCAGTAACCCAACCGTAGGTTTAATTCCAACCAAACCGTTGGCATTGGCAGGACAGGTGATAGACCCATTGGTTTCCGTGCCAATGGTAAACATCGCAAGATTTGCTGAGGCAGCCACACCAGAGCCAGCACTTGATCCGCAAGGGCTTCTACTCGGATCATATGGATTCTTCGTTTGCCCTCCAAGACCACTCCAACCACTTGAAGAAAAACTAGAATGAAAATTAGCCCATTCACTTAGGTTTGTTTTACCTAATATGATAGCCCCGGCTTCTCTTAGCTGTTGTACGATATATGCATCGCGTTTGGGTCTTGACTCTGCCATTGCTCGAGCACCAGCCGTATTGGGCATTCCTTCT
>ERZ802822.1105-NODE-1105-length-17575-cov-8.283004_pt1 | contig 17575 bp, 16 predicted proteins | sample MGYA00345649_ERZ802822 | MGnify/ENA primary metagenome ERZ802822 (study PRJEB30503, sample SAMEA104212359) | marine metagenome | biome: Westerlies Biome; feature: [SRF] surface water layer (ENVO:00010504) within the epipelagic zone...; material: water...
GGGATAGCCCGCCTCAGTCGGTCCAGCAAAGGGATTGCCTTCGATATTGAACTCGACCTCGGGGTAATCCTTGGCCAGCAGTTCGGCAAGGGTATAGACATCATCCGGGCGAATGTGACGCTGATCTGGACGAGGGTGTACGGTGATGCCGCCCGCGCCTTGGTCGATGGCCTGACGAGCAGCATCAACGACGCTGGGCTTGCCACCGTCTCGTGAGTTTCGCAGCAGAGCGATTTTATTTAGGTTGACGCTTAAGGTGATCACGCCTACGCCTCGGTACTTTTTTCATTGTTGGATTGGGTGGTGGACACTGCGTCGTCTTCTCTGATTGCGCCGATGCGCAACAGATAAACCATCATGATTACGACATACAGCAGCTGTAGACCGATGAGTCCAATGAATTTGAAGGTAACCCAGGTTTCCATGGAGTAGTTGTAGACCACCCAGAGGTTGATAAAGCCATTGGCGGTCAGGCCCAAGGTCCAGCCGTAGGTGAGTTTGCGCCAGACCACGTCTTCGGTCGCGATAGCGCTGCCCAGCATTTTTTTCAGCACCAACAACTTGGCAAACCACATGGCGCCCACCAGAGCCAGCGCCATGGCCCAAGAAACGATACTGGGCTTCCATTGAATGAAGGTTTCATCGCGCAGCACCAGGGTCAGGCCGCCAAGGATGAGTGATAACCAAAAGGTGATTTTCAGAACGTTACTTAAAGGCCGACCGGTCAGTTTGTAGAAGGCGACCTGAGCGGTGATGGCGACGAGTAAAACGGTGGTGGCGGCAAACACGTCTCGCGTCCAGAAAAAAACGATGACAAAGGCAATCACTGCTAGGTGTTCGAGAAATTGTTGCATGGACTGTCCGCTGTTTGAGGCCTTCAAAGTGTTCTTCAAAGTGTCTAAAGGGTCGCAAACCTCCACGATACTTTTGCCAAAAGGGTATGGAGGTCGACGCGTCGAAGCGCGACGATACGCTACAGACCTTGGCATGCAAAGTCTCAGCCGCGGCTGAGGAGGCGCGCGCGGTCAACTCATCCTTGTCACCGGGAAACATCCATGACGCAGTTGCTCGAACTCCACCCGACTCACCCACAAAAACGCTTGCTCGACATGGCCGTTCAGGCATTGCACCGTGGTGAGCTGGTGGTATATCCAAACGAGACCGGTTATGCCGTCGCCTGTCACTTGGGCGACAAAGGCGCCTTAGACCAGCTGGTTGCCCTGCGGCGCTTGCCGAAGGAGCACCAGTTCACCCTGATATGTCGTGATCTTAGTGAGTTAGGCAGCTACGCGCGGGTGGAAAATTCCGCCTACCGCATCTTAAAGCGCAACACGCCCGGTCCGTTTACCTTTGTGCTGCCAGCAACCAAGGAGGTGCCGCGTCGACTCGTTCACCCGAAGAAAAAAACCATCGGCCTGCGCGTGCCCGAGCATGCTGTGGCGATAGGATTGCTTGAGGCCATGGGTGAACCGTTACTGTCGACCACACTGAAGCTACCTGATTTACCAGACGACGAGGCTACGCTGCGAGATCCTCAAGACATCGCCGCAGCCGTCGATAAACGCGTGGCCTTTGTGCTGGGTTGCGGCATGGGCAGCGATGACGAGTCCACGATCGTCGACTTCACCGCGGACGAACCTCATATCACTCGCCAGGGCGCGGGCGAACTGCTGTAGAGGGGAGAAGTCGGCAGGTTGTGGGCTTTCGCGCGCAAGTTCCAAGCGATCTTACTGTTCAGTCGATGGCAGTGGGCTCGCGTGATCAAAGTCAGGCGAAATGCCTGCCATCGCCGCAGCTGACGCTCTATACTGCGTGGCCCAAAGTTGAAAGGACCCCTGGTTGAGTAGCAACGATTCAAACCAACGCATCGTGTCGGGAATGCGGCCCACTGGCCGTTTGCATCTGGGCCATTTGCACGGGGTACTGAACAATTGGGTGCAACTGCAGCACGAGTATGAGTGCTTTTTTTTCGTCGCGGACTATCACGCGCTGACGACCAATTACGAACATTCCGAAACCATCGACCAGTACTCCTATGACACAGTGGTGGATTGGCTCTCAGCCGGGGTGAACCCCGGCGCTGCGACGGTGTTTGTGCAAAGCAAGGTGCCCGAGCATGCAGAACTGCATCTGATGCTTTCGATGATTACGCCGTTGGCTTGGCTCGAGCGTGTGCCTTCCTACAAAGACCAGCAACAAAAACTCAACGACCGCGACTTGGCGACCTATGGTTTCTTGGGTTACCCACTGCTGCAAGCTGCGGATATTCTGATGTACCGCGCGGGGCGGGTACCCGTCGGCGCAGATCAGGTAGCCCATGTGGAACTGACTCGAGAGATCGCCCGGCGCTTCAACCACGTCTATGGCCGCGAGCCAGGGTTTGAAGAGCAGGCCGAGGCGGCGGTGAAAAAAATGGGCAAAAAAGCGGCGCGCTTGTATTCGGACCTACGTCGCGAGTATCAAGAGCGCGGCGATGCCGAAGCCCTCGAACGTGCGCGTGCCTTGCTTGCAGAGCAACAAAATCTGTCCATAGGCGACACCGAACGCCTTTTCGGATACTTAGAGGGCAGCGGTCGAATTATCTTGCCAGAGCCGCAATCCATGCTGACAGCCCAGTCAAAGATGCCCGGACTTGACGGCGAAAAAATGTCGAAGTCCTACAACAACACCATTGGGCTGCGCGAGGAGCCGGCTGTGGTGGAAGAGAAAATCCGCACCATGCAAACCGACCCGGCTCGGGTGCGGCGAAACGATCCGGGCGATCCCGCCCAGTGTCCGGTATTCGCTCTGCACGAAGTTTATAGCGACGACGAGGTGAAACAATGGGCGATCGAGGGCTGCAAGAGCGCGGGCATTGGCTGCGTCGACTGTAAAAAACCTCTGATCGATGCGATCAACAGCGAGCAGGAGATCATTCGTCAGCGCGCCCTGCAGTTTGAAGAAGACCCAGACTTGGTTCATGCAGTGATCGCCGAGGGATCTGAAAAAGCCCGCGCGGTGGCCCGAGAAACCATGGAAGAAGTCAAAGATGCCGTCGGCATTGGAGGCCGCTGATGCGCGCTAGCCTCTGGCGAGATACGGTTCATGGATAGCACCCAACCGAAAGTGAGCAATCTCAGTGCGGCTCGGGCCGCCAATGAGGCGACCATTGCGTGGGTAGCCGGCGAAGAAATTCAGCAGCTGCCCAAGGACCTGTACATACCCCCGGAAGCCCTCGAGGTCTTTCTGGAAACCTTCGAGGGACCCCTCGACCTGCTGCTGTATTTGATCCGTCGGCAAAATCTCGACATCTTGCAGGTGAAAGTGTCGGTGATTACTGCCCAGTACATGAGCTACATCGAGCTTATGCAGGCCCTAGAGCTTGAGCTCGCCGCCGAGTATTTGCTGATGGCAGCCATGCTCGCGGAAATTAAGTCGCGCATGCTATTGCCGCGCCCAGAGGAGTTCGATGACGAAGACGACCCGCGTACGGAACTGATTCGGCGACTGCAGGAATATGAACAAATAAAGACGGCGGCAGAGGACTTAAACGAACTGCCGCGAGTGGAACGCGATGTCTTTGTTGGCGCTGCCAGTAAGCCTAAGCTTGTGCGCGAGCACGGTGAGCCTGACGTAGACATACGCGAGGTGCTGCTTTCGCTGGCTCAAGTGTTACGCAGAGCCGAGCTGTTTACTAAGCATGAGATCAAATTCGAGGCGCTGTCGGTGCGTGACCGGATGGGCGATATCTTGTCGCGGGTCAATCAGCGCGACGGCTTCATCGGCTTTAACGAGTTGTTCCGTGCGGAAGAAGGTCGCCTTGGCGTGGTTGTTACTTTTTTGGCGATCATGGAACTGATTCGCGAGTCTCTGGTCGATTTTGTTCAGGCCGAGCCTTTTGCGCCCATTCATGTGCGCGTTGGGCAAAACGCTACTCAGGGACTGGGCGATACGACCGACGTAGACCTCCAGTACGGCGGTGCTGGAACACAAGAACCAAGGGAGGAGGGCTCGTGAGCGAGCAAGGCGAGGCACACAAAACTGAGGAATCTGTCGATGAGACGCTGCTGCCACTACCCGGTAGCACCCTGGCACCGACGCAAATTGCCCAAGTCATAGAAGCAGCATTGCTCGCGGCGGAGGGCCCGCTAACCGTCGATAACCTGTTTCGTCTCTTCGCCATTGGAGAGCTAGACGGGGAAGAAGGTCGCAAACAGATTCGCCTAGCCATCGAGTCTCTGCAGGCGCAGTGCGCGTATCGAGGCGTTACGCTGCAAAAAGTGGCCTCGGGTTATCGCTATCAGACCCGTCAAGAACTGAGCGCTTGGGTGAGTCGGCTCTGGGAGGAGAAACCCCCGCGCTACACCCGGGCGCTGCTTGAGACCTTGGCGCTGATTGCCTACAAGCAGCCGGTGACTCGGGGCGATATTGAACAAGTGCGTGGGGTCAGCGTTAGCCAGAACATCATGCGTACCCTGCTAGAGCGCGACTGGATTCGCGTAGTCGGTCAGCGCGAGGCGCCGGGTCGGCCGTCCATGTACGGTACCACCAAGGCCTTCCTAGATTATTTTGACCTCGCCAAACTCGACGACCTACCACCGCTGGATGAGATAAAGGCCATGATTGAGCCTGCTCTGGTGGCAGACGATGGCGCGAGCGCCGACGCCGCCGACAATACTGATGAGGCTCAAGGAGTCGCGGCGCCCGCAGACGCTGCGCAGGAAGCGGACGTTAGCTCAGCGCCTGATACTGAGCAGTCGACTCATTCATGAGAAAACCGCAAAACCCCCAAAGACCCCAAAAACCGAAGAACGTCGAAGACGACTCGCAAAAACTGCAGAAGGTTATTGCAGCCAGCGGTCGCGGGTCACGGCGCCAAATAGAGAACTGGATTGCTGATGGGCGCGTTAGCGTTAACGGCGAGGTTGCCCACCTTGGGCAGCGCGTTAGCGCGCATGACGAAATCGTCGTAGATGGTGGGGTTGTTGAAACGGCGATTGCCAATGCGCCACAGGTGCTGGTGCTGAACAAGGCGGCAGGCCTAGTCTGCAGTCGCCGCGATCCGGAGGGTCGAGGTACGATCTTTGATCAACTGCCACGCCTGCACGGTAGCCGCTGGGTAACCGTTGGGCGGCTGGATATCAACACGACCGGGTTGTTGCTGGTAACCAACGACGGCGCATTGGCCCACCGCATGATGCACCCCTCGACGGGTCTTGATCGTGAGTACGCGGTGCGGGTGAACAAAAAACTCGACGACGACGAAATAGCCAAACTCAAAGCTGGGGTTGAGATCGAGGGCGAGACCATGCGCTTCAGCGATGTGCGCTACTACAACGGCAGTGAGTCAAATTTTTGGTATCACGTTGCCCTAACGGAAGGACGTAACCGTGAGGTGCGACGCTTGTTTGATAGCGCTGGTTGTACGGTGAGTCGGCTCAAGCGCGTGCGCTACGGACCCGTGATATTGCCCTCTTGGCTTACCGTTGGGCATTGGTCGTCCATGGACACGGACGATCTTAAGTCGCTCTACAAAATGCTCGGCTTTGCCTACCCCAAGGGCGCGGCATCAAAGGTGAAGCGCTCCAAGGTGGCCAAAACCACCTGCCTGATCCCCTATCCGCAATTGGACAAACGCCCCGCGCCTAAACGCTAGTTCGCGGCGGTATCTCGGTCACACCCACTGCAGCTTGTCGCGCCAATCACGACAGTCCAGCTGTTGGCCTGTGACCAATTCTGCTGCCTCACCGTTTGCCCTTAGCGGTTGCTGCAGCAACAAAAACAGTTCCATATGGGCTTCCGGAGTTGGCAGGGTGTCTGGGTCTTCTAGGGGGTAGGCCTCTTTGCGCATGTTGGTGCGGGTACCGCCGGGATTCACGCTGAACACCTTGATGCGACCGGCCACCTCAGTCTCGTCAGCGAGCACTTGGCTCAAGCCTTCGAGCGCAAACTTCGAAGCGGCATAGGCACCCCAATAGGCGCGGCCGACGCGGCCCACGCTGGAAGAGGTATGCACGATGCAGGCACGTGCGCTGGTGTCGAGCAGATTGAAAAGCGTCTGGTTGAGCAGGAACGTGGCGTTCACATTGGTTTGCATGACCTTTAGCCACTCGTCCAAGGCGTAGTGCGCCAGCGGCGCGCGCGGACCCAACCGCGAGGCGTGGTGCACAATACCGTCAAGCCTGCCAAAGGCTTCGCCTATGGAGTGCGCCAAGTTGTTGGCGGTTTCCATGTCTAGCGTCTCCAGATCGCAGGGCACGATCACTGGCTGGGTAGCGGTGTTGGTGCTGATCCAATCGTTAACGGCTTCAAGCTTCGACCGTGTGCGACCCAGCAGAACCACAGTGGCGCCAAAGCTGGCATAGGTTTTGGCGGTAGCGGCCCCGAGACCGTCGCCTGCACCGGTAACCAAAATCACTTTATGGCTGAGTGCCTGAGTGTCAAACGGATGACGCCAGCCTGCGGCGTGCTTGGCAAGCTCAGGATAGTGGGCAAGGTGAGTTGCAAGCGCGTGATCAGGTTGGCTCATAGCATCTTCAATCGCTTTTTAAATCGGATCTGGGTAAGCGGCCAAGGTTAGCCCAGCTTTTTGGCATGCACGATGTAGTTAGCAGAGGTGTTGTTGTTCAGTGCCGCATTGCGCGTGACCGGGTTGTAGCTCATGCCGCGAATTTCCTGCAGTTCTAACCCCGCGTCGCGAATGGCCGCGGCCAACTCGGATGGTTTGATGAACTTACTGTACTCGTGGGTGCCTCGTGGCAGCATGTTGAGCACGTATTCTGCGCCCAAGATCAGCAGCACGTAGGCCTTGGGGTTGCGGTTGATGGTGGAGAAAAACAAATCACCACCGGGCTGCGCAAGTTCGGCGCAGGCCTTGATCGTCTCACCGTAGTCGGTGACATGCTCGAGCATTTCTAGGCAGGTGACGGTGCGAAATTGACCTGCGTGGGTCAGCGCAAACTTCTCTGCGGTGCTGGCTTCGTAGCGCACGGCAACCTCGCTCTCCAGTGCATGCAGCTTTGCGACGCCCAGCGCTTTCTCGGCCATGTCGATACCCGTGGTGTCATAACCCAGCCGGGCGACAGATTCCGCCAAGATGCCGCCCCCGCAGCCCACGTCTAACATCGGGCCGCCGGCAAGGTCGGCCTTGTCTTGGATATAGCTTAGGCGGCAGGGATTGATGTCATGCAGCGGTTTGAAGTCACCGTCGGTATCCCACCAGCGATGGGCCAGTTCATTGAACTTATCGATTTCATCCAAATCAACATTGTCGACAGCGGTCATGGAGGTCTCCGTGTTAAGGAGCGCAGTTAACGCACTGCCCAATGAAAATACAAGGGCATTTGGCCTTGGTCAGTCAGCGTCACAGTTTCAGGTCTCGCGCAGGATCGACGCACGTTTTGCCAAGTTAAGTGCGGCCCGTTAGCGTTACGCTTATGAGTAAGCATTATCCAATTCAGTATCCGCGCCGAACGATTTCACGTGCGGTGCTACGCCAGTTAACCGGCAGGCTGATTCACCTGCTCGGTGATCTGCAGATCACCGGTTTAGAGCATGTTCCGGCGAGCGGGCCAGTCATTCTGGCAGCTAATCATTTTAACTTTGTCGATCCGCCCCTAGTGCTTTATGCCAGCCCGCGCATGGTGGAATTCATCGGCGGCGCCAATCGGCCCAACTCGCCCATGTGGGCGCAAATGATTCCACAAACCTGGGGATTTATTCGTGCCTACCGCGGCGGTTTCAGCCGTTCGACGTTTCGTGAATCACTTGGGGTTTTGGCCCAAGGCGGCGTGCTGGGTATTTTCCCCGAGGGCGGTAGCTGGGCCAGTCTGTTGCGTCCGGCACGGCCGGGACTTGCCTATATTGCTGAGCAAAGCGCTGCGCAGGTTGTGCCGATCAGTATTACTGGCGCCGAAGATTTGATCGGCGGCCCAAAACGACCAGTGAGAATTGCGTTTCATCCGCCGTTGGCGGCACCGGTGATTACCAGCAAGCGAACGCGACGCCAAGCCTTGGATGCCTTCGGCGACGAGGTCATGTCGGTCATTGCCCAAGGTTTGCCCAATGCGCAGCGCGGCAAATTTTCCAGCGACGCTGATGCCAGAGCGGCGGCGCTCGCCGTATCGGACTTTCCGTTTCATAGCGACGAGATGCGCGGTGGGTAAATGTGGCGCCAGCTACTGGCTCAACAGTGTTTTCAGCGTTTGCGACAGCAAAGCTGAGAAGCGTTTTTCGTCGGATTTGTTTATGTGCAGGACAAAGACGAGATCTGACTCTCTGATATAGAACGCCGCGGTAAGGTAACCATCCGCGCCACCGGTATGCCCAACTACCTGAACGCCGCTGCGGGATTCGAGAATTTCCACGCCCATGCCCTGAAGTTTACGAGTGCGCTCCTGAACCGGAGCATTGGTCATCTGCTGGCCGATGGCGGCGAGGGCCCCGTCATCAGAAAACAGCGCTCGGATCCACTTGGCAACATCGGCTGCGCTGGCCTTGATGCCGCTGTCTGGCCCGGAATTTTCTTGCCAATCATAAGTATCCACCCAGGGCTGCATTGGTGCGCCTTAGCCGTGAATGTCGTCCCCGCGCGGCGAACGCTCATTGTAGTAAGTGTCATTGAGTGCCAAGGGAACGAATAGCTGGCGCTTGAGCAACGTTGCGAGGTCGGTGGCATGAACTTTTTCAAGTATCGCTGCGACTAAGTGATCGTTCGTGTTGGAATAGCTGAATGCCTCTCCGGGCCGATGTGTCGCCTTTTTGCCGCGAATGGCTCGCAACACGAGATCCAAGGTCAGCGGGCCGCGGTCCTGCCAATCGGTGAGATAAAATCTGACGCCATAATAGTCTGGGATACCCGATGTGTGGTTGAGCAACTGGCGAATCGTTGGTCTCAACGCATCGGGCAACTGGCTGAGTATCTCTTGGTCCAAATAGTGGTCGATGGTCTGATCGAGTTCGATTAGACCATCGTTGGCGGCAAGCTGAGCCAAAGCGCTGACGTAGGTTTTGCCAACGCTGGCAATACGTAGTGTGTGATCGCCACGCAGTGGAGCCTTGGTTTTCCTGTCGGCAAATCCTGACGTACCTAGAAATGTCAGTTCTGGCCCGTGAACGTAAAGCAAAACCCCAGGGACTTTTTTCTTTGGCACTTCATCGATCATTGCCTGCAGATCATCGGCGAGAGACGCCCTCGCAGAAGGTGCTTTGGCCAGACAAAGGCATAGGCAGGCGGTTGTGAGTCGAACAAAAACCCTCAAAGGCATCGGGCGGGAGACTGTATGTTGCACAAGTGTGTATCCACCAAGCGGAGGTCAACTTTGTGGCAGGGCTTGATTGGTGTCGAGGGCAGCGCGTAATACCGATCAACCTATGGGGCTGAATGTGAGCGGATTCTCAGTCTGGTGCGGGAATCCGCGAGATTAGGTTCGGGTTTAGGCTCGAAAGTCGTTTTTTCTGGTCTCGTCAAACCTGTATCTGTCGATTACTGACCCGCGCGTTACCGGCCACCCAAACATGTGTCACGGCCTGATTGGCTCGGCCTCGGGTCAGTAGGTTTGGCAGATCAACCAGCGCGGTTTCAGCATGGATTCTGGCGTCTAAGATGCGTAGGTCCAAGGCGATGACGTCAGCAAGTTTGCCCGGAGCCAGTGAACCAATGTTCTCGTCCAACCCCATGACTTGGGCGCCGCCCAAGGTCGCAGGATATATGCCGCTGCTGCCGTGTTTTTCGATGCCGCTGAAAAGGTCTGCGTAGTAGTTCAGACCATAGCCCCCAGTACCCAGCGCCAGTGGCTGCTCGGGGCTGAGCCAATCCCATCTGCGCATTTGATTTTCAAATGGATGATGGCATCGCACCAGTGCGACACGGTGGTGATGCAGCAGCGCAATGTCGTCATCGTCCAGCGCGTTCATATGTACGGCCTGCAGGTTCGGCCCGAGCAAACCCACGCGTTCAAGCAGTTGAATGCCGTTGCAGCCATGGCGCTGTTCAATCGCCAGCACGTGAGCGGAACTTTGGTGCAGCAACACCTGCACGCCAAGATTTAGCTCCAGGGCATAGGTGGCAACTTTTGCCAAAGTCGCGTGATCGATTTTTGCGAGGTCAGGCAGGCCAATTGCAATACCAATGCGCGGGTGACGAGCATAGGTGTCGTGCATGGCCAAGGCCTGATCGAGGGCCTGCTGGGCACCCTGTGTCCAAGCGTTGTTGTCATCGTTCACCGGCACGCTGATTTGGGCATGAATGCCGCTGGCTTCTGCCGCCTTGGCAACCCACTGCGTGTGCAGCGACATATCGGCGCAGGTTGTGGTGCCTGCCAACAGCATCTCAGTAAAGGCGAGCTGGGCCGCGGCCATAATCTCCTCATCGGCGAGCGTGGCGGCGGCATTGTCGATAGCGCCCAGTGGTCCAGCAAAAACGTCATACAAACCGTTGCTGCCGCGATCAATCATGCCCAGCGCATGGCTTTGCGCATTGATCAGGCCGGGCATGAGCAGGTGATGGGGTAGTTCTAGGGTAGCCGTTGCTTGATGGGCGGCTGCAACCTCGTTAGCGGGGCCAAGGGCGACAATATGTCGATCCCTGATCCCCAGTGCCCAGTTGTGCTCGGTATGCGGTACTGGTTTGGCGCTGTCTTTCGAATCGTCAAATTGCAGCACGCTGTGGGCTTTGATGAGAAGATCGATAGGTGTCATGACGCGAGTATAACGGGCCACTTTAAGGGGAAGAAAGCCTCGTTTGAGGACGTCATAAATCCCACGTCGAGGACGCCAGTGTGGTAGCATTTCGGCCTATTTTTGCTGCTCGAAACCACGTCTTTTATGTCTGAAATTACTCCCCCGGATCCGCAGGATATTCAACCCGTCAACATCGAGGATGAGCTGCGTCAGTCCTATCTCGACTACGCCATGAGCGTGATTGTGGGGCGGGCATTGCCGGACGTGCGCGACGGTTTGAAGCCCGTGCATAAGCGGGTGTTATTCGCCATGAACGAGCTCAACAACACCTACAACCGACCCTACGTGAAGTCTGCTCGCGTGGTCGGCGATGTCATCGGTAAATACCATCCCCACGGCGATAGCGCGGTCTACGACACTGTTGTGCGCATGGCCCAAGATTTCTCCATGCGCTACTTGCTGGTAGACGGGCAGGGTAACTTTGGCTCTATCGACGCTGACCCGCCCGCAGCCATGCGCTATACCGAAGTGCGCATGGCGAAAATGGCTTCGGAGCTGCTGGCAGACCTAGACAAAGACACCGTCGAGTTCGTCAACAACTATGACGACTCCCTGACCATGCCCGAAGTGCTGCCGACACGGGTGCCCAATCTGCTGGTTAACGGCAGCTCGGGTATTGCCGTGGGTATGGCTACCAACATTCCGCCGCACAATCTAACCGAGGTGATTAACGCCTGTTTGGCGGTGCTGGCAGATGAAGACATCAGCATTGATGATCTGATGGAGCATATGCAAGGCCCAGACTTCCCCACCGGCGGCATTATTAATGGCCGTGCGGGCATCGTGCAGGCCTACCGCACTGGGCGAGGTCGCATTTATGTGCGCGGCAGAGCCGAGGTCGAAACCGACAACAAGGGTCGCGAGAAAATCGTCATCACTGAAATTCCTTACCAGCTCAACAAGGCGAGATTGATCGAAAAGATTGCTGAGCTGGTAAAAGAAAAGCGTATCGAGGGCATTAGCGAGTTGCGCGACGAGTCCGATAAGGATGGCCTGCGCGTGGTGATAGAAGTTCGGCGCGGCGATTCCGGTGAGGTCATTCTCAATAACCTGTATACCCAAACGCAGCTGCAGAGCGTTTTCGGCATTAACTGTGTGGCCCTTGTGCAAGGTCAGCCGAAGCTGCTGAACTTAAAACAGATGCTGCAGGCTTTTTTGCGCCACAGACAGGAGGTGGTCACGCGCCGCACCCTGTATTTGCTGCGTCGTGCTCGCCAACGTGGCCACATCTTGGAAGGTCAGGCGGTAGCGCTGGCCAATATCGATGCGGTCATCGAACTGATCAAGAACTCGCCCTCGGCGGCAGACGCGCGGGTGGCGCTAATGCAGCGGCGCTGGGAAGCCAGTGCGCTGTTTGAATTGTTGGAGCGTGTGGGCAGTGATGCTTGTCGCCCCGAGGGATTGTCCGAAGACTTTGGCTTCGTCGATGGCCTTTATCGTCTGACGGAAGAGCAGGCCCAGGCGATTTTGGAAATACGGCTGCATCGCCTGACCGCCATGGAGCAGGACAAACTGATGGAAGATTATCAGGGTGTGCTGGATGAGATCGCAGACCTGCTGGATATTCTCGGCTCCCACGAGCGCCTGACGTCTGTTGTGCGCGACGAGCTTGAAGAGGTGCGTAGCACCTATGGCGATGAGCGGCGTACCGATATTGTTAGTAGTCAGCTCGATCTTTCTGATGCAGACCTGATTAACGAAGAGGATTTGGTGGTGACCATTTCCCATCAGGGTTATGCCAAAACCCAGCCGCTGGATACCTATCAGGCCCAGCGTCGTGGTGGCCGGGGCAAGGCGGCGACAGCGGTTAAAGACGAGGATTTTGTTGAACACCTGTTGGTCACCCACTCCCACGATACGCTGCTCTGTTTTTCCAATGTCGGCAAGGTCTATTGGCTGCGGGTCTTCGCCATACCTCAGGGCAGTCGTGGCGCCAAGGGTCGCCCCATGGTGAATCTGTTGCCCTTAGAAGGCGACGAGCGCATCACCGCGATACTGCCGATAAAGGAATACACCTCGGATCACTTCGTGTTCATGGCCACGGCCAATGGCACGGTGAAGAAAACACCGCTGGAGCAATTCTCGCGCCCCCGCAACAGTGGCCTGATCGCTCTCGATCTGGAAGACGATAACACCCTAGTTGGTGCGGCAATCACCAACGGCAGTTGCGATATCTTGCTGTGTGCAAGCTCCGGCAAGGCTACGCGCTTTAAAGAATCTGATGTACGCGCCATGGGCCGTAGCGCCAAGGGTGTGCGCGGCATCAAGCTTGGTTCAGGGCATGCATTGATCTCGTTGATCATTCCCACCGCAGACGGCTACTTGCTCACCGCCAGTGAAAACGGTTACGGCAAGCGCACGGCCCTCGATGACTTCCCGCTGCGCGGACGTGGGGCACAGGGCGTGATTGCCATGCAAACCAGTGATCGAAACGGTGCGCTGGTCGGTGCAGTGCAAATCTTCGACGGTGACGAGCTCATGCTGATTTCTGACATGGGCACCTTGGTGCGGACCAAGGGCGATGAGGTCTCGGTGCTGGGTCGCAATACCCAGGGCGTGCGTTTGATAAAGCTGCGTGAGGAAGAGAAGCTGAACAGCGTCAGCCGTATTGAAGAGCAAGAAGACGATTCGCAGGATGGCGCGGAGGAAGATCCCGCAGCCGCAACCACAGACGCATAAGCGCACAATCTAAGCCAGCAACTGGAGCACTATGAGCCATGGCAAGAACGCATAATTTTTCCGCTGGTCCCGCAGCATTACCCACCGACGTGTTGGCGCAGGCCGCAGAGGAAATGCTCGACTTTCAAGGCAGCGGTATGTCGGTGATGGAAATGAGTCACCGCAGCAAAACCTTTGTCGATATCGCTGCCACTGCGGAACAAGATCTGCGCGATCTGTTCGCCATTTCTGACGACTACCATGTACTGTTTTTGCAGGGTGGTGCCACAGGTCAGTTCGCCAGCGTTCCCATGAATTTGACAAACCCCGACGACACCATCGACTTTGTCGACACCGGGGCTTGGTCAATAAAAGCCATCAAAGAGGCGGGCAAGTACTGTCACGTGAATGTTGCGGCTTCCAGCAGTGACAGCAATTACGATCACATACCCAACGCGGACAGCTGGCAGCTGAGCGATGACGCCACGCTTCTGCACGTATGCTCGAACGAGACGATTGGCGGCGTGCAGTTCAAAGAATTTCCTGAGCACAAAACCCTCGTGGCGGATATGTCCTCAGACATATTGTCCCGCCCTGTGAACATCGACGACTTCGGCTTGATCTATGCCGGGGCGCAGAAAAATATCGGGCCTGCAGGTTTGACCGTGATCATTGTTCGCAAAGACCTCTGCGGCAGCGCTCGCAGCATTACACCAACCTTTTTGGATTACGCGGTACAGGCGGATGCGGACTCGATGTCCAATACGCCGCCTACCTATGCATGGTACTTGGCCGGGCTGGTATTTAAGTGGGTAAAGGCCAACGGCGGTCTCGCGGGCATGGCCGCACAGAATCAGGCCAAGGCTGACCTGTTGTATAACGCCATCGATGCCAGCAATTTTTATAGCGCGCCAGTTGCTCTGGCAGACCGCAGCATCATGAACGTACCGTTTACCTTGGCTGATGCAGCGCTAGATGCAGACTTTCTGGCCCAAGCGGAAGCGCGGGGTATGTTCAATTTGAAGGGCCACCGCAGTGTCGGCGGCATGCGCGCGAGCATCTATAACGCGGTGCCCATGGAGTCTGTACAAGCCTTAGTCACCTTCATGGGCGAATTCGAAAATGAACGCGGATGATGATCTGTTAAAGCCGCTGCGCGAGCGTATCGATGCGCTGGACGGGCAACTGTTAGAACTGCTCAATGAACGCGCTCAGTGCGCGCTGGAAGTGGGCAAGGTCAAGGAGCGTCAGGGCGTAAGCGCCGATGACGAGACCACGGTTTTTTATCGGCCCGAACGGGTGGCGCAAATTCTGCGTCGTTTGACCGATCAAAATCTCGGCCCGTTGTCGAATGGCGACGTCGAAACGCTGTTTCGTGAAATCACCGCCTGCTGCTTGAGTCTAGAAACGCCCATGAATGTTGCCTATTTTGGCCCGGAGGGCACTTATACCGAAGCGGCAACGGTCAAACAGTTTGGACACTTTGTGCAAACCTCGCCCATGGCCTCTATCGATGAGGTGTTTCGGGAAGTGGAGTCTGGCGTTTGTAAATACGGCGTGGTGCCGGTTGAAAACTCCACCGAGGGTATGGTCAATCACACGCTGGATTGTTTGCTCAACACCAAGCTGCGCGTTTGCGCCGAGGTTGAACTACCCATCCATCATGCGTTGATGCGAGCTAAGGATGCAGCGCCTGAGCAAAATGTGACCCAGATTGTGTCTCACGCACAAAGTTTGGCGCAGTGCCGGGCATGGCTAGATCAGCACCATCCTGGTGTTCCGCGAGCCGCCGTTGCGAGTAATGCAGAAGCGGCGAAACAGGCAGCAGCCGACGCAAATTTGTTGGCTGTCGCTGGGGAAATGGCAGCGGATCGATACGACTTACGCCTACTTGCCACCCGTATTGAAGATAATCCCAACAACAAAACCCGCTTCTTGGTGCTGGGCAAGCAATATGTCGGCCCCAGTGGTGACGATAAAACCTCGATCTTGGTTTCGGTGAAGAACGAACCCGGAGCGCTCTTGCGAGTGTTGATGCCCTTTGAAACCAATCAGATTGGTCTCACCCGCATAGAGACGCGCCCAGCGCGGTCAGGCGATTGGTCCTATGTTTTCTTTATCGACTTTGATGGCCATGAATCCCAGCCAGAAGCCGAAGCTGCCCTTGGCGGCGTCAACGATATTGCCCTAGAAGTGCGGGTGCTGGGGTCTTACCCAAAAGCAACAGGGCAGGAGTAGCCATGCAACACCCATCGATTAATCCGCGTATCGCGGCGCTCAGTCCTTATAAGCCCGGTAAGCCCGTAGATGAGGTGGCACGTGAGCTGGGCATCAACGATATCGTCAAGCTGGCGAGTAATGAAAATCCACTAGGCCCTGGCGAAAAAGTACAGCAGGCGATTGCTGAGGCGGCGACGGCGCTATCACGCTATCCCGACGGTGGCGGCTTCGCCTTGAAAGCGCAGCTGGCGGAAAAAATCGGTGTTGAACCAAGCCAGCTGACGCTGGGTAACGGCTCAAACGATGTGCTTGATCTGATTGCTCGGGTGGTCTTAGAACCCGGCGCCGAAGCCATTATTGCCGAGCACAGTTTTGTGGTTTATCGACTGGCGGTTACCTGCTGCGGCGGAGATCTGGTGACAGTGCCCGCGAAGCACTACGGCGCCGATCTGACAGGGATGCTTGAGGCCGTTACGGATAACACGCGGCTCATCTTCATTGCCAATCCTAATAACCCCACTGGCACGCGAGTTGGCGCCAGCGAGCTGCTACCGTTTTTGCAGGCAGTGCCCGAGCGTGTCTGGGTGGTGCTGGATGAGGCCTATTTGGAGTACGTTGAAGACGCAGATCACTTGAATGGTGCGACGGTACTCGCTCAATTCCCCAACCTGATCGTCACGCGCACCTTCTCGAAAATCTACGGCTTGGCCGCGGTGCGCTTTGGTTACAGCGTATCCAGTCCGGCCTTTGCAGACTTGCTCAATCGTGCCCGACAGCCGTTTAACGTCAACAGCTTGGCCATGGCCGCGGTGATGGCCGCGCTAGAGGATGATGACTATGTAGCGCAAAGCATTGCGCTCAACCGCGCAGGTATGAAGCAAATGACCGAGGGTTTGACTACGCTGGGCTATGACTTCATTCCCTCGGCGGGTAACTTTGTTGCCTTCGACTGTGGCGAGTCCGGCAGTGATTTGTTTCAGCGCATGCTGAGAGAGGGAGTCATCGTGCGCGCCATAGCGGAATATGGTCTGCCCAATCATGTGCGTGTGAGCATCGGCTTGGCGGCGGAGAACGAGCGTTTTCTCGCCGTGCTCGCCAAGGTAGGTGCCAGGGCGGGTGCCAAGGTGGATGCCAAGGCGGCGGGATCTGGCGTTGGCGATAAGGGCGCGCCCGGATCGTGAAACTGCAGACGCTTGCCATTGTCGGCGTGGGTTTGATTGGCGGCTCTATCGGTAAGGCAGCAAAAGAGCGTGGTATTGCCGCGCATGTTGTTGGCGTAGAAACCAATGCGGCCTCAGCCGAGTGGGCCTTGGAAAACGGATTGATCGATAGTATTGCCGGCAATGTGCCTGATCAGGCGGACCTTATTGCCCTGTGCGTACCCAGCGACCTAGTGCCCGAGTGGGTGGTAGCGCTGGCCGGTCATCCAGCGCCAATGTTTGATGTTGGTAGTGTTAAAGCCCCCATTGTGGATGCCATTGCTGCCATGCAGGCAGTGCCTGCCCAGTTTTTACCTTGCCATCCCATCAGCGGGTCGGAAAAAAGCGGTCCTCAGGCGGCAGACGCTTCCCTATTTGACGGCTGCACGGTGGTCATCACACCGCTGCAGCAAACTGCGGCTGAGAGCCGACAAACCGGTACCGAGTTCTGGCAGGCACTGGGAGCGTCAGTGGTGTGTATGAGTTCCCAAGAGCATGACGCTGCTCTGGCAGTCACCAGCCACTTACCACATTTGTTGGCTTTCGCCTTTATGGGCCAGGTAACCGATGAGCACCTGCCGCTCACCGGTGGTGGTTTTCGTGACTTTACGCGCATCGCGGCAGCCGACCCTGAATTGTGGTGGCGGATCATGCAGCTCAATCGCGGCGCCTTGAGCGAGGCGCTCGATGATTACCGGCAAAACTTGGAAGCCTTAACCAGCGCGATACAGCAGGGCGATGCAGCCAACGGTTTGGCACTGCTGCGCGCTGCTGCGGCG
>ERZ802822.1106-NODE-1106-length-17571-cov-15.165657_pt1 | contig 17571 bp, 13 predicted proteins | sample MGYA00345649_ERZ802822 | MGnify/ENA primary metagenome ERZ802822 (study PRJEB30503, sample SAMEA104212359) | marine metagenome | biome: Westerlies Biome; feature: [SRF] surface water layer (ENVO:00010504) within the epipelagic zone...; material: water...
GATGCTATCTATGATGCCTTCCGCCGCAAGGAAACCTTCGCCACTTCGGGCCCGCGCATGCGCGTGCGGTTTTTTGCAGGCCACGATTACGCCCCAGACATTCTGGAATCCGAGACCATGATCGAAGAGGCCTACGCGGGCGGCGTGGCGATGGGCGGCGAGCTTGCCAACTCGGATGAGCCCCCGCGATTCGTGGCCTGGGCCAGCGCCGATCCGCGCGGCACGGCGCTTCAGCGACTGCAGATCATCAAGGGCTGGGAGAAGGGTGGTGAAACCTACGAAGAGGTTTACGACGTCGCCTGCTCTGACGGTCTGATCCCTGATCCCGATACCCACCGCTGCGGCGATAACGGTGCCCGAGTCAACATCTCCGACTGCAGTATCACTGAGGGCGTTGGCGCCGCCGAGTTGAAGACGGTATGGCAGGATCCCGATTATGATCCGGGTAGCCGCGCCTTTTATTACGTGCGTGCATTGGAAAACCCAACCTGCCGGTGGTCGACCTGGGATGCGATCCGCGCCGGCGTTGAGCCACGCCCCGACTTGCACACCACGCTTCAGGAGCGGGTGTGGAGCTCACCGATCTGGGTGCAGTAAGGGCCGGGACTGCGCTGCCGGGGTGAAGTTCAGGCAGCGCAGGAACAAGAGCCGGTTTTTAGAAACTCTTTCTGATACTGGCGCCCCACATACGAGGCTGATTGGGGTAACCGGAGAAACTGCCTGTTTGGGCCACGGAGGGGAACCAGGTGATCAGGTACTCATCGTTGGTCAAATTCCTGCCCCATACTCGGAACTCCCAGCCATTTTTGGCGATACCGACGCTGGCGTTCAGCAATCCGACCTCCCGAGTACGGCTGTTCGTCGTTTCAAGCAAGATATTGGACTCAGACTGATCTCCGCCATCCTGAATGTCGACTTCTTTGTCGTACCGGTAATCGGCCTGAATCCAGGCATCCCAACCCAGGATGGTGAAGTCATAAGACCCGATTAAACTCAAGGTCAACTCCGGGATGCCGCCGGGTTTGGTACCACTTAAATCGGAGGCCGCGCCGCCAACATTGGCGCCAATAAAGGCATCATAGAAGGGATCGAGGTAGGTCCCCGATACGCCCAGTGACAAGCGTTCGGTGGGTCGCAGCATCACGTCGACCTCTACACCATCCACCGATTGTTCGCCGGCGTTGGCGAGGTTAAAGCCGGCTCCGGTGAATACGTTCGACTGAAATCCTTCAATGGTTTGATTGAAGAATGCCGCGTTGATATATCCCCATGGCGCGTTGTACTTAATACCCAGCTCTAAAACCTCGGATTCTTCTGGGCCTGCGAGACGCGTACCGATCGTCAAATTATTAGGGAGTGTCACACCTGCCGAGACCAGCGCGTCATATTCGCCTTGCGTGGGACGAGTATCTCGGGACAGATTCCAAGAGGTCGCTTTGTAGCCAGTGGCGTAGGTGAGATACACATTGAGCTGATCTGAAAAGTCATGGCTGATGCTCGCGGTGTACGTGAACTTTTCATCTGCGGACGCACCGTTGTTCGCTGCATTAGGTACCTCGAGCATTTGCGGCAGGAACTGCAATGCTTGAAGGCCAACAAATGGGTTTTGAGTTGGGTCAGACAAATCCGCCATGGCTACGGCTGCGGCGACCTGACCGAGGACCCCCGCTTGCAACTGCTGCATTCCTGCTGCGCCTGCCGGTGTTGAGCCCACTAATGCTGCGTTGTCGGGTGTGAAGGGCAGTCCGAAAGTAGCCTCAAAGGCGCCGGGATAGGCGCCCAGAAAGCCGGCATTAGTCAGTGCGGTTGCCCCATCCGCGCCATCCAGGGCAAGTTTCGAAAAGATGTCGTCATTGACTTGCGCGATGCCCACGTCTTTCTCGTCGTCCAAATAATTGAAGCCGAGGGTGAGTTGAGTGCGTGAGGTTAAGTCAAAGGAGGCCTGACCGAAGACAGACATGGTCTCGTTGTCCATCGTGGCCATTTCCAACACGCCGGTGCCGGGCTCGAAGAAGGTACCAGTCGGATAACCCAGTAAAGCTTCCAGTCCACCGATGACCGCTTCCCCTGCGGCGGGGCTGCCGCCCACAAGGATGTTGGCGTAGTTTCGCCACTGGCTGCCGAAGTCAATATCGCTTTCAAAATAGATGCTTTCATCGTAATAAAAAGCGCCCACTAGCCAGTCCATGGCACCGTTGCTGCCGCTCAGTCGGAATTCTTGGGTGAAGGTGTCGATGTCAGTCAGGTAGCGCTGGTTACCGATCGCGTCTGCGGCGCTGTAGTCAATATCTTCATTTTCGTTATCGACTTTTGATTCTCTATAGCCGGTGATTGATCGGAAGGTGATGTCCCCTAACTCAGTGGAAAAGTCGACAGTAACGCCGCCGTTTTCCGCTTTGGTCATGGGATCCTGATTCAAGTACGTCTCATATTCGTAAGGCTCAGTGCTATAGGCAATGCCAGGGACAATCGACAGTGCTGCCAAAGCACCGCCGGCCGGGCCGTTATATACGTTCGTTGTGCCGCAACACGCTTCTTCCAATTCATCGAAGTCGACTGCAACTCGCAGCTCAGTGGATTCGCTGATATCAAACATCAACTCTCCTCTGAGCGCCCATCGATCTCTATCATTGAGCTCGGTACCGAGTGCGACGTTGTCAAAGTAGCCGTCGCGCTGCAGGCTTGATCCACCGAAGCTGGCGGCGATCGAATCAGTCAGCGGGCCTGTCACGTAGCCACGAACGGAGCGTTGGTTGTAATTACCAACACCGCCTTCAATGTGACCCGTGGTCTCAAACTCGGGCTTGGCGGTGTTAACCAAAATCACACCGGCGGAAGCGTTTTTGCCGTAGAGCGTACTCTGCGGTCCGCGCAGCACCTCTATCTGCTCGATATTGGGAAGGTCAGAAATGCGAGAGAGGGAGCGAGATCGGTAAACGCCATCGATAAAAACGGCGACAGAGGGTTCGATGCCCGGGTTGTTGGCACCGTTACCAAACCCGCGAATCACAAAATTGGTTTGCACGGAGTTCTGGAACTGGGGTACGCGCAACGACGGCACCACCGACTGCAGGTCGAGGAGGTCGCGGATTTCTGAGCGCTCGACAATTTGGGCGTCCACAACACTGACCGCCAAGGGTATATCCTGCAGACTGGTGGCGCGCTTATTGGCGGTGACCACGACTTCCTCTAGTTGTGCCGTGACTGTGAGAGGCACTACTGCGCTCAGTGTGCCTGCTAGCGCAACGCTTAACCTCATTCGGTTTCTCGGGAATTTCATCGCAGATCCTCTTTATATATCCATCGGTTATGTTTTATATGTTTGCAACGAATAGATAATAGTACATGTAGACGCGCTTGTTGACATCTGCGGAATCGAATCTTGGGGGAACCAACTAGCTGATCGCAGGTGCTGCAGGTAAGCCCATGAACAAGTTGAAAAAGAAGGTTGGGAGCGCTTTGCGCGTGTGGGTCAACCTTTCTGGGGCGTGGCTCAGTAGCGCTCAAGCAATAGCGCGCTGCCGCTGCCGGCAGCGCCGCTGGCAGCGACGATCCCGTGGGCGAGCTGTTGACGATGTAACTCATCGATCAATGTGCCGGTCATGATGGCGCCCGTGGCGCCCATCGGGTGGCCCAGTGCGATCACGCCGCCGTTGACGTTGAGACGTGAGTCGTCGATGCCGAGCACTTGACGGGTTTTGACCACGGTTGCCGCGAAGGCTTCGTGGATCTCGAACAAATCGATGTCCTGAGCGCGGAGGTTTTGATCAGCCAACAGCGCTTCGGTCACCGTCACGCAGCCGCTCACCACTTCCAGCGGCTCGCCCGATGCCGTGGTGCTGGTGACAAGGCGCGCTTTGGGCGTGATACCGAGTGACTTCCCCAGCGCCTCGTCTCCGAGCAAAACCAGCGCCCCGGCGTCACACATCGCGGGTGAGTTGCCCATGGTGTGAACGTGCTCGATCGCGCTCAGTTCGGGAAACTTTTGCAATTGCACCTGATCCGCGCCTGCCGCACCGAGCTCCGCGAACGCGGCGGGCAGCTTCGCCAGTCGCTCTAACGTTATGTCGGTGCGGATGCACTCATCCTCACTGATCACCCCCTCGGGTGTCTCGACGGGGATGATCGACTGAAATCGCCCCTCCTGCTGCGCCAGCGCGGCGCGCTGCTGGCTCTGCAGCGCAACGGCGTCACAATCCTCCCGGCTGGCGCCAATACGCGTGGCGATCAGATCAGCACCGCTGCCCATCAACAACATTTGATGCTGGACCGCATAAGCGGGGTCACTGAATACGCGCGCGGCGTCCGAGAGCATCGGCACGCGGGACATCATTTCGACACCACCGGCGACGACTGCCTCGGTGTAGCCCGCCGCAACCTTGAGCCCTGCCAACGCGATGGCATCGATGCTGGACGAGCAAAAGCGATGCACCGTCAACCCGGATACAGACTCTGGCCAGCCGGCAAAGAGCGCAGAGGTTTTGGCGATATTGCCGGCTTGCTCGCCATGTTGTGTGACGCAGCCCAGAATCACCTCCGATACGCGCACAAGGTCTAGCTGATTGCGCTGCGCCAGTGCCTGATACAGCGGCTTCAGTAACTCAGGTGGCGTTAAAGGGTGCAGTCCGCCATTGGCTTTGGCCCGGGTCCGCGCGCTGCGTATGGCATCGTAGATAAAAACATCTCTCACGAACCAACGCCTACGACAAAGCTGGCGCAGGTCGTCGTACTGCCGCCCACATTGAAGGTGATCATGTTTTCGGCATTGGCAATCTGATAATTCCCCGCCTGACCGGTGACCTGTCGCGCGCAATCGAGCACCATGCGGACACCCGTTGCGCCAACGGGATGCCCCAGCCCAATCAGTCCGCCACTGGGGTTGATCGGAAAGTCACCGTCTCGTGTGATGCGGCCTTCTTCCACCGCCTTCCAGCTTTCGCCTGGGGCGGTCAGGCCACAGTGATCAATCGCCATGTACTCGGTGATCGTGAAGCAGTCGTGAGTCTCAAGACCATCGAGGTCGGTAATGTCTGTCATCCCCGCTCGCGCTTGTGCGTCGGCCAGTGTCTGCGCCGCATGCGGAAATATCAGGTCGTGATCTTTCGAGGCAGCCAGTTTCGTTTCCAACAAAATGGGTGCGGAGCGGTGCCCCCAGCCTTTGATGCGCGGCATATCGGCGAGCTGTAGGCCACGATCCTGAATGTGTGCCCGGGCGAAGCGCTCACTGGCCAGAATCACGCAGGCCGCTCCGTCGGTGATCTGCCCACAGTCGAGTTTGCGCACCCGGCCTTCGATAGAGGGGTTGAGTGCGGGGTCGTTGCCAAAGCTGCCCTCGGCAAAGGCCCAGTCTCGTGTCTGTGCCCGTGGGTTCTTCTTAGCGTTGCTAAAATTAATCTCCGCGATGCGTGTCAGCGGTTGGTCGTCAATGCCGTAGCGGTGGTCATACTCTTGGGTAATGCGATCAAACAGAAAAGGCCATGGGAACTCGCAGCTCGTCGCTTCATGTCCCTGCCAAGCGGCGGCCCCCAGATACTCGGCCCCGGTTCTGCCATCGACATTGCGCATCAGCTCCAGACCGACCACGCAGGCGACATCATAGTGGCCGGCTTCAATGTCGCGCATGGCCGCCAGCAGGGCCATTGATCCCGAGGCGCAGGCGGCTTCGTGTCGAGCGGTCGGCAAATTGCCGAGCTCCGGGTACACCTGGCCAAAAAACCCCCCGATCAGGCCTTGACGCGTAAACAGATCGCCCACGAAGTTACCCACGTGGCCCACCTCAATCTGAGCCGGTTCGATTGCCGCGTGCTGAACCGCGTCTTGCAGTGCTGCGGCAAACAGGTCGTAGATCTCTAGATCTTCCCGCGCCCAGTTACGCGCAAAGTCAGTTTGGCTGCCGCCGAGGATATAAATAGGCGCATGCATGGTGATTCTCCCTGTACTGACGCTGATCCTAGGCGGCGCGCCGTGGGGTGGCAAGCGCTACCGGCCTGCCGGGTGCGCATTGCGGCCGGCCATTTTTCCTTGCTAGGCTGTTGCCCCGATAGCCGCACAAGCGAATGGGCGGAGACAACGATGAACCAAGCACTGCACCTTCCAGCTTATCCGGTCACTGATGACTGTATTGGCGGCGTCGCAGCATTTGAGCATACCCAGCCATGGATTTATGGGCTCGATAACCCCTACCTGCACGGTGTTTATGCCCCGACCACGCTTGAGCTCAACGAGTCTGGCCTGCGGGTGGAGGGTGAGTTGCCTAAAGACCTTTTGGGAACTTATTTTCGCAACGGTCCCAACCCGATCCACCAGCCGGAAAACCGCTACCACCCCTTCGACGGTGACGGCATGGTGCACGCCGTGTCGTTTTGCGAGGGCGAGGCTTCTTACCGCAATCGCTACGTGGAAACTGTGGCCCTCGCCGAGGAGCTTCAGGCAGGTCGCTCCACATCGAACGGTGTGATGGGCCCCTTTGATTTTGATGCCTCACCCTTTGGCATCAAAGACACCTCCAATACGGACCTGTTTTACTACGCAGGTGGCCTGATGACCTTGTGGTACAACGCCGGTCATCCCTACCGCTTGAACCCCCAGACGCTGGAAACCGAGGGCTACTTCGAGCTCGAGGGACGCAGCCACCGACGCCTGTCGGCGCACTCCAAGGTCGATTGGACGACCGGAGAGCTGCTGTTTTTTGATTACGGGGATGAGCCTCCCTACATGACTTGTGGTGTGGCTGATCCTTCCGGGAAGCTTCTGCATGAGGTCGAAATTGATTTACCCGGCCCGCGCTTACCCCACGACATTGGCTTCACGCCCAACTACACCATTCTTCACGATCTGCCGTTTTTTCATGACCCGAAGGTGCTCGAGCGCCATCATTTGCGGGTGCTGACTTTTCATCTCGATATTCCAACTCGATTTGGATTGATTCCCCGGTATGGCCGTGGGGACGAGATCCGCTGGTTCGAGTGCGAGCCCTGTTACATCCTCCATGTAAGCAACTGCTGGGAGGAGGGTGACTGGGTGGTGATGGACGGTTGCCGATCTACCAATCCGATGCCTTCAGCTACCAACGGAGAAGGAGAGCTTTCGCACATGCTGGCGTACATGCGCCTGGAGGCGAACAATTACCGTTGGCGCTTTAATTTGCGGACGGGAGAGGTGCGCGAGGGCGATATCGATGACCTCAATACCGAGTTCAATAAAACTAATCCCCTTTATGCCGGGGTCAAAAGCCGTTTTGCCTATCACCAGCGTATTCCGCTGCTGGAGGAGGGTGGGCATACGCTGCGCTTTACCGGTTTGGTGAAGTACGACAACGAAACCGGTTGTCGGCAGCAGTGGGATTACGGTGAGGGCGTCTTTGGTAGTGAGGCGGTATATGCCCCCAAGGTCGGCGCGACCCGCGAGAATGCCGAGGACGATGGCTACGTGGTGACATTGGTGACCGACAGTACCGACTGGTCATCACATTGTCTGGTGTTCGATGCGACGGATGTAGCAGCAGGTCCCATGGCCCGCGTCACGCTGCCACAGCGTGTGCCGTTTGGGTTTCACGCCAGCTGGGCGCCTGGCATCTAATCATTCGTGCCAATGATGCTCAGATCTTGAAGAGCATCAACGCGGCAACCAGCACCATCAGTCCTGCAGCAACCTTGTTCAGGTTAGCGAGATGCCGCTCTGTGCTGAGGAATCGCCTCAGACCACTCCCGCCCGTGGCATAGAGCGTCATTGAGAGAAACTCCGAGGGCAGCATCACAGCCAGAAACGCAGCAAGTTGCTGGGGTGTTGAGTACTCCAGGGACATGAATCCGGGCAGCAGTGCGATCATGAACCCCCAGCCCTTGGGGTTCATCACCGCCGTCACGTATCCCAGGCTAAGCAGGGCGCCGGCGGACAAGTGCGGTGGGTCGTCGCCGTCCGCGAAGCGGGCGGGTTGTGTCCACAGCCGGTAAGCAATCCACAGCAGGTAGCTGCCACCCACCAACGCCAGCACGGCGAAATACACTTCCGATAGTGACTGGATCCAGGCGAGCAACAGCACGCAGGTCGATACCACCGTTGCGACACCCGCTAATTCACCCCACATCATCCACAGCGTGCGCCGGTAGCCCTGTGAAAGGCCTAGCGTGAAGGCTAGGGTCATACACATTCCGGGTGTGAGCGAGATGGCGGCAATCGTGGGGATAAATACCCACAACAGCTCCGGATTCATGGCGGGGTAACCTCAGTACTTGAACAGCAGAACGACCAACGCCAGCAATTGAACCATATTGATGATGACCGACAAACGATGCAGCGTGGCAAAGCGCGCACCCGCTGCGGCATCACCGGCGAGTTCGGCGTCGCGCAGTTGGTTGATGTGGGGCACCAGTTGCTGCCGAATCCATAGTGTCGATAGCGCAATGAGCAGGCAGACAGCCCCCGCCAGGGGTGCACTGCTGATCCATAAGCAGCCCGCCAGACCGGATCCCACGATCAGGGCAAGGTAATACCGGGGAAAGATTTTGCGCAGGAACAAGCCGGCTTGTTCGATCGGGAGTGCCTGAAAAACGGTGGGCGCTATGCCCACGGCGAAGAACAGCATGGCGCCTAAAGTGGCGGCAACGATGTAGAGCGCGAGTGTTTCCATAGTGAGCCTACTTTGAGCGCTGCTTGTATTGGCTCGCGCAGTATCCGCGCGATACTGACGGGTCTCGACGAGCGCCGTGTTTGGTGACGCGGCCCGAAACACGCTGGCGCCAGTTCCTGAACGCTTTCGAGTTCAGCGACCGGCGCATCAACCGAATCACCGCTGCTTCGGGAAGCCCGTAAAGACGCTCAATGGCCTCAAAGGGCGTGCGGTCTTCCCAGGCCATCTCGATGACGCGCGAGTGGTCAGCTGCGCTAAGGCCACCCATGGCTTCAGCCATTGCGCCTTTGTTCTCGGTTTCAGCTGCGGCGGTGGCGCGCAGCGAACGTGGGATGTCTTTCATTTTGGCCTTAGTGGTGAAGGTGGTCATGCTGGAGCAGCACGTCGCTGTGACGCTCGGGGCCGGGGAAAGGCACTCTAGCGAAAACACAGGGCGATTGCCGGCTTGTCCAGTCGACATTGACCGTAACGAGCGGCCCGCCTAGGGTGGGCAGATGGAAGACGGGTGCGGGTGATGCGGGTACTGCTGGCAGGTGCAACAGGCTACATCGGGCAGGCAGTGCTGCGCGAGCTGGTTGCTCAAGGTCATGAGGTGGTGGCACTGGTGCGGCCCGGCCGCCAACTCACGACGGACGCCCAAGATTCCGTGACCCGGATCGAAGTCTCACTGACAGACGATGCGGACTGGCACCAGTGGGTGCCGCCAGTGGACGGGGTGATCTCCTGTCTGGCGAGTCGGAGCGGCGCCCCCCGCGATGCGCGGCAGGTAGAATTTGAGGCCAATCGTAAGCTCCTCAAATACGCTGAGCGCGCAACAGTCCGTCACTTCGTGCTGCTCTCCGCCATTTGCGTGCAGATGCCCAGACTCGCGTTTCAGCGCGAGAAGTTGAAGTTCGAGGCGTTGCTGGCTGAATCTTCGGTGCCCGCGACAATTATCCGCGCCACCGCGTTTTTTCGCTCACTGGTGGGTCAGGTCGAGCGGGTCCGCGCGGGCAAACCCTTCCTGTTATTCAGCAGCGGCAACACCACCGCCTGCAAACCCATTTCCGATCGCGATCTGGCAAGGTTCATGGTGTCGAAGCTGGCGTCGCCACCATCGAGTACTGCGGTGCTGCCCATCGGTGGCCCGGGCCCGGCGCTCACGCCACAGGATCAGGGGCGGTTGTTGTGCGAGACACTGGGCCAGCCTTTTCGCACCACCTCACTGCCACCCGAGATGTTCGATTGGATCCGCTGGTTGATCAGCCCACTGGCGCTGGTGTCGCAACGGATCAGAGACCGCGTGGAGTTTCTCCGGATTGCCAAGTTCTACGCCACCGAGTCGATGCTGTGCTGGGACGCGACTGCCGAGCGGTATGACGCTGAAGCGACCCCCGAGTTTGGCGACGATACGTTGCAGGCGTTTTACGCTGGGCTGGCGTCAGGTGAGATCGCGTTGCCCGAGCGGGGAGAGCACAGTCTGTTCTGAGGGTGAGGTCTGCCTCAAGCCGGCAACAGCATCACCGTCGCGACATGCGATTCACTCATTTCCACGGTATGGATGGGTGCTGCGTGCCAAGCCTGTGCCGCGCCGTTGGTGGGGGCCACGGTGAGTAACGCTTCGTTGGTGCGTGCGACCTCGACATCCTGAAAGCCCACCCATTCCTGCGTGAGTGGGTATTGGCACTTGTAGAAACTCTCCTTTGCGCTGAAGAACAGGGTGGCTTCAAACGCGATTGCCTCCGGCGTAAGCGAGCTCAAATAGTCTGCTTCTCTTTCAGTGAACAGGGTTGGCCATAGTTTCGGTTCCACGCGGCCGATGGTTTCCACGTCGACACCGACCGATTGGATTGCACTCCGTTTGCCAACGGCGGCGGCACAGAGTGTGTCGCAGTGAGAGAGGCTACCCGTGCGATCACTCGGCCAAACAGGGGAACGGTCTTCGGCGCGGCGCAGTGGTGCTGGTGGCAGACCCAGTGTTTCGCCCAGTGCGCGCGCCAGCAATCGACCCGCTACAAACTCCTGTTGGCGCGCCGGTGCCGCGGCGGCAATGTCTTCCCATTCTGCAGGGTGAGGATCACCCGACAGTCGTTCGAGCGGTGCCCAAGCAACGGCCAGATCGGGACCCGTTATTTCGGTTAGCAGAGGGTGGATCGTCATGGCGCGATGGTAGCACCGCGGTGCGAGGACACCGCGATATAGATAAGGTCTGACGGGCTGATCAGGGCTGCGAGATCAGTAGTTGGCGTCTTCGCTGGAGTGCTCGCTGGAGTTCATGGAGGGGGAGCGCTGTGACGCCCAACTCAAAATCGCCAGAGCCAACGCCAGCAACAACACCGCGCCGGCCTCAAACAGCAGCTTGCTGGGCTCGGCCTCTTTGCCCTGCAAGATGATCAGTCGAGTGATGCCGGTAATGGCGATCAGCACCGGCAGCGTCACGGGCACGCTGTGAGTGGCGTAGTAGGCATACGCCATGCCGATCACCTCAAGATAGATAAACAGCAACAGTAGGTCGGCCAGTCGGACGCGGCCTGCGTCAAAAAATGACGTGAGCTCCAGCGCCACCGCCAGCATGGTCAACAGGCTGATGATGACCAGCAGGATGCGTTCGGCGGCGCTGAAGAAGCCCAGCACACCGCGATCAAGTTTCTCAGTCGCCTCGGGGTAATCGCCACCTAGCTGATGTTTTGACATCGCTATTTCCACCTTTTTATTGAAGGTCAGTAGAGAGTTATACGGGCCCGGTCCGCAACTCGTTCACGTATGCAAGCGGCGCCTTAATTCAGGGGAGGCAACAGTCTAGAGGGCAACCCCCGCTGAGAAGACAAGGTCAAAGAGGCAGGCGTCAGTACTCGATCCGCTAATCTAAGGCAGGGATGATCTTCTCGGCTGGTACCCATGGGATGTCCACGACTTCGGCCTCACGCCAGCCATCGCCCGCATCAAGCGACAGTGTTGTACCCGTTGCGGCAAAAGCGGTTGGCACGTTGATGAGTGCGATGTTGTGCTCCAGCCGCGGTGACCAGCAGTAGCGCGTCACGTGGCCGATCACGTCATCGCCGAATTTCACATCCATGAAATGCTGATTTGGCGTCACCGGTTCGCCACCAAAATTGGCGCCCACCAAGCGCCGTTCCGGGCCTGTCTTAGCAATGGCTTGTAGGGCGGCCTTGCCGACATAGTCATGGGGCTTGTCGATATCCAGCAGTCGATCCATACCGATTGTAAAGGGGCTGTCGTTTAGGGTGATATCACTGCAGTAGGAGAGCAGCGCGCCTTCCATACTGCGTGCCAGCGATGGGCAGGCGGCTTGGATATTAAACTCAGCACCCGCTGCCATACACAGGTCCCACAGTGCGGTGCCTTTACTGCCGTCCTTTAGAATGATCTCGTAGCCCAGCTCGCCGCTCCAGCCTGTGCGGCTGAGTACGACCGGGATGCCCTCTAGCGAGGTGTGGCAGAACTGGTAGTAGCCGAGCTCAGTGGCCAGATCGCCAAAGAGCTTTTGCGCCACCCGCGGTGCCAGCGGGCCCTGCAATTGGAGCGGCGACGCATCGGGTTCGCGGACGGTGACATCCAGACCACTTTGTGCGGCGACACCTTTAGCCCATAGCAAGACGTCGCCATCACCGGGTGACAGCCAAAAGTGATTCTCGGCGTGTCGGTACATGACGGCGTCGTTAACGATGCCGCCGTTCTCATCGACAAAGACCACGTAACGGGCCCGGTTGATCGGACACTTGTCGATGTCTCGGGGGGTCAAAAGTTGGGTCAGTGCTAGAGCATCGGGTCCGATGATTTCCACCTGTCGTTCCGCGGCGACATCCCATAGCGAGACGCCCTCGACGATCGCCCAGTACTCGGCTGTGGTATCACCGTAGCTGGTAGGCATGAACATGTGGTTATAAATGGTGAAGGCCTGAGCGCCCGCCTCAATGGTGGCGTTATAAAAAGGGGATTTGCGAACTCGGGGTCCGATGGTGATTGCAGGTGATGACATCGTGTTTCTCCGGAGGCACCAAGCTGGGCAGCCAATTGCGCCGCATTATGGAGCCGAAAGTAGCGCTGCGGAATCTTTTTCTCACGATTGTAATCAGCTATGGCGCGAGCTACTGATGATTGCCAAAAGAGGTAGTAACCCGCTCACCGTGGGTCGTACCCCGACTCCAGTAGGGCGCAGCAGATCAACAGGCGGATAGAGCTCGCGGCTTCGGAAGCTGGAGGCTGGCGCTGACCGCTGATTAGGCGGCGGCTTTGGGGAACTTTGTCTCCGCAAATTCTAGCGCTGCGTCGAGTTCGCTGTCGGTTGGAGCAACCGGCTCGTATTCCACCTCTTCGTCAGAGCGAGGATCTTGGTCAAAAGCGGCCGGTGCCATGGCGGACGTCGCTGGTATGAACGCGCCTTGCTCTTCAATGGTGACGGCGGTGCGGCCAGGTGGCTGAAGAATGATGAATACTCCCGTCACTAGGCTCGCGACCCCAACAAACGCAAACAGCGCGCCGTCACCCAGACTGCGCATCGCCCAGCCGACGACCAGAGCGGCGCTCGCGGATCCCAGGGCATTCAGCAGTAGGACGGAAGAACCGATCGTGACAAATTCTTCGCGCTTTGAATTATCAGCCGCTTTGGCCAGCGAGACCGCATAAAGAGAGTTGGCAAAAGCACCGAAGGCGAACGATCCCAACAGTAATGCTTCGGGGGATTCCGCCAAGACCAAGCCAAACGCAGATAAACTGCTGGCGGCGCACAGTGCAGCCAGTACGTAGCGTCGGTCGATACGATCCGAGGCCATGCCGATTGGGTACTGGGCCAAAGCGCCGCCGATGATATTGGCGGCGATGAACGTCGGGACAAAACTTGGGTCATTGGTGACGCCCAAGGCATAGATTGCCCCTAATCCCCAGAAACCACCCATGATGACACCTGAGCCCAGCGCGCCGGCAAAGGCGGTGTGGGAGCGACGGTACAGCTTGAAAAAGTTAAAGCGAGTCGCCGGCACCGGGGCGGGTGCAAGCGAGCTCGTCAGACTGACGGGTACGATCGCCAGGCCCACCAGTAGCGATACCAATATGAATGGGTAAAGCGGATTGGCTTCAGTGAGACCCAATAGATATTGGCCCACCGCCATCGAGAGCAGAACAATCGCGGTATACACCGACAGTACCCGGCCGTGGCGACTACTGTCACTTTGCTCAGCGAGCCAGCTTTCAATCACGGTATAGGAGCCACACATCACAGCGCCTAGCACAAAGCGGACCAGCACCCAGAAGATACCCTCGTCAACAAGACTGAGGAACAGGAAGCTCGACAGGAAGATGGCCAGCAACGCCGTGAAGCTCCGGATGTGGCCAACGCGAGCGATGATGGGCGGAATCATCAGCGCACCGGTCAGAAAGCCTAAGAAGTAGGCGGAGCCACTCAATCCGATCAGCGTCTGCGACAGACCCAGCTCACTCGCGCGCAGCGGCAAAAACGTCATGTGTAGCCCATGCCCGGCCAGCAAAAAGGCAGTGGTGAACAGCAATGACGATACGGGCCGTAGGGTGCTCATGGTGCGCGCTCAGCTACTAATAGATGTTGCGAAAAGAGGCGCGCATTTTGCTCTTAAATTTGTCGCCCGCAAGTGACAAATTAGTGAATTTTTGGCGACAGCGGAGTGCCGTTAAAGGCGTCTCATTTTTGTCTAGAAAACGGCCTTGAAAAGGGAGGGTGGCGGGGCCCGATCAGGCGGCCAAATCCCCCCAGGCGAGCGGCTCGTGCCCCCGGCTTTGCAGCAGGGTGCTGAGCGCTTTGATGTGGTCCGGACCGACCTCGCAGCAGCCGCCAATGACGCTGGCGCCGGCGTCCAGCCACTCGGCGGCGAACTTCGCGTACTGCTCTGGATCAAGGTCATGTCTGGCTTCCAACACATCGACCACACCGCCCGGTTCCAGTGCGTCGATGGCCGTAAAGCCATTCGCGTAAGCGCCAAACGCAAAGCGCGATGCTTTCAAGATGGGAATCGCTTGAGAGACGGCCTCCGGCTTGGAGCAATTAATCACCACCGCCAGCGGCTCAAAGCCGTCGATGGCTTCCAGCGCATCGGAAAGTGGCTCTCCGGAGCGCAAAAGCTGGCCGTCGTCGTCAGCAACGGTGAACCCAAGCATAATCCGGACACCCGCTTGATCTGCTGCGGTCAGAACCGCGGTCGCCTCGGCAATGGAGGGGATGGTCTCGGCAAGAAAGCCGTCCACGGCCTCAGCCTGCAGCTCAATCAGCTCGCGATACTCCTGAATGGCTTGCTCTAGGGGGAGCTGGGTATCGGGGCGGTAGCTGGCGACCAATGGGGGCAGTGAGGTGACCAAGGCGGTGTCTGACCGACCGCTCGCCTCCGCGCCCTGTCGCGCGAGATCTCGCGCATCGTTTAACAAGCTGGCGATTGGCGGCAGGCCCGTGCCCCGTGCCAGCCGGGTGTGCGTAATCGCGTAGGTATTCAGGCAGGCGACGCCTGCACCCGCTTCGCAGAAATCACGGTGCACCTCGGCGACCAGTTCGGGTTGCTCCAGCATGACCTGCAGCGACCAGTGATGATGCGCGGGGGAAGGGCTGCGTCGAATCAGTTCCTGTCCCATGCCGCCGTCCAGCAGTAATACACCGTGAGTCACGTGTCATCCTCGTCTTGATCAGGTCGGTTCTCTTATCAGGGCTCAAGTATAGGACTCGGCTCCCCCTTAGGTATACGTCACTTGCAGTGGGTAGGTCAGTTGTAGGACCGATTTTTAACGACCGCTGAGGTAATAGTGTCTCCCTATGCGCTAAAGACGTTTCGTGGCGAGCGGCTTGTCGTTGCTGCCTTCTTTCCGAATTACTCAGACCACTTTGCTGCTCTTTCCCATGGAAAACAGCAGCGCGTAGAAAACGGGCACGGCGATCAGGGCCAGCACCGAGCCAAAGGCCAGCCCGCCCATGATCGACACCGCCATCTCGCGAAAGAAATCATCTCTCAAGAGCGGCGCCATGCCGACGATAGTCGTGCCTGCTGCCAACAGCACCGGACGCAGGCGGCTCACACAGGCTGACACCAGTGCATATTGGCTCAGGCCCTGTTCAGCAGAGCGCAGATTGATCTCTTCCACCATGATCACGCAGTTTTTGATCAAGATGCCCACCAGACTAAGGAGACCCAGCATCGCGGGGAAGGTAAAAGAGAGGTCGGTCACAAAAAGCCCGACAAAGACACCCACCATAATGAGCGGCACGGTCATCCAGGTGACCAGCATTTGCCGCACGCTGCCAAACAGCATCAAGGTTGCAATGATCATCACCAGCAGTGCGATCGGGAAGCGCGAGATGACCATGTCGTTGGCTAATTTCATCGACTCGTACTCGCCGCCCCATTCAAGTCCATAACCTGGCGGTAGTGGGATAGATTCAATGTCGCCACGGATAGTATTGAACGCGCTGGTAGCGGTTTCACCCGGGGGCGCGTTCGCCTGGACGGTAATAGTGCGGACTCGGTTGCGCCGCATCAGGAAGCTGTCCTCCGCGCGGAGTGCAGCGGCTGACACCACCTGTCTCGCCGATACAAACGACTGGGTGCTCTCGCTCCAGAGATCGCGTTCAAGCAGGTCCGTCGCGGTTTCTGCCAGCGGCATGATGCGCGCGACAATGGGAACGGGCTTGTCACCATCGCGCAGTACACCGACAGGCGTGCCAACGGTGCTCGACTCCACAGCCCGCGAGACGTCGGGTAACTGAATGCCTGCGCGTCGTGCCCGGGCGTGGTCTGGCATCACGGCCAGTGACAGCCGTTGCTCCCGCCAGTCGATCTTGCGATCAATCAGCCTATGCTCAATGAAGTGCTGCATGGCCTGCTCTGCGAGCCCGCGCAGCTCGGTGCGGTCATTCCCATAAAAGCGCGCCTCGATTTTGCTCGCGGTGCTGCTGGTGAACTCGAGGCGCCGCACCATGTGATGAATTTCGGGAAACTCGGACGCGATCAGTTCACCTGTTTGCGCCATCAGCCCCGTCACCGCCTCGACGTCATCGACGTTCACCACCAGCTGCGCATAGGCGGGGTCGGGCCGCTCGGGGAGCAGGATCATGGTGAAGCGAACAGGGCCCCGCCCCGCCCAGGTTGAGACTTCGGTCACGCCATCGAGGTTTAGCAGCCGCTTGCGCACGCGATCAGCCATGCGATCGCTGGCGTGGATATCTGTGCCCTGGGTTTGGTAGAGATCTACAAAGAACAGCGGTGTGCTGGTTGCTGGGAAAAACCCCTGCTTCAGCTGCGTGAAGCCGACAATGCTCGACAGCATGACAGCCAGCAGGGCAAGCGTAGTCCAACCGCGGCGTGCAATTCCCCATGCCATGAGTTTGCGATATCCCGCAAAAACGGGTCCTGCATAGAGGCGGCTCTCGGGCATAGCTTCCGGCACGGCGGTCAGCAGCGCCATCCCGATAGAGGGCACCAGCATAATCGCCAGGACCCAACTCAATAGCAGCGATATGCCGCAAACCGTGAACAGCGACCCCAGAAACTGACCCGTTGAGTCATTCGACAGGCCAATGGGGGCAAAGGCGGCAATCCCGATAACCGTGGCCGCAAGCAGAGGGAAGCGCGTCGTGGCCACCGCTGCGATGGCCGATTCGCGGGGACTGAGACCCTGTTTGATGCGGGTGATCATGCCCTCTGTCACCACGATGGCATTGTCGACCAGCATGCCCATCGCGATCATCATGGCGCCTAGCGAAATCCGTTGTAGCTCAATCCCGGTAGCGGCCATCACGCCGACGGTGCCGGTGACGGTCAGTAACAGCACTGCGCCCACCATCACGCCTGCGCGCCAACCCATAAACAGACATAGCGCGGCGATGACCGTGGTGATCGAGGCGCTGAGGTTCAGCAGAAATTGACCGATCGATCGGTCAACCAGGCGATGCTGCTCAAAAAGCGGAATCATCTCGATGCCCACAGGCAGGA